>Ga0136652_1000451_pt1 | contig 19918 bp, 31 predicted proteins | sample ConPoolayeEmetaG_FD_94864 | JGI IMG/M metagenome (GOLD analysis project Ga0136652, IMG submission 94864) | Hot spring microbial mat communities from California, USA to study Microbial Dark Matter (Phase II) - Cone Pool mat layer E metaG... ...
ACCCCGGGCTCAATTACCGCGATCCGCCCGCTCAAGGACGGCGTGATTGCCGACTTCGAGATCACCCAGGCCATGCTTGGCTATTTCATCAGGAAGGTCCACGGCAACCGCGGGATCGCCCACCCCCGAGTGGTCATCGCCGTCCCGTCCGGAATCACCGCGGTCGAGAAGCGGGCGGTGCTCAACTCCGCCGAGCGCGCCGGGGCCCGAAGGGTCTACCTGGTGGACGAGCCGAAAGCGGCCGGGATCGGTGCCGGCCTGCCGATCCACGAACCGCGGGCCTCCATGATCGTGGACATCGGCGGCGGCACAACCGAGGTGGCCGTCCTGACCCTCTCCGACATCGCCGCTTGCACCTCCATGCGGGTAGCCGGCGACGACATGGACGAGGCCATCATGAACTACCTCCGCCGCACCTACAACCTCATGGTTGGCCCCCAAACCGCCGAGAATATCAAGATCCAGATCGGCTCGACTGCCCCCCTCACCGATGAAATCAAGATGGAGGTCAAAGGCCGCGATCTGATCAGCGGCCTGCCGCGTCGAGCCGTGATCTCCAGCGAGGAGGTGCGCGAAGCCCTCAAAGAACCGGTCGGCCAGATCATCGAGGGTGTCCTCCACACCCTGGAGCAGCTCGAACCAGAACTGGCCGCGGATTTGGTGGACAGCGGAATCTGCCTGGCCGGCGGCGGCGCCCTGCTCCGCGGCCTGGACACTGTGCTGGCCAAAGCTTCCGGCCTGGACGTTCGGGTCGCCGACGACCCCCTCACCTGCGTGGCCCGAGGCACCGCCGAGTACCTCGAAAACCTGGACGAGTGGGGCCCAGCCATGGAGTCGGACGAGGACGAATACTAGGGATCACTCCGTCGAACAATGGTATCGCCGGACCTCCGGGTCCGCCGCCCGCCGATCCGCAGTGGCAGAACCCCGCGGCTCGCAGAACGGTGGACCCCGGGGCCGACCCTCACGAGAATGGAGACCGGCCCTGCGCACTTCGCCCCTTATGCCCACAATCGCCCCCGCAACGCCGGTTCCCATTTTTTCTCAAGCTCGGTCGGCGGTACCGATTCAGACGCCGCGAGGTGTCTTGTGACGTATGACGTACTGGCAGGCGTATCCTCTTCTCGCGGCTGATAGACCCCAGCCAGAGCCCGGCCGGTGGCGTAAAAACCCGGGCTGACCTCTTGCAAGCCGCCTCCGGTGGCCCAGAGCGACGTTCCGAGATGCAACTTCCGTCCAAGACAGTCAGTTTCTGGGTTCTGATGGGAATTTCCGCCCTCGCGGCTTTCGTGCTTCCGAGCCGCTGGACTACGCCCGGACGAGGTCTGTTCCAGCCGTTGGCCCTTTTGCAGTGGCCGACCAAGTGGCTGGCCGCTCGCGGCCATTCGGCCCTGGGGCAAGAAGATTCGGAACCGGTCCCGACAAGCCGGGCCCAAGCTCTTCAACGTGAAAACGAGCAGTTACGACGCCAGATCATCCACCAGCAGCTCGCCTGGCAGGAGACCCAGCTACGTCTTGCCGAACTCACCCGCCTTACCGGACAGCTCCCCGACAGCCACATCCGCATCGTCATCGCTCCCGTTGTCGGATTCGACGCCAATCCAAGACGAGCCACTCTGCTTATCGCCCGTGGGCAGCAGCCCCAGTGGGTCGAGGTCGGCCAGTGGGTGGTGGCTGCCGGTGACCTCCCGACCGATTCCGATTTCGAACCCACCCTTCGCGACCTGATCTATCGCGGATGGGCGGTCGGCCGAGTCTCCGAGGTCCATCCGCAGTCAGCGCGGGTCCAACTCACCACTGACCCGGCATTCCGAACTCCGGTGCGGTTTGCCGGCCTCCTGGCCGACGGTACCGTCCAGATGGCACCGGAACGGTGTATGCTCCAGGGCGCCGGCGGCCAGACCATGCGAATCAGCCAAGCCACTGGCGACTACTACGAGAGCGGCCTGCGGATTGTGATGGTCCCTTCCAGCCCGGAACTCCCGACCCCGCTGACCCTAGGTCGGATCGAGCGTGCCACCCGCCGAGACGATTCAGCCCAACACTTTGACCTGGTCGTGATCCCCTGGGCCCCACTGGATCAATTGACCCACGTGTACGTGCTCCTGGCGACCTCTGAAGACTAGATATTATCGGACGACGCTTTTTCAGGGCTCCGAACTGGGGCAACGTTTTTCCCTGGACCGGACTCCCCGGTATCCGTCACCGCTCCCAACGGCTCGGCCTATTTGCCGTTAGGGGAGCGGCGAGAGGTGAGCCACGTAGGGGCCCCGTTCGCAACTAGCCGCGAGATGCCGCGGTAAAAAGTGTTTAGCCACGTCTGGGCCCGGTTCGCGCCCAGCCAACGGATGGCTCGTTGGCGCCCAGGCCGGTAGCCGGCTGCCAGGCCGGCGCCTCTGTGTCGGGCCTGATCGGTCGGTCGTGGCGGCTCCGGGGAACGATTGGTTGGCCGGGCAGGCGGGCCCGCGACCGGGAGATGGTTTTTGGCCGGGCTGGGCTTGACGCGCGCAACGGCCTGTGTATTGTAGTAGGTCTCGGCGCCTGTAGCCGGGTAGCGAATCGGGGTATCGGAGTGAGTGCCGGCAGGTAGGCAAAGGCATGGCGGGAGAGCGAATTCGTATTCGGATGGAAGCATATGACCATCGTGCACTGGACGCTTCGGCCCAGGAGATCGTGGATCATGCCAAGCGGACCAGCGCTCGAGTACGCGGCCCCATCCCGCTGCCCACCCGGATCGAGCGCTACACCGTGCTCCGTTCGCCCCACATTGACAAGAAGTCTCGCGAGCAGTTCGAGATGCGGACCCACAAACGGGTGATCGACATCTTCGACCCGACCGCACGCACGGTGGAGGCTCTCAACCGGCTGGTCGTTCCCGCGGGCGTATTTGTCAAGATCAAGGCCTAGCTGGTCCCGGGCGCGCCCCGCTGAGGGGTTCTTCCGGGCCCGGTCGGGCTTGCCGGACCTGCAAGCGAGCAGACCATCGGCGGCGTCGCCGATCAGGTCGCAGCCAACGGGCGGGACCGGACGAATGGTGTCGCTTTTTTGTAGGAGTGCCGAGGCGTGATCCCGGCCATACTCGGAAAAAAGATAGGCATGACCCAGGTCTTCGAGCCCAGTGGTCGCCGGGTCCCGGTCACCCTAGTCCAGGCCGGCCCCTGCGTGGTCATGCAGGTCAAGCGAGCCGATGGCGTCGACGGGTACAACGCGGTGCAGCTCGGCTTCGATGACGTCAGGCCGCACCGCTCGACCTTGCCCGAGATCGGCCACGCCCGCAAGGCCCAAACCGCGCCCAAGCGCTTCGTCCGCGAAATCCGTCTTTCGGATCCGCCCGAGCATGAGGTCGGCCAGACGGTGACCGTTGAGCTGTTCCAGAAGGCGGGCATCAAATATGTGGACGTGGTCGGCGTGACCAAGGGCCGCGGCTTCCAGGGCGTCATGAAGCGCTGGGGTTTCGGCGGCCAACCCGCTTCGCACGGAACTGAGCGCAAGCACCGCAGCCCCGGTAGCATCGGCGGCCGGGCCCAGAATCGCGGAACCAGCGGGGCGATCAAGAAGGGCAAGCGCATGGCTGGGCACATGGGGGCGGTCCGCCGGACGGTCTCCAGTCAGGCTTTGATCGGTGTGGACGCCGAACACAATCTGCTGATCATCGCCGGCTCGGTCCCTGGGCCGGCCGGTGGCTACGTCATCGTGCGGAAAGCCAAGAAACGTTCGTAACAGCGGCAGAGTCGAGAACATGCTGACCATACCCGTGTACAACCCATCCGGCCAGATCATCGGGCAGGAGCCGATCGACGAAGCCGCGCTGGGCGGCCCGCTGAACCCCCGCCTGCTCAAGCAGGCCCTGGTCCGGTACCAGGCGAACCGTCGTCAGGGAACGGTTCAGACCAAAGGCCGCTCGGACGTGGAGGGCTCCACCCGCAAGATTTATCGCCAGAAGGGCACCGGCCGGGCCCGGATGGGCACGGTTCGCACGCCGCTGCGGCGCGGGGGCGGAATGGCCCATGCCAAGCGGCCGCGGGATTTCACTCAGCGAATGCCGGCCAAAATGCGCCGCCTGGCCCGCAACCAGGCCGTCCTGGCCAAGGTCCGCAGCCAGGATGCCTTGATTATCAGCGGTTTGAAGATCGAAACTCCAAAGACCGCTCCGCTGGCCCGCATGCTGGCGGCGGTGGGGGCGGATCGCGGTTGCGTCATCGCCACCCGGGGGGTTGATCCGGCCGTTTACAAGAGTGGCCGCAACATTCCGCGGACCGAGATCACCGACGTGGCCTGGCTCAACGCGTACCAGATTCTCTCGCACCGCAAACTGGTCTTCCTCCAGGATGCGTTCGAGCAGTTCAAGCAGACGGTCGGCCTGGAGCGGGCCGCCGCCGGGGAGTGATCAATTATGGATACCTACCATACGATCATCCGCCCGCTGGTCACCGAGAAGAGCACTTACCAGGCCAAGCAGACCGCGACCTGGCACGGCGGAACCTACAGCTTCGAGGTCCACCCCCTGGCCAACAAAGCCCAGATCAAGGACGCCGTCGAGAAGGTTTACGGAGTAAAGGTGGTCAGCGTCCGCACGTCGAACCGTCCGGGCAAGCTGCGCCGTTTTCGTTTTCGTTTCGGTCGAACCCGGCAGACCAAGAAGGCGGTGGTTACCGTTGACAAGGACAGTCACATTGATCTGTTCTAGGAAAGGGTGTCCAAAGTTGCCCGTCGGTCGCGGCTCCCGCCGGCATTGGGCGGGCAGCTTCCGGATTGATCGGGCGACGAGGTAGCTCGCATGGGCGTGATAGTTTACAAGCGGACATCGGCCGGCCGGCGTAACGCCAGCGTCAATGATTACGCCGAGATCACCTTCCGGCATGAGAACCGGCCTGTTAAGGCCCTGACCTGCCCCCTGAAGAAGACCGGCGGCCGGAACCACTCCGGCAAGATCACCGCCTGGCATCGCGGCGGCGGCCATAAACGTCAGTACCGGATCATCGACTTCAAGCGGAACCTCGACAATCAGCCCGCCCGGGTCCTGGAAATCCAGTATGACCCCAACCGGACCTGTCATATAGCCCTGGTCCAGTATCCCGACGGTCAGAAGCGGTACATCCTGGCCCCACTGAACCTGAAGGCCGGCGACGTGGTTGAAAGCGGCCCGAAGGTCGAGCCCCGGATCGGCAACTGCATGCCGCTGGCTTCCATCCCCATCGGCATGGAGATCCACAATATCGAAATGTGCCCCGGCCAGGGTGGCAAGCTGGTCCGCACCGCCGGCGGCCAGGCCCGACTCATGGCCCGCGACAGCCAGTGGGCAACCATCGAGCTGCCCTCCGGCGAAATGCGACAGGTACGCGTCGAATGCCGGGCCACCATCGGCCAGCTCGGCAACCTGGACCACCAGAACGTCAGCCTCGGCAAGGCCGGCCACTCACGCCACCTCGGCTGGCGGCCCCACGTTCGCGGCAAGGCCATGAACCCTCACGCCCACCCCCTGGGCGGGGGCGAGGGACGCAGCAACGGCGGCCGACACCCCTGCTCCCCCTGGGGCAAGCTCGCCAAGGGCGGCCGAACCCGAAACCCCCGGGCTCGCTCCAATCGACGGATTCTACGAAGGCGCATGACCAAGTCTTACGGCGAGGCCAAGCTCAGGCGGAAGTGGTAGCCGCGTGGAGAGTGTGCGATGTCGCGCAGCTTGAAGAAAGGCCCCTACGTCGACGAGGTCCTGTTTCGCAAGGCCCAGCTCGCCCGCCAGAGCGGCAGCCGCACCCCGCTGCGCACCTGGAGCCGGGCCTGCACAATCGTGCCGGAGTTCGTCGGCCTGCACTTCGAGGTGCACAACGGCAAGACATTCGCCAAGGTCTACGTCACCGAGGACATGGTCGGGCACAAGTTGGGCGAGTTCGCGCCCACCCGGACCTTCCGGGCCCATACTACCCGACAGGTGAAGCCCGGATAGTGGAGAGCGGCCAGATGCCCTGGACTGCCAGACACAATTACGCACGCATCGCACCCCGGAAGGTCCGCCTGGTGGCGGACCTGATCCGCGGCCTGCCCTGCGACCGGGCGCTCGAGCTGCTGAGCTTCACTCACCGCCGGGCCGCATTCATGGTCGACCGCGTGCTCAAGTCCGCTATGGCCAGCGCCAACGAGCAGGAGGCCTCCATGGCCAAGCTGTTTGTGTGCGAGGCTCGGGTCGACCCGGGCCCGATCATCAAACGCTGGCAACCCAAGGATCGAGGGCGGGCGCACCCCATCCACAAGCGGACCAGCCACATCATCATCTCCGTGGACGAGAGGTAACCAGCCGTGGGTCAGAAGTGCAATCCGATCGGCTTCCGGGTGGGCATCACCGAGGGCTGGAGGTCGCGCTGGTTCGCGCCCAAGGCCGCTTTCGGCAGCTTTCTCGTCGAAGACGAGATGATCCGCAAGTACGTCGACGACCATCTCAACCGCCAGCCGCCTTTTGCCGGGGTCTCCAAAGTCGAGATCGAGCGCACCCGCGACGAGGTCAAGGTCATCCTCCACACCGCCCGGCCCGGAATCGTTATCGGGGCCAAGGGAGCCGAAGTGGACAAGCTCAAGGAGCAACTGGAGGACCTGATCGACCGCCGGGTCTCCATCAACATCGTGGAAATCAAGAACCCCGACCTGGACGCGTTCCTGATCGGCCAGTCCATCGCCGAGCAGCTCAAGAAGCGGATGAGCTTTCGCCGGGTCATGAAGCAGAAGTGTGAAGCCGCCATGGAGGCCGGGGCCAAGGGAGTCAAGATCATCTGTTCCGGTCGGCTGGGCAATGCCGAGATGGCCCGGACCGAAACCCAGATGATGGGCTCGATCCCGCTCCAGACCCTCCAGGCCGAGGTCGATTACGCCGTCACCACCGCGGTCACCACCGTCGGATCCATCGGGATCAAGGTCTGGGTACATCGCGGCATGTATGGAGAGCAGCCCGTCGAGCAGGCCGCCGGTCGCTTCCGGCGCCGGGCTCGCCGCTAGGTGGGACGAACTGAGGAGCAGCCGCCATGCAGATGCCGAAGCGTGTCAAGTACCGCAAAGCCCAGAAGGGGCGGATCCGCGGCAATGCCACCCGGGGCAACACGGTGGCCTTCGGCGAGTTCGGCTTGCAGGCCCTGGAGCCGGGTCGGGTCACCGCCCGGCACATCGAGGCCGGACGGGTGGCCGCCACCCACTATTTGGCCCGCGAGGGCCGCGTGTACGTCCGGATCTTCCCCCACAAGCCCGTCTCCACCAAACCGCTGGAAACCCGGATGGGCAAGGGCAAGGGCGAACCGGAATTCTGGACCGCGGAGGTCAAGCCCGGGACAGTGATGTACGAGGTCGGCGGGGTGAGCGCCGAGGTGGCCAAGCGGGCCCTCTTGCGGGTGGCTCACAAGTTGCCGGTCAAGAGCCGCTTCGTGCACCGCCGCCACAGCCTGTAGGACTTGAACATGAAGATCGAGGTTGTCCGACGAATGAAGACCGACGAGCTCCACAACGAGCTGGCCCACCTGCGCCGGCACCTGTTCGACCTGCGGGCTCAGGCGGTCACGGAGAAGTTGGAGGACCCCACGCAGCTATACAAGACCCGCCGGGACATCGCCCGGATTCTGACCGTGCTGCGCGAGCGCGGCGAAAAGAACGTGGAGCAGCGACAGGCCCGGCTGACCACCCTGGCGGCTCGACCTTAGGCCCATGAGGAACCAGGCCCGCAAGTAGTGAGATATCGGCCACCATGAACTCAGATGCATCCAGCTCGACAACCCTCACCGGGCCCGCCCGGCCCCGCGGCCAACGCGCCCGACGGATCGGGGTCGTAACCTCCACGGCCAGGAACAAGACCATCCGGGTGACTGCCACCCGCCTGGTGCGTCACCCCAAGTACGGAAAATACATCCGCCGCCGCACCGTTTTTCACGCCCACGATGAGAAAAACGAGTGCCGCAACGGCGATCTGGTCGAGATCGTGCAGACTCGGCCGCTGAGCAAGACCAAGTGCTGGCGCCTGCTGCGGATCATCGCACGGGGCACAGCGGATCGAGGCGAGAACCCATGATCACCCAATACACCCGGCTGGACGTGGCCGATAACACCGGCGCCAAGCGGCTCCAGTGCATCCAGGTGCTTAAGGGCCGTTCCGCCCGGCACGGCAAGCCGCGGCGCAGCACCGGCGGGGTGGGCGATATCGTCATCTGCTCGGTCAAACAGGCCATGCCCGCCTCGGACATCAAAAAAGGCGACAAGGTGCGCTGCGTCGTCGTCCGCACTAAATACCCCACCCGCCGTAAGGATGGAACCTGCGTCCGGTTCGACAGCAACGCGGCGGTAATCATCGACCATGAGAACAACCCCCGTGGCACCCGAGTCTTCGGAGCGGTGGCCCGCGAGCTGCGGGAGAAGAATTTCACCAAGATCATCTCGCTGGCTGAGGAGGTCTGGTAACCATGGCAGCCAGGATCCGCAAGGACGACATGGTGGTGGTGATCGCCGGCGACCATAAGGGCGCCCGCGGCAAGGTCCTGCGCGTCATCCCCGAGAAGCAGCGGGTGCTGGTGGAGGGGGTAAACCGCGTTTACCGGCACGTGCGCAAAAGCCAGCGCAACCCGCAGGGCGGTCGGATCCAGAAGGAGGCCCCCCTGCACCTCTCCAACGTGATGCCCATCGACCCCAAGACCGATCGCCCGACCCGGGTACGCTTCGAGGTCCTGGCCGAGCCGGATGGTCGGGTCCGCAAACGGCGGGTCTGCGCCGGCCGAAAGTCCAGCGGGTCGGTGCTGAGCGATGTAACCCACGGGCTGAAGGAGACGAAAGGCACCAAGCCGTGATCCCCCGCTTGCTCGAAAGATATCGCCAGGAAGTGGTTCCCCGCCTCAAGCAGGAGCTGGGACGCGACAACCCCATGTCGCTGCCCAAGCTAGGGAAGATCGTGCTGTCGATGGGGCTGGGGAAGGCCGTGGCCGAGTCGACCAACAAGGCCCGCGAGAACAAACGCTTCAGCGAGGCCGAGGCGGCCCTGGCCACCGTCAGCGGCCAGAAACCCCTGGTCTGCAAGGCCCGCAAGAGCGTCTCCAACTTCAAGGTCCGCAAGGGCTACGACGTCGGCCTGAAGGTCACGCTCCGCGGACATCGGATGTACGAGTTCCTGGACCGGCTAATCTCGCTGGCCGTGCCCCGGGTGCGGGACTTCCGCGGCCTGGATCCAGCCAGCTTCGATGGCCGCGGGAATTACGGCATGGGGCTGCCCGAATACGGTGTCTTCCCGGAAATCAACCCCGACAAGGTGTCTTTTCAGCAGGGCATGAACATCACCATCTGCACCACCGCCCGCAACGATGCGGAGGCCCGTAAGCTGCTCACCCTGTTGGGGATGCCTTTCAGGAGCTAATCAGAACATGGCCCGCCTGGCATTGCGACTGAAGGCCAAGAAGAAACCCAAGTATGCGGTCCGCGCCTATACTCGCTGCGAACTGTGCGGCCGAGCCCGGGCGGTCTACCGGAAGTTCCGGATCTGCCGCTGCTGTTTCCGGAAGCTGGCCCTGGAAGGCCGCATTCCGGGCGTCCGGAAGGCCAGTTGGTGAGGATGACTGAGATGGCAATCTCCGACCCGATCGCTGACATGCTCACCCGCATTCGCAACGCCAATGCGGTCGGCAAGCGCCGCGTCCGCGTCAAGCGCAGCACGGTCTGCCTGGGAGTCGCCCGGGTCCTCAAGGAAGAAGGCTTCATCGAGGATTACACCTCCATTGATGACGCCGGCCAGGGCATCATCGAGATCGATCTGAAGTATGGACCCCAGGGCCAGAAGGTCATCTTGGATCTCCAGCGGGTAAGCCGACCCGGTTGCCGGCGGTACACCAAGGTCGACGACCTGCGCCGCGTCCGGGACGGACTGGGGATTGCGATCGTTTCGACCAATCGGGGAGTGCTGAGCGACCGTCAGTGCCGCAAGCAGCGAGTGGGTGGCGAAGTGCTCTGCACCGTGTGGTGATTGCGATGTCGCGCGTGGGTAACAAACCGATTCCCATCCCGGCCGGAGTCACGGTCCAGTTCGCCGGACGGACGGTCAGCGTCTCCGGCCCGAAGGGCAAGCTGGCCTGGAACCTGCCGGAGCCCATAACTGCCGCGATCGAGGACAACCGGGTGCTGGTCCGTCGGCCGGACGACCAGTCGTCCAGCCGGGCTCTGCACGGCCTTTCCCGGGCCCTGATCGCCAACATGATCCGGGGCGTCAGTGAGGGTTACCGGATCGGCCTGGAAATGTATGGGTCCGGCTACAGCGTGAAGACGGAAGGCCGACGGGTGCTGCTCAACTGCGGGTACACCGGCCGGGGCGTGGGGCGGGCCGCTCAGTTCGAGCTGCCGATCCCGGACGGTCTGGAGGTTCAGGTGGAAATCCCGGTGGCTCGCGGCAACACCGAGCCGGCTCGATTCTACGTGACCGGGCCCGATAAACAGGCGGTCGGCCAGTTCGCCGCCTCGCTCCGAAAGCTTCGCAAGCCCGAACCCTATCTGGGCAAGGGCATTCGTTACCTGGGTGAACATGTCCGGCGCAAGCCCGGCAAGGTCTTTGCCGGCGGCGCCGGCGCGGGCGGCTAGCCCCGGCAGCCTGCGAGGAGAGTTGTGTGAGAGCCGAGTTGCTCAAGACCTGGCGTCAGACCCGACGGGCCCTGCGGGTCCGCAAGAAAGTGACCGGCACGTCCGACCGCCCGCGATTGGCGGTCTGGCGTTCGCTCCGGAATATCGGCGCCCAAATCATCGACGACACCATTGGCCGCACCCTGTGTGCGGTCAGTTCCGCGTCCAAGGAGCTGCGTGACCAGATCGGTTATGGCGGCAACGTAAAGGCGGCCCAATTGGTCGGAAAGCTGCTGGGGGAAAAGGCCAAGCAGCTCGGCATACAGCGCGTTTGCTTCGACCGGCATGGGCGAAAGTACCACGGCCGCATCAAGGCCCTGGCGGAAGCGGCCCGCGAGGCCGGCTTAGGCTTCTAAACTGGCAGGACCAGCTCATGGCAACCAGGCCGACATCCCGACCGGCTCGAAAAACCACCGAACCCACCCCCGGGCTGCCCGAATTCGGCCAGCCCGAGCCCCTCGACGAACGTAACCTTGAGGACACGGTCGTAAAGCTCTACCGCTGTGCGACCGTGGTTAAGGGTGGTCGGCGTTTCTCCTTCGGGGCGCTGGTGGTGGTCGGCGATCGGGCCGGCCAGGTTGGTTATGGCTACGGCAAGGCCAACGAAGTTCCGCCGGCGGTCGAGAAGGGCATCAAGCAGGCCCGCCGGGCCATGTTCCGCGTCCCTCTTCGCGGGACCACCATCCATCATCGCGTGGTAGGCAAGTTCGGAGCCAGCCGGATCATCATGCTCCCGGCTTTGCCTGGGACCGGTGTGATCGCCGGGGCAGCCCCGCGGGCCGTCCTCGAACTGGCCGGCATAAGAGACGTCCTGACAAAGTGTTACGGCTCCACCAGCCCCAAAAACCTCGTCAAGGCCACCATCAACGGGCTGAAAATGCTTCGACCTCGCGCCCTGGTCGAAGAGCTCCGGGGCGTGGCCCTGGACCTGCCGCCCGAGCCGGAACCGCTGAAGGCGGCTATCGGACCTGAGCCGGCGGAGACCGTTGAGCCGGCCGCCGCGATCGCTGCCGAGCCGGACTCATCCTCGCCCGTCCCCTGGACTGACCCTCAACCGCCGCCCAAGCCTGTCCAACTCGAAGGCCAGGAGACACCGCATGATGATTGACCGAATCCTCGCTCTGGCCGGGGCCCACAAACGCCGGAAGCGCGTCGGGCGGGGCGAATCAAGCGGACACGGCAAGACCTGCGGACGGGGCAACAAAGGCTGTTTGTCGCGGGCTGGCGGCGGACCCCGGCCGCTCCACGAGGGCGGCCAGATGCCCATCTTTCGACGGCTGCCCAAACGCGGCTTCAATAATGTCCAGTTCCGCACCGAATACCAGGTCGTCAACCTGACCACCCTCGAGCAACGCTTCCAGAGCGGGCAGACTGTGAATCCGGAAGTTCTCCGGCAGCAGGGCCTGGTGCATGGGGCCGATCCGCTGGTGAAGATTCTCGGGTCCGGCACGCTCACCAAGAAGCTGGTCGTGGAAGCGCATGCCTTCAGCGGCAGCGCGCAACAGGCCATTGAGAACGCCGGTGGCCAGGTCCGGTTGATCGAGCGGATCGATCCCGCCCAGAAAGCCAAGGCCAAGCGGGGCAGCGCCAAGAAGCGGCCTGCGGACGCCGGCCAGGTACCCCAAGGGGCTGGAGGCTAGGCCGCCGACCGTTCACCACCCAGAGGTTGAACAGAGATGTTCCGGGCGTTTGTCAATGTCTTCCGCATCCCCGACCTCCGAAAGAAGGTCCTCTTCACGCTGCTGATGCTCTGCGTCTACCGGATCGGCTTCTATGTGCCGCTGCCGGGCGTGAATCAGGATCGACTGGCCAAGTACTGGCAGGGGGCCGGCGGAGCCGCCGAACAGTTCGCCGAGCTCTTCTCCATGTTCACCGGCGGCGATCTGGCCCAAAGCACGCTGTTCGGGCTGGGCATCATGCCCTACATCAGCGCCTCGATCATCCTGCAACTCCTGGTCACCGTGTTTCCGTCCCTGGAGAAACTGCAAAAGGAAGGCGAGAGCGGCCGACGCAAAATCATGGAATACACCCGCTACACCACGGTCGGCCTATGCCTCATCCAGGCCCTCTTCTGGATCCGGCATCTGCATGTCAACAACCTGGTCTACGCGGAGTTCCACAACTCCTATGAGTTCATCATCATCAGCCTGACCGGGCTGATCGCCGGCACGATGATCCTGATGTGGGTCGGCGAGCAGATCGACGAATACGGAATCGGCAACGGAATCAGCCTCATCATCATGACGGGCATCATCTCCCGTATGCCCTACGTCTTCATCGAGCTGTGGCGCGGCTTCGCGGCCAGCATCGGCGGAGCGGGCACCATGGGCGCCACCATGACGCCCGAGCGAATCGTCTTCCTCATCATAGCCTTCGTTCTGGTGGTAGCCGGGTCGATCCTGATCACCCAGGCTCAGCGGCGCATTCCGATCCAGCAGGCCAAGCAAACCCGCGGACGACGCGTGGTCGGCGGTGCCCGCCACTATCTCCCGCTGCGGGTCAACCACGGCGGGGTCATGCCGATCATCTTCGCCAGCACGTTCCTGCTGTTTCCCGGAATCGTCTTCGGCTGGCTGTCCAAGATAGGGCTCTGGCCGATCCAATTGTGGGGATTTCTCCAGGATTCCTTCCGCCCCGGCGCGTTCATCTACGACGTCTCATACGTAGCCATGGTCTACTTCTTCGCCTATTTCTGGGTTTCCGTGCAGTTCCGGCCCAAGGAGCTGTCCGATAACCTGCGCGACATGGGGAGCTTCATTCCGGGCCTCAGGCCCGGCAAGCGGACCGCCGACTACCTGGAGGCGGTCATGGAACGGATCACCTACGTCGGGGCCGGGTTCCTGGCGATCATCGCCCTGATCCCCTCGGTTGTGGCTCAGTGGATGGACATCCCCTACCGCATCTCCGCCTTTCTGGGCGGCACCGGGCTGCTGATCGTCGTCAGCGTCGCTCTGGACCTGATCCAACGGGTGGAGGCCAACCTGATCATGCGCAACTACCAGGGATTTCTGGGCGACGAAGGCGTAGGCCGGGTGAAGGGACGCGTGTACTGATGGCCGCTCGTCGTCTTATCTTCCTGGGACCGCCCGGCTCCGGCAAAGGCACTCAGGCTCAGCGGCTGGCCGCCGACCGGGGCTTTGTCCAGTTGTCCAGCGGCGACGAACTCCGCCGTCAGCGGCAGCAGGGTACCCCGATCGGCAGGAAAGCCGCCCAGTACATGGACGCCGGCACGCTGGTCCCTGACGACGTGATAACTGAGGTGATGCTGGCTGCAATTGACGGCCTACCGCCCGAAAGCGGTTTCATCCTGGACGGCTTCCCCCGCACGCTGCCTCAGGCCCAAGCCCTCGATGTCGGCTTGAAGGATCGGAAACTGGCCATTGATGCGGTTATAGATTTCAAACTAGACGACGATGAGATCATCCGCCGGATTAGTGGCCGCCGGGTTTGCAGCCAGTGCGCGGCCACCTATAATGTCAGTTTCTTGCCGCCCAGAGTCGACGGCAAGTGCGACCACTGTGGCGGCGAGCTTTACCAGCGGGCCGACGATCGGCGTGAGGTGATCGTCACCCGCCTGGAGACGTACCGCAGTCAGACCGCGCCGTTGATTCAGTACTACTCACGGCGTGGCAATTTCCATACGGTCGATTCGGCTGCCGGCGCGGACGCAGTCCAGCAGGCCGTGGCGCGCATTATCGACGCGTTGGACTGTGGATGATGAAGATTGCCGACGCCCAGATTGTCATCAAGTCGCCTCGCGAAATCGAGCTGATGCGGGCGGCTGGGCGGGTCGTGCATCGGGTGCTGGACGAGCTGGAGGCAATGATCTGCCCCGGCGTGACCACTGCCGAGCTCGATTCCCGGGCGGCGGAACTGATAGCCGAGGCCGGCGGAACCGCCCTCTTCAAGGGTGTCCGCCAGCAGCAGGCCAAAATACCGTTCCCGGCCTGCATTTGCGCTTCGGTAAACGAACAGGTGGTACACGGAATACCCGATGACCGTCCCCTGAAGCCAGGGGAAATCGTGAGCGTAGACTGCGGGGTGCGACTGAAGGGCTACTGCGGCGACGCGGCCCGGACCTTCGCGGTCGGAACCCCGGCACCCAAGATCCAGCGGCTGCTCGACGTGACCCGGGCCGCCCTGGAACTGGCCATTGAGGAAATCGCTCCCGGACGACGCTGGAGCCAAATCGCCCGCAAGATGCAGAAGTGGATCGAGCAGCACGGCTTCGGCGTGGTGCGGGAGTTCGTCGGACACGGAATCGGACAGCAGATGCACGAGGAACTCAAAGTCCCCAACTATTACGACCGCGGCCAGGGCTACGTGGATTTCGAACTCCGCGCCGGCATGACCCTGGCCATCGAGCCGATGGTGACTGCCGGTCGCCCCGAAGTGGTGCTGGCCGACCAGACCGGTTGGCCGGTAGTGACCAAGGATGGCTCGTGGGCCGCACATTTCGAGCACAGCGTCGCGGTCACCGAAGACGGGGCGGATGTGCTGACCGACGGACGGTGAGACGGTCGGGTCGGGAGGCGGAACATGAAAGTGCGTAGCAGTGTCAAACGGATCTGCGAGAACTGCAAGATCGTCAAGCGAAGGGGCGTGGTGCGGGTGATCTGCACCAATCCCCGTCACAAGCAACGTCAGGGCTAGCCGGCCCCAGGCAGGACGCGTATGCCACGTATCGCTGGTGTGGACATCCCGGCTCAAAAGCGGATCGATATCTCCCTGCGCTACATCTATGGCATCGGTCCCACCCGGGCCAGGGAGATTCTTAAGAAGGCCAATATCGATCCTTCCGTCCGGGCCAACAAACTGACCGAGGAGGAGGTGAGTCGGATCGCGGGCATCATCGAGAGCGACTACGTCGTCGAGGGTCAACTGCGGCGCCAGATCGCTCAGAACATCGCCCGCCTGAGGGACATCCGTTGCTACCGCGGAATCCGGCACATCCGCGGCCTGCCGGTCCGTGGCCAGCGCACTCGAACCAACGCCCGCACCCGCAAGGGTCCCAAGAAGACCGTGGCGGGCAAGAAGGGTATCAAGGAAATGCATCGCGGCTAGTGCCGCTCGGGAGTTGCTTCATTGGCTAAAACCGCAGGAACCAAACGCCGCGTCCGGCGGAACGTGGCCAAGGCCATAGCCCATATCAAGGCTACGTTCAACAACACCATCGTTACTATCACCGACATGAACGGCGACACGCTGTGCTGGGCTTCGGCCGGGTCGGTGCCGGCCAGCGGCGGCGACAAGAAGTTCACCGGCGCCCGCAAGAGCACCCCCTTCGCCGCCCAGCGGGCCGCCCAGTACGCGGCTCACGAGGCCAAGAAGCACGGGGTGGTCGAGGTGGAAGTCCGGGTCAAGGGGCCAGGGGCCGGGCGCGAGTCGGCGATCACCGCCCTGCAAGCCGCCGGCCTCCGCATCCAGTCTATCGAAGACGTCACGCCGCTGCCTCACAACGGGTGTCGGCCGCGCAAGCGGCGGAGGGTATAAGCATGGGGCGCTACCTCGGACCCACTACCCGACTGTCGCGACGGGAAGGCATCAAGCTGATGCTCAAGCCCATCCGCGACGAGACCGGCAAAAACCCGCTGGAGCGAAGTTACAAGAATTACCCGCCGGGCATGCACATGTACCGACGGGCCAAAAGCTCGGACTACGCGGTCCGGCTGCGAGAGAAGCAGAAAGTCAAGCGCCACTACGGAGTGCTGGAGCGCCAGTTCCGACGCTATTTTGAGCTGGCCACCCGCTCCCCGGGCAACACCGGGGAGGCCCTGCTCCAGATCCTGGAACGCCGCCTGGACAACGTGGTCTACAAGGCCCGGTTTGCCGCCGGTCGCCGGGGGGCCCGCCAGGCGGTCGTACATGGGCACATCCTGGTCAACGGCCGAAAGGTGGACCGGCCGGGGTACCTGGTGGAAGTCGGGGATAAGATCAGTGTTCACCCCCGGGAACGGTCACAGAAGTACGCCCGGGCCCAGATGGCCCTCTTGGAAGGTGTGTCCAATCCGCCGCCACAGGCCTGGCTCCAGGTCGACCCCACCAAGCTGGAGGCGACCGTGGTGGCTCTGCCGGGGCGCGACGACGTGTTGATCCCAGTGGAAGAACTACTCATCGTCGAGTTCTGCTCGCGTTAGCGGGGCCGACGGACAGGCCGTGGAGCGCTTGACGGCGCGGTAGCGGGAGGCAAGTGCAACATGCGAATCAGGTGGCGTGGCCTGGAACTACCGACCCGTGTCGTGCGGGACGAGTCGATCAGCACTGATAGCTATGGTCGTTTCATCGTCGAACCCTTCGAGCGCGGCTTTGGCACCACGGTCGGAAACAGTCTGCGACGCATCCTGTTGTCCAGCCTGGAAGGCTCGGCCGTGACCCACGCCCGCATCGGCGGCGCCGATCACGAGTTCACCTCCCTACCCGGCGTCCTGGAAGACGTCACCGACATCATCCTGAACATCAAGAGCCTGGTGGTGAACCTCGACTCCGACACGCCCAAGACCATGCGGGTCCAGCGAGCCCAGCGCGGGGAGGTCCGGGCCGGGGACTTCCAGTGCGACCCGGCAATAACCGTCCACAACCCCGAACTGCTGATCGCGACCCTCACCGACGATGTACCGTTCTCGGCCGAACTCACGGTGAGCCGCGGCCGAGGCTACGTCCCGGCTTCCGAGCACAGCCCCGACCTGGAAGAGATCGGGCTCATCCCGGTCGACGCCCTGTTCTCGCCGGTCATCCGGGTGCGTTATCGGATCGAGGACACCCGCGTCGGCCAGAAAGTCAACTACGACCGGCTGATTCTGGAAATCTGGACCAAGGGGACCACCAGGCCAGAGGACGCGCTGGTCGAGGCGGCCAAGATCTTCCGCAAACACCTCAACCCCTTCGTGCAGTACTACGACCTGGGCGAACAGGTGGCACCCGCCCTCCAGCCCGAACCGGCCGGCTCTTCACAGGATGAACAACTGCGCCAGACCCTGGAGCGACCCGTCGCCACCCTGGAGCTGTCGGTCCGCACCAGCAATTGCCTGGACGCGGCCAAGATCAACACCATCGGCGAGCTGGTCCGGATGACCGAGCATGACCTGCTGGAACTGCGCGGTTTCGGGAAGACGTGCCTGGCGGAAGTGAAGCAGAAACTGAGCGAACTGGGGCTCTCGCTCGCCGCCCCGGCTAAACCGCAGGCCCCGACCGACCCCGATCCCGCCCGGGCCGAGGTGACCGCCAATCTGGAGTAAAAACCCCCCATGCGACACCGCGTACACGGAAGAAAACTGAGCCGCACCGCCAGTCACCGCCTGGCGCTCCGCCGCAATTTGTGCCAGAGCCTCTTCGAGCATGGGGAGGTCCGCACCACGCTGGCCAAGGCCAAAGACGTCCGTCCTTTCGCTGAGCGGCTGGTCAGCCTGGCCATCGACGGCAGCCTCGCCGCCCGACAGCGAGCCGAGGCTCTGCTACGGGATCGGGCTCTGATCCCCAAGGACAATCAGGAAGAATACGACCGGATGAGCGATGCCAAGCGCAACCAGGTTATCCGGGCCCGCTCCGGCCGGCGTTATCGGGCCAGCACCACTCGCCCCGGCCTGAAGTTCACCGCGCAGGCCGTCCTCCACAAGTTGTTTGCCCAGATCGGCCCCAGCCTCAAGAAACGGAACGAGCGGCTGCACTGCGCTGGAGGCTACACGCGGATCATCAAATTGGCCGATCGGCGGCTGGGCGACGGCGGCCCGCTGGCGATCCTCCAACTGGTCGGCGAGGACGATCCGCCGCGCCCGAAAAACAAGGATAAGACTGAGCGTAAGCGCCGCACCCGCCTGAAGTACGCGGTTTATGCCGGCAAGCCGCGCCCGCGGCCCGCCCGCCGGCCGGCCAAGCCATCGGCCAAGGCCGAAGCCGCACCGACGGAGGCGTCCGAAAAAAGCGAGCCGGAGAAAACCCCATAGCGGCACCATGAACGCCGGTCAGCCTTCCATTTTCGCCCGAATCGTAGCCGGGGAGATTCCCTGCCACCGGGTGTTTGAGAACCAGCACGTCCTGGCCTTCCTGGACGTCAACCCGCTGGCCGACGGGCACACCCTCTTGTTGCCCAAGCGGGCCGTCGAGCGGCTGGAGGCCCTCACGCCGGATGAAGCCGCCGAACTGGGCCGGGCCATGGTCCAGGTGGCCCGCAAGATTCTGGGTGCCACCGAAGCACCGGGGCTCAACATACTGCTCAATGACGGGCGAGTCACCGGCCAGGAGGTCCCCCATCTGCATTTTCACCTCATCCCTCGACGGGCCGGAGATGGATTGGGTTATCGTTGGCAGCCGTTGAAGCGCACCGCCCAGGAGCTTGCTGAGCTGGCCCAGCGCATCCGGGCCCAACCCTGATCCGAAACCGCACCGCCGATCGAAGGTCCGCTAACCAGGGCCGCGCTTTGCGGTCGCCGCTGAGCACCGTATAATTCAGGGCTTACGGGGACGTAGCTCAACTGGGAGAGCGCCGCGTTCGCAATGCGGAGGTTGAGGGTTCGAGCCCCTTCGTCTCCAGTGCCTTACGTTGGGCCCAGGCGGCCCGCCGCGACAATCAGCCCCGGGGCGAGCACAACCCGGAACGACTTGCCCCACGTGGCCGGTTGAAACGCTCTCGGAGGTCAAACTGCGATGGCACGACGACCATTGACCGCACGGTTGCTCTTGATCGGTATCTGGCTGGCGTGCGTTGCTCAGGTCCAGTCGCAGCAGCCGGCAGGCGGGTTGGGCGCCAGGCCGCAGTCGGCTCCCAGCTCGCAACCCGCCGCCACCCAGCCGGCACCCGGGCTCCATCCCCGGCTGGAATTGAGCGCCACCGAGTTCGATTTTGGCGAGGTTTGGCAGGGAGCACCGGCCAAACGCGAGATTCAGGTCAAGAACGCGGGCGAGGCGGAGCTGACCATTGGCGTGAAGAGTTCCTGCGGCTGCACCGTGGTCAGCAAGCCCAAATCGCCCCTGGCCCCGGGCGAGTCCAGCGAGTTCACGATCTCATACGATACGCGCCGGGCCGGTCCCACGCATAAAAAGGTGACCTTGACCACCAATGACCCGCGGCAACCCACCGTGGAAATCCCGGTCAAGGGGACGGTTAAGCAGGTTTTTGCGGCCACGCCCTCCGACCGGATCAACATCCAGAACCTGGAAACCGGCACCACCAGGAGCGAAACCATCCGGCTGGAGAACAAGGTCGGGCGTCCTCTGCGGCTCAAGCTCCGCACTGAGGAGGACTTCGGGCCGTTCGACGTGTCGCTCAAGGAGATTGAGCCGGGAATGCTGTATGAGTTGACGG
>Ga0136652_1000452_pt1 | contig 19911 bp, 13 predicted proteins | sample ConPoolayeEmetaG_FD_94864 | JGI IMG/M metagenome (GOLD analysis project Ga0136652, IMG submission 94864) | Hot spring microbial mat communities from California, USA to study Microbial Dark Matter (Phase II) - Cone Pool mat layer E metaG... ...
GAGTATGAGGAGTAATTGTTCCTGGCTTGGCAAGAACTTGACCCCTCTCTACGTCTTCTTTTTCAATTCCCCGGAGTAAAACTCCAATATTGTCTCCTGCTTGACCCTGATCTAAAGTCTTGCGGAACATTTCCACTCCAGTAACCACCGTCCTTTTAGTCTCTCGCAAACCAACAATCTCTATTTCGTCGTTAAGTTTTACTACTCCTCTTTCAACCCGACCGGTAACAACTGTTCCCCGACCCTTAATAGAGAAAACGTCCTCTATCGGCATCAAAAAGGGTTGATCTAGTGGTCGAGTTGGTTCAGGAATATACTCGTCAACTGCTTTCATTAATTCTAAAATTGATTTTTCTCCCTCAGCATCTCCCTCCAAAGCCTTTAAAGCAGAGCCGCGAATGATAGGAATTTGATCTCCTGGAAATTGATATTTATTTAAAAGTTCACGAATTTCCATTTCTACCAAATCCAAAAGCTCAGGGTCATCAACCATATCAATTTTGTTTAAAAAAACTACAATTGCTGGCACATTAACCTGGCGCGCTAAAAGAATATGCTCTCTGGTTTGAGGCATCGGCCCATCAGGAGCAGAAACTACTAAAATTGCTCCATCCATCTGGGCTGCTCCTGTAATCATATTTTTAACAAAATCAGCATGCCCAGGGCAATCAATATGAGCATAATGTCTTTTTTCCGTTTCGTATTCGCAATGGTGGATATTAATAGTTACTCCGCGGGCTTTTTCTTCAGGGGCGTTATCTACTTCATAAAAATCTAAGGCTTTGGTAGGATTATTAGGCTGTTTTGATAAAACTTTAGTAATCGCCGCCGTTAGGGTAGTCTTCCCATGATCAACATGGCCAATCGTCCCAATGTTTACATGAGGTTTGGTTCTCTCAAATTTTTTCTTTGCTTCTTCTGCCATATTTTTAACTTAAAAAAGAGGTCAAGACCTCAAATCTTTTTGTATTTTACAGGCTTATTTTTATCTTGTCAAGTCCTTAAAAAATCAAAAGCAGTTAGGGTATAAATCTTCGTTATTTCAATTACGCTTTTAAGATCAAAACATTCATTTTTTTCATCCATCCCCTCTCCATCGCAGCAAAAATTTAAAGCCGGAATTCCTTTTCCCATAAACACCTAATCAAGACCTTTTAGTCAGTATCTGTTCTTGAATGTTTTTGGGGACTTCTTCGTAATGAGATGGCTCCATATAATAAGATCCCCGACCTTGGGTTAAAGAACGCAAAGTGGTCGCATAACCAGGAATTTCTGCTAAAGGAACTAAGGCAGAAATTACTCTAACCGCCCCCCTGGCTTCAGAACCCAAAATTTGTGCCCGTCTAGAGGAAAGATCACCAATTACTGTCCCCATAAACTCCTCAGGAGTAGTTACTTCAAGTTTCATAATTGGTTCAAGTAAAGTTGGCTCAGCCTGTTTTACCGCAGACTGAAGAGCCAAAGAACCAGCGATCTTAAAGGCAATTTCCGAAGAATCAACCTCATGATAGGTTCCATCATAAACCGTTACCTTAATATCAGATAAAGGATAACCAGCCAAAACTCCTTTTTCCATTGCTTCTTTTACCCCTTTTTCCACCGCGGGAATAAACTCAGCAGGAATAGCTCCCCCTTTAATTTCTGATTTAAATTCATAACCTTCGCCCCTTCCTTTTGGCTCAACCCTCAAAAAACAATGGCCATACTGTCCTCGCCCTCCGCTTTGACGAATATATTTCCCCTCAGCACAAGCAGATTTTTTAATTGTCTCCCGATAGGCAACCTGAGGATTACCAGTGGTTGCTTCTACTCCAAACTCTCTCTTCATTCGATCTACTAAAATCTCCAAATGAAGTTCTCCCATCCCAGAAATTATTGTTTGTCCAGTTTCCGGATCAGATTTAATTTTAAAAGTTGGATCTTCCTCGGAAAGTTTTCCTAAGGCATAACCCAATTTTTCTTGATCGGCTCGGGTTTTTGGCTCAATTGCCAAAGAAATCACTGGTTCAGGAAATTTAATTGACTCAAAAAGAATAGGAAAGGCAGGATCAGATAAAGTATCACCGGTTGAGGTTTTGCTCAAACCAATAGCGGCAACAATTTCTCCAGCAAAAGCCTCAGAAATCTCCTCCCTTTTGTTAGCATGCATTAAAAGTAATCGCCCAATTCTCTCTGACTCATGACGGGTAACATTTAAAACCCCCGAACCTGCCTTAAGAGTTCCTGAATATATCCGAAGATAAGTTAATTTCCCAACATGAGGATCGGCTTGAACCTTAAAAGCCAAAGCAGAAAATGGAGCCTCATTCTTTGGCTCGCGAATTTCCTCGTTATTTGTTTTTGGATTAATTCCTTTAACCGGTGGGATATCCAATGGAGAAGGGAGAAAATCTACTATCCCATCTAAAAGCGGCTGCACCCCTTTATTTCGCAAAGAACTCCCGCAATAAACCGGAACCAACGAAAAAGAAATTGTTGCCTTTCTTAAGACTTCCTTTAATTCAGAAAGACTTGGTTCTTCTCCTTTTAAAAATTTTTCAATTAAATTTTCGTCTTGAGAACAAATCTCTTCAATTAATTTTCGCCGTGCCTCCTCGACCTCTTCTTTCATCTCTTGGGGAATTTCTCTCTCACTAAATCTTGTCCCCGATTCATCTTGATCCCAAATTAATGCCTTTTTTTCAAGAAGCAAAACCACTCCAGAAAAATTTTGTTCTTTGCCAATAGGCAAAGTTAAAACTGCCGGTTTTGCTAGAAGACGATTCTGAATCATTTCCACTGTTCGAGAAAAATTTGCCCCAAGTTTATCCATTTTATTAACAAAAACAATTCGTGGTACATTATATTTTGAAGCCTGATGCCAAACTGTTTCTGATTGTGACTGGACTCCTTCTTCGGCATCAAAAACAACCACCCCGCCATCTAAAACCCGAAGTGATCGCTCAACTTCAGCAGTGAAATCGACATGACCAGGAGTATCAATAATGTTTATCCGAACGTCTCGCCAAAAAGTAGTTACCGCTGCAGAAACAATTGTGATTCCCCTCTCTCTTTCCTGAGCCATCCAATCAGTAACAGTGGTTCCTTCATCAATATTCCCTAGTTTATAAGTCCTGCCCGTGTAAAAAAGAATTCGCTCGGTAGTGGTTGTTTTACCGGCATCAATATGAGCAATAATCCCAATATTCCGAACTTTTTCTAAAGGGACAATTCGTTCTTTAGTTATTTCAATTTTTGCCTGCTGCGCCATATTTAATATTTTAACATTTCCTCTCTAATTAAATATAAAAGACTGCCTTCTCCAAAGCAGTCGTTATCTTTGTGTTTATTTTAACAAAATTTAAGTCTTGGTGCAATACCTAACTTCTTTCAGGCGGGAAATAAGATAAATACACCATTCCGGTTCAAATTAAAAAATTTACCAAAAATTATTATATAATTTTTAATTAAGAAATGGCAGATCAATATCCATTTCAAAGAAACCAAGAATGGCAGATAAAACTTGAAAGATTGGGGATTAATCTTTTAAAACTTATTATTAATTTAATTAGAAAAATTTTAAAAATCATCTTAGATCTCCTCCGTCATAGTTGGAAAATGTTTTGGCATCCATCTGGCTAGTCTTTATGAAATTTAAAATAAAAAATTTTGACTGCCTCAGTAGTCAAAAAGTAGAAAAAGACGATAAGAAAAACTCCTAATAATTGAATAAATAACGGTCTTTTGAAATAAAAACTTTCGGCAAATGGGCTAAAAGGAATAATTAAGGTAGTAATAAAGGTTAAAAAGGACAAAACTAAAAAAATTGTCGCCGGGCTTTTGGCCTTTAAAAAGAAAAAACGGGTTCTTATTGAATAAATAAAAACAACCTCTGTTAAAATACTTTCTATAAACCAAAGAGTTTGAATTATTCTTTCCTCCGAATTCCGATAGAAAAAAAAGAAAACAAAATCAAAAAATGAACTAACTATCCCTAAAATAATTATCAAAATTGCCGTTTTATTTAAATTCAAACTCTGAGGAGATTTTATTTCTTGTTCATCAACATTATCTAAGGCAACACCCATTAAAGGAAAATCGCTTAGAAGATTAACTAAAAGGACCTGATTTGGCATAAGAGGCAAAAAGGGAATAAAAAGGGAAATTACTGCCAATGCATAACAATTACCAAAATTACTAGAGAGGGTATAGCGAATATATTTAATTACATTAAGAAAAGTTTTTCTTCCTTCCTCAATTCCATCAATAATTAACCCAAGATCTTTCTCAAGCAAAACTACATCGGCTGCCTCTTTTGCAACATCTGAAGCCCGATCAATTGCAATCCCTACCGTGGCCGCCTTTAAAGCCGGAGCGTCATTTATCCCGTCTCCTAAAAAACCAACAGAAAACTTTTTCCTTAAGATATTAACAATTCGAAGTTTTTGTTCAGGAGTAACTCTGGCAAAAATCTTTGAGGAAAAGATAACCTCCTCGGCCTCCTTTTCATTTAATCTTTCAAGGTCAAACCCAGAAATTACTCGTTCATCTTTTTCTATTAAAGAAATTTTTCTGCCAACCATTAAAGCAAGTTCGGGGGTATCGCCAGTTAAAATTCTTACATCTAAACCAAGTTTTCTTGCCTTATATAAGATTTTTTTAACGCCAGGTTTTAATGAATCAACAAAGGAAACAAACCCAACAAAATAAAAATCATTCCTCTCCTCTTCTTCTTGAAAATCCCCCCCTTCTTTAATTCTTTTAAAAGCCAAAGCATAAACTCTTTTCCCCGCCTTTCCTTCTTCTTTAATTTTTAATTCAAAATTTTCCCTCTCTTTTGAAGAAAGAATACTTAATCTCAAAATTTCTTCTGGCGCTCCCTTTATAATCATTAAAATCTCCCTCCCCTTTTTAACTACTACCGCCTCTTTTCTTTTTGAGGCATCAAAAGGAATTCTCAAAACAAGACGCCAATTTTCTTCTTTAATTGCCCCTTTTACCGTCTTTAATAAGGCTTCATCAAAATGATTTCTTAATTTTCCTTTCCTGTCCTTTTCCCCAACAGTTGAGGCTAAAAACAACCGCCAAAAAAGTTTTTCATCCTTAGCCCAAATTCGACTAATTTCCAAAGCATCCTGAGTAAGAGTCCCAGTTTTATCAACACATAAAATCTTAATATTACCAAAATCATCTAAAGAAGAAAGTCTTTTAACTATGGCTCCTTTTTTAGCCATTTTAGCCGCTCCAGAAGAAAGAGTAACCAAAACTACCGCCGGTAAGGCTTCGGGGACAATCCCCACCCCTAAAGCAGAAATAAAAAGAAGAAGTGCGGGGATATCTGTTCCAAAACCCTTAAAAAGAATGTTGCCCAAAAATACTAAAAAAAGAGTAAGTACTACTAATTTCATAATAAATCGACTAAGAACTTTAATATCCTCCTCCAAAACACTAGAAACTTCATCTCCGCTAGCCAGCCGGGCAATTTGGCTAATCCTTGTCTGACCCCCCTTCTTAATAACTATCCCTTCACCTGAACCTGATAAAACTTCAGTGCCGGCAAAAAGAATATCGCCTTTGTTTTTCTCGACTGGCTTTGATTCCCCAGTTAAAATTGCCTCATCAACCAAAAAACCCTGGGAAGATAAAAGTTTTAAATCGGCGGGAATAATATCTCCCCTTTCTAAAATAACCAAGTCATCAGAAACTAAATCCTCCTTTTTAATTTCCTGAATTTGGCCATCTCTTTTTACCCAAACTCTATAAGAAATAAGATTTTCAAGTTTTTCAATAATTTTTTGATGACGAAATTCCTGGAGAAAACCTAAAAAGCCAGTAATCCCCACAATTAAAAAAATGGTTATTACTTGATGAATCTCTCCTAAAATAAGGGAAATTAAAGCCGAACCAAAAAGAAGAAAGATAAACCAACTTTGAAATTGCCTTAGAAATAAATAAATAAAACTAGTTTTCCTTCTGGGAATTAAATTTTTCCCCTCTTTCTTAAGCCTTTTTTGGGCCTCAACTGAAGTTAACCCCTCCATTATTTATAAATTATATAGTCCAATTTAAATTTTCTTTTAATTTTCCTAAAAAAATAATAAAATAAACCAGAAGATGGATAAAAAACTACCCTATAAAAAATTACTCTTCAAAAACAAACTAAAAATTATTCTCTATCCAATGAATTCTGTCAAATCAGTATTTGTTCTTGCCTATCTAAGAAGTGGGGGAGTCTACGAAAAAGGAAATCAAAAGGGAATTTCCCATTTTATAGAACATCTTTGTTTTTTAGGAACAGAAAAATATTCTTCCTCTTTTAAAATCTCAAAAATCTCCCATAATTTAGGTGCCAGCCTTAATGGAAGGACTGAGAGATTTAAAACTCAATATTGGATTAATCTCCCCTATATTAATTTAAAAAAGGGAATTAACCTTCTTTATCAAATCATCTTTAAGCCTCTTTTGCTTGAGGAAAATATCCAAAAAGAAAAAGGCGTTGTTTTGTCAGAATTTTATGATTTTTGGTACAATCCTGATCAAAAATTTGGATACGAAATTTGGAAAAGGAGATTTGAAAACAAAAATCATCCTTACAACTATCCTGTTTTAGGCAATCCCCAAACAATCTCAAACTTTAAAAAAGAAATGGTAATTTCCTGGAGAAAAAAATACTATAATCCAAAAAACCTTATCCTTACTATTGCCGGAAACATAAATCCGAAAGAAACAATAAAAATTCTTGAGGAAAATTTTGGGGAGGAAAAAGAAGGAGAAAAAGTCAGAGAACCAATTTTTAAAAAAATCAATTACTCTAACTTCTGTTTATATCATCAAGAAGATCCCCGTCCCCAAATTAAATTTGCTTTAACCTTTCCTGCTTTTGGTTGGAAAAAAATCTCCAGAAAAATGCGAATAGCGACAAATCTACTTAATTATATATTGGGAGGAGGGGTAATTTCTCGTCTTTTTCAAAGATTAAGAGAAAAAGAAAAAATTGTCTACCGAATAGAAAGTGATTTTGTGCTTTATCCATGGATGGGAAATCTTGAAATTTGGGGTTCAGTCTCCGAGGATAAACTTGTTTTGGCAATGAGAATAATAAAAGAAGAAATAGAAAAAATACTTAAAAAAGGAATTAAAGAAGAAGAAATAAAAATTGTCAAAAATTTCTTATCTGCTTCAAATTTAATGCATTTTGATAGTCCTTTAAATATCGCCTACTTTCTTGCTTCTCAAGAGTTTAATGATAAAGAAATTTGGCTACCAGAAAGATATATTGCTGAGGTAAAAAAAATCAAAAAAGAAGATCTTCTTGATTTGGCCAAAAAAATTTTCAATTATTCCAAAATAAATATCGGGCTTTTGGGAAAAATTAATTCCCAAACATTAAAAGAGGTTAAAAAAATTTTTAAATAAATAAAAAACTACCACCTAAAGTGGGCAAAAGCCTTGTTTGCTTCAGCCAGACGATGAACTTCCTCTTTCTTTCTCACCGCTCCCCCTTCTCCTTTGGCAGCATCAATTATCTCCGCGCAAAGTTTCTCTGCAAAGGTGTGGTATTCCTTGTTTGGCCGACTTCTTGCGGCTAAAATCAACCAGCGAATTGCAAGGGAAATTTGCCTTTCTCCCCGAACTGGCATGGGAACTTGGTAGGCTGCCCCTCCGATCCTCCTTGGGCGAACTTCCATTTGAGGTTTAATATTCTCCAAAGCCTGATTAAAAACTGAAAGAGGATCCTTCTTTTCCCTTTCTTCAATTAACTTAAGAGCCTGATAAACTTGTCTTTGGGCAACTGTTTTCTTGCCAGATATTATTGATCGATTTATTAATTTCGCTACAAGAACCGATTTATATAAAGGATCAGGGGCAATCTCTCTTTTTTTGATTTCTTTTTTGCCTCTAGGCATTTTTTAAAACCTTTCTTTTAAACAGTTTGATTCGCAACAGAAGTTTCTCTTACTGTTGCTTTAGTTGTTTTCTTAGTTCCATATTTTGATCTTGCTTTTTTACGTCCAACTACTCCTCCGGCATCATATTTACCTCGGACAATATGATATTTTACTCCCGGCAAATCCTTAACTCTCCCTCCTCTAACCAAAACAATTGAATGTTCAGCCAATTCATGGCCTATCCCTGGAATGTAGGCGGTAATTTCTTGCTTGTTGGAAAGTCTAACTCTGGCTACCTTTCTTAAAGCCGAATTTGGTTTTTTGGGAGTCATTGTCTTAACCAAAAGCACAACCCCTCTTTTGAAGGGGCTTTTTACCTCCTTTATCTTCCCTTCTTTGACATTAAAAAATTTTCTTAACGCCACTACTCGAACCTTTTCTTTAATTTTTTTTCTTCCTTTACGAACTAATTGATTAATGGTTGGCATATCTTGGAAATTTTACCATAATTCCAAATTCTCCGCAATTCAAAAAGGCATTACTCAAGTTTGGCTCTTTCAGGAGTAACAGGAATAAGTCTCCCAATAATTACGTTTTCTTTAAGTCCCAAAAGTTTATCTTCTCTACCTTGAACTGCAACATCAGCCAAAACGTTAGTTGTCTCCTGAAAAGAAGCGGCAGAAAGCCAAGACTCCGTATTTATGGCTGTTCTAGTTAAACCTAAAATAACTATCTGGCCGGTTGCAGGCTGCCCTCCTTTATTTTTAATTTGTTCGTTCTCCTCCTCAAACCTAATTTTATCAACTAACTCCCCAGGCAAAAGGGTAGTATCTCCTGGCAAACCAACCCTTATTTTTTCACTCATCTTCCTTACCACCACCTCAAAATGTTTATCATGAATAGAAATTCCCTGTGATTCGTAAACCTTCTGAGTTTCTGAAATCAAATAGCCCTGGGCCTCCCTAAGGCCTCTAACCCTTAAAATTTCTCTAACATCTAAAGCCCCAGAAGCCAATTGGGTCCCTGGAGAAACTAGCTGTCCCTCCGAAACTCTCAATGTTGAAGTAAAGGGAACAACGTATTCTCTTTCTTCTGATGGTTTTTTGCCAATACTTTTTATTTTTACCTTCCAACCTTCCTCTGTTTCTACTATAGAAACCTTCCCCCCAATTTCTGCCAAAGGAGAAATAATCTTTGGTTGTCTCATTTCTAAAAGTTCCTCAACGCGGGGAAGTCCCTGAGTTACGTCTAAACCTACTACTCCAGCAGAATGTTTTGTCTTTAACGTCAATTGGGTGCCCGGCTCACCAATTGATTGAGCAGCAATTACCCCAACAGGCGTTCCCACCTCAACCATTTTCTTATTAGAAAAATCCCAACCGTAACACTTACTACAAACTCCATATTTAGTTTTACAAGTTAGGGGAGACCGAATAACTACCCTTTCGACGTTGAAATTTTCTAAAAGTTTAACATTTTCTTCATTTAACTCTTCCCCTCTTTTTAAAATTATTTTTTTAGATTTTGGATCTTTTACATCCTCAGCCAAAATTCTTCCTAGAATTCTAAACGAAAATGTTTTTTCTCTCTCTCTTGTTTTTTCAATTACTATTCCTTCTTCCGTTCCACAGTCTTCTTCGCGAACAATGACATCATGAACAACATCAACTAATCTTCGAGTTAAATACCCAGCATCAGAGGTTTTAATTGCCGTGTCGGTTAAACCCTTTCTTGAGCCACGAGCAGAGGTAATATATTCAAAAACTGAAAGACCTTCTCTGAAATTTGATTTAGTCGGCAAATCAACAATTCTTCCTAAAGGATCAACCACCAAGCCTCTCATTGCTGAAAGCTGTTTAATCTGATCCCGTGAGGCGCGGGTAGAACCCGAATCAACAATAACTCTAATTGAGGAATCTTGAGGTAAAAGTTCCCATGTCGAATCAGCCAAAACTTCCGTAACTTCCATCCAAACATCTCGAACCAATCTTTTCTTTTCCTCACTGGTAATCAATCCTTGCTTAAAATTTTCTTCAATTTCGGTAACTCGCTTATTTGCCTCGGCAACGATCTCTGGTTTTCGGGGATTTAATACGCAGTCAAAAACAGAAACAGAAACACCGGAAATAGTAGAAATTGCAAATCCTAAATCCTTTAAATTATCAATCAATTTAATTACCTCTTCGTTGGAATAAAGCTGAAAGGCGCGGGTAATTAAAGACTTAATCATCGATGCGCGGATAGTTTCGTTAATAAAACGCAACCCCTCAGGCAGAACCTCATTAAAAATAATTCTCCCTACCGTAGTCTCCACAATCTCCTTCCCCATTAAAACTTTAATCTTTTCTTGGAGAAAAATTTTGCCTGTTTGATAAGCCAAAACTGCTTCATCTGAATTGGCAAAAATTTTTAGTTCTTGATTTTCTGATGGCAAAGCATAGGTAAGATAAAAAATTCCTAAAGCCATCTCTCGATTAGGAACAACAATTGGCGAACCATCGGCTGGTTTCAAAAGGTTTTTATCAGGCATCATCAAAAGTTTTGCTTCCTCCCTTGCCTGGGAAGATAAAGGTACATGCACTGCCATTTGATCCCCATCAAAATCAGCATTATAACCAGCACAAACACAGGGATGAATTCTAATCGCATTTCCCTCAATTAAAATTGGATAAAAAGCCTGAATCCCCAACTTATGTAGAGTGGGAGCCCGATTTAAGAGAACAGGATGATCTCTAGTTATCTCTTCTAAAATATCAAAAACCTCAGGCGGACGATGTTCAAGGATATTTTTAGCCGATCTTACATTTGGAGCAAGACCTCGCAAAATCATCTCTCTTAAAACATAAGGCTTAAACATCTCTAAAGCCATTTCCTTAGGAAGACCGCACTGATTAAGTTTTAACTCAGGACCAACAACGATGACACTTCTCCCTGAATAATCAACTCTTTTCCCTAAAAGATTTTGCCTAAATCTTCCCTGTTTCCCTCTTAGCATATCAGAAAGAGATCTAAGGGACTGGACATTCCTTCTGCCTTTTGGCTTCCGGGCGCTTGAATCAATCAGAGAATCTACCGCCTCCTGAAGCATTCTTTTTTCATTACGGAGAATTATTTCAGGAGCCCCCAAATCAATAAGATGTTTAAGTCTATTATTTCTATTGATAACCCGCCGGTATAAATCATTTAAATCAGAAGTAGCAAATCTTCCACCGGTTAACTGAACCATTGGGCGGAGATCCGGAGGAATAACAGGCAAAATCCGAATTATCATCCAAGAAGGATCAATTCCCGCCTTTTTAAATCCTTCAATCAATCTAAGTCTTTTTGCCGCTTTTAAGTAGCGCTGGCCAGTAGTTTTTGACATTTCCTCTCGAAGTTCAGAAGACAGTTTATTTAAATCAATTTTTTGGATTACCTCAAGTAAAACCTCGGCCCCCATTCCAACCTTAATAAAAGAAGAAGCGCCATATTGACTAAGTTTTTGATATTCATCTTCGGTAAGTAAACTTAAATACCGAAGAATTTTGATCTTTTCTATCAGGTTTTGATAAACTTCTTTGGCTCTTTCCTCTTCTAAAATTTGCTCATCGCGAACGTTTTGAATATTCTGTTTGGTCTTAAACTCCATCTCTTCTAAAGCCAGCGAAAGAGCCTCTTTATTTTTAATCTTTTTCTTTATTTCTTTCTTTTGAGATTCCGCCTCCTTTTCAATCTTTTTTATCTTTTCTTCGGCTGCCTTTTTAATCTCTTTAATTTTTTCTTCTAATCCTTTTTCAAGTTTTAAAATTGCTTCTTTTTTCCCTTTATAATCGATATCCTTAATCAAATATTGAGCAAAATAAATCACCTGTTCCAACGCCCTTGGAGGAATATCCAAAAGCAAAGAAAGTTTTGAGGGAGCACCTTTAAAAAACCAAATATGAGCACAGGGAGCGGCTAAAGTTATATGACCCATCCTCTCTCTTCTCACTCGAGATTGAGTTACTTCTACACCACATTTATCACAGATAACTCCCCGGTATCTTATTCTTTTATATTTTCCACAATAACACTCCCAATCTTTAGTTGGTCCAAAAATCCTCTCGCAAAATAATCCGTCTTTTTCTGGTCTTAGGGTTCGATAATTTATTGTCTCGGGTTTGGTAACCTCACCCTTTGACCAAGACTTAATCTCCTCTGGAGAGGCTAAACTAATTTTAAGACCTTTAAAATCGAAAATATTTTTAAACTCCATTTTCCTCCTTTATCTCCTCAACTTCCATTGGGCTTTCTGGCGAAAGCAACTCTTCATTTTTAACAACCACATCTGCTCCTGCTGCCTGAGCCAATTCCTCTGCCTCTTTCCCAATTTCTTCTTCGATCATCTTCTCTTCCTTTTTCTCAATCACTCCCGTAGGAACAACGGAAAGACAAAGACTGTTTAATTCTTTAACTAAAACCTTAAAAGATTCAGGAACCGAAGATTGAGGAATGTCTACCCCTTTAACAATTGCTTCAAAAGCCTTACCTCGCCCTATTACATCATCTGATTTAATAGTAAGCATCTCTTGGAGAGTATGCGCTGCTCGATGAGCCTCTAGAGCCCACACCTCCATCTCTCCCAACCTTTGTCCACCCATTTGGGCTTTTCCTCCAAGGGGCTGCTGAGTAACTAAAGAGTATGGCCCGGTTGAACGAGCGTGAGTTTTATCTTCAACCATATGAATTAACTTCATAACATACTCTATTCCCACCACTACCTTTCGATGATAAGGTTCGCCAGTTCGACCATCATAAAGAGTAACTTTCCCGTCTACCGGCAACCCCACCTTTTTAAGTTCCTCGCAAATTAAATCCTCAGGAATTTTTTCAAAAACAGGAACGGCAAATTTTTTATTTTGCAAAAGGGCAGCAAATCCTAAATGGGCTTCTAAAAGTTGCCCTAAATTCATTCTCGCCAAAACAGAAAGAGGGGAAATTATAATATCAATCGGCGTCCCATCTTCAAGATAAGGCATATCTTCTTGGGGAACAATTTTAGAAATTACTCCTTTATTTCCGTGTCTCCCCGCTAATTTGTCTCCAGCCACAATTTTTCTAATCTGGGCCACCTTGACAATTACTTTTTTGTTCGTCCCCGGTTCAAGTTCATCACCTTTTTCTCTATCCAAAATTTGAACATCAATAACAATTCCTTTTTCTCCATGAGGCATTCTTAGCGAGGTGTCTCTAACATCACGAGCCTTTTCTCCAAAAATTGCCCGAAGAAGTCTTTCCTCGGCCGTTAATTCTGTTTCTCCTTTTGGAGCAATTTTCCCAACCAAGATATCATTTGGACCAACTTCTGATCCAATGACTACAATTCCGTCTGCGGCAAGATGGGCTAAATCCTGCTCTGAAACATTAGGAATATCTCTTGTCAGCTCCTCAGGACCTAATTTTGTATCCACTACTGCCGCTTCGTACTCCTCAATAGTAATTGAAGTCAAGATATCTTCGCGAACAAGCCTATCAGAAATAACAATTGCGTCTTCATAACCTAAACCTTCATAAGTACAATAAGCGATCAAAAGATTCTGCCCTAGAGCAAGTTCACCATTTTCAGTTGCCGGACCGTCAATTAAAAGATCTCCCTCAGAAACATCATCACCTAAAGAAACACATGGTCTCTGAGAATAACACGTTGATCCAGGATTAGTTCTTAAAAATTTATCCAAGAAGTAAATTTCATCTCTTCCTTCAATTTTAATTTTTTCATTTGCTGTTTCTTCAATTTCTTCTTTTTTTGGCTTTTTCGAAAGTCTAACTACAATTTTATTTGCATCTACATAAATTACCTTTCCTGAATGTCGAGCCCGAACTACCCGTCCCATTGCTTCAGCCACTGTTTTTTCCATTCCTGTCCCAACAATTGGCGCTTTTGGTTTAATTAAAGGAACGGCTTGGCATTGCATATGGGTCCCCATCAAAGCCCGGTTGGCTTCATCATTAGCCAAAAAGGGAATTAAAGAAGCAGAGACACCAACAATTTGCCGCGGCAGAAGATCAATGAAAGAAACCATCTCCACCGGCGCCTCTGAGAATTCGCCTTTATATCTTACTGGTACCCAAGAATCAAGAATAAAGCCATCTTTGTCAATATTGATTCCTGAATGAGTTATATAATATTCTTCTTCATCATCTGCTTGAAGATAAACAATTTCTTTGCTCACACGCATTTTCACTTCCCCATTTTTCTTAACCTTTTCTACCTTCCTATAGGGAGTTTCTAAAAAACCATATTCATTAATCCGCGCATATAAAGCCATATAGGTAACCAAACCAATATTTGGTCCTTCAGGAGAACGAATTGGACAAATACGCCCATATTGGGAAGAATTTATATCTCGAATTGAAAAGGAAGCCCTTTCCCGCGTAATCCCCCCAGGCCCCATCACCGTAAGTCGACGAAGATTGTCTATTTCTGATAAAGGATTAGTTTGATCTAAAATTGTAGAAAGTTGATTTGATCTGTAAAATTCGTTAATTGAAGCAATTAGAGGTCTGGCGTTAACAAACATTGCCGGGGTTGCTGATGAATCTGCTCCAGTCAGGCTCATCTTTTCCTTAATGGCTCTTTCTAAACGGAGAAGGCCGGGCCTAAAAGCTACTTGACAAACTAATTCCCCAACTCTTCTTACTCTCCGGTTTGCTAAATGGTCAATATCATCAGTTTTTCCTTCACCAGTTTGAAGTTTTGCAAGATAAGAAATGGTGGCAATGACATCTTCTATTTTTAAAACCCAATTTTCTGGAACGTTAGGTAAAGAAAGTCCAAGACGCTTATTTAACTTATAACGCCCAACATTCCCCAAATCATATCTTCGATGATTTAAAAACATGTTATAAATAAGTTCTTTGGCATTATCTAAAATAGCCGGCTCTCCTGGTCTCATTTTTCGGTAAAGCTCAAGCAACGCTTCCTCTTTACTTTTAGTTAGATCTCTTTCAAGAGTAGCAAAGATGAACGCCGACTGCTCCTTAGAAAGAGAAGAAAATTGAGAAATAATTTCTTCATCTGAATTTAAACCAAGGGCACGAAGGAAGGTAGTTGCCGCAAATTTTCTCCTTCGATCAATCCTTACGGAAATAACATTATTTCTCCCAACAAAAAATTCAAGCCACGCCCCACGAATAGGACGGACTTCTGCCATATAAAGCATTCTCCCTGTCGCTGGATCAACTTCGCCAGTAAAATAAACACCAGGAGAACGAACAATTTGATTAACCACTACCCGATCAATACCATTAATAACAAAAGTTCCCTCGGGAGTCATTTGGGGAATATCGCCAAGAAATACTTCCTGAGAAACTTCTTTTCCTGTTTGCTTATTAATAAGTTTAGCCCAAACTCTTAAGGGAGCATCATAACTTAAACCCTTTCTCCTTGCTTCAGAAGGAGTCCTTGATGGTTTATCGAAAAAATAATCCCCAAACTCCAAAATCCAATTCTTTCCGCTAAAATCTTCAATTGGAGAAATCTCCCAAAGAGCCTCTTTTATTCCTTCTTTTAAAAACCACTGCCAAGATTCGCGCTGAACTAAGGATAAATCTAAAGGAGGAAGATCCTGATAAGTCTTACCCCAAAAAATCCTTGGGGGAATTTTTTTGCTAATCATTTTTAAACGACAAAAATTGGCGTAAAAAAAATACGCCTAATTTTCAAAAATAGACTTACAATGCTTAATACCATAATTTTTCTTTCTTGTCAAGTTCTCCTTAATGCTTCAAGACTTTTAATACACTCTCAATAACTTCTAATGGTGTTTTAATTCCGATTCCAAAATGTGATCTTTCATTATTGTACCAGATTAAGTAATTCTGAAACCAAGTATTTAGTTCATTATCTGTTCTGAAAGATCTCTCAATAACCGTATTCTCATGGTGTTTCTTCATTACCCACTAATTTTAGCTCTAAAGCTAGTTTTCGGCTATCAAAGCCACTCTTTTCTCTTTTTTCAACACCAATGCTTCTTGTTTAGGTGTTAGGGTTTTATGAATAGTTTTAGGCCTGTTGATTTTCTTTTAATTCCTTTCCATTTTAAATATCCTGGAGTATATAAACTTTGGCATCTTTTAATCAAGTGATAAATTGTACTTCTTCAAATCTTTAGTCTTCTTGCTGCTAAAAAAATATTTCCCTTTGATTGTTTGTAAATGGTAATAATCTCTCTAATTTCTCTTCTTTTAACCATATTAAAGTGTATCATATGTGGTGAAACATTAAGTGTCTCTTGACAAACTTATCCTTTTTTTATATTTTAAAATTAAATCTTAAAATTAAATAATGAACAAAGCAATAATAATATCAATTTCTATTTTATCCTTTTTAATATTTCCTTCATCAGTCTTAGCAGAAAATCTATTCTCGGAAAATGAAATAAAAAATCCCAAAATAACTCCGCCGGCATCAATTTCTCCTTTTCTTAAAAAACCAAATTTTCTCCAAAGAATAAGGCTAGAAAATCAATCGCTTTCCACAAAAAATGCCGAAATCAGAGCAAGAATTAACGAAAGAAAAAGAGAAATAATCCGCCGTTTTTTTAATCAGATGATAGAAAGGTTTCAAGCCGCCATCAATCGCTTAGAAAAGTTAATCTCAAGAATCGAATCAAGACTGGCTAAAATAAAAAGCCAAGGCAAAAATATATCGCAAATTGAAAATCGTCTTTCAGAAGCAAAAACAACACTTAATGATGCTAAAGCGAATCTTGAATTATTAAAAAATAAAATAGAAAATCTCCCAACTTCCAATGATGAACTCAAAAACTTTTTTATAGAAACAAAAAATTTGGTTAAATCAATTAAAATCCAATTGATTGAAGTTCACCAAATTCTGGTTCATTTAATAGGTGATATTAAAGGACTAAGGGTAGGCCAAATCACGCCTACACCAATACCAAGCCCTTAAGATAAAAAGCATTATGAAAAACAAAAAAGAAAGAAGAAGTTTATTTTCTCTAATAATTTTTCTATCGGCGGTAGCTATTATAATTATTATCACCTCTATGTTCATAATAAATCAAGGACCTAAAGAAACTCTCCCGCAAATTCAACCTCAAAAAGAAAATCTCCGTCTCCGGGAACTTAATGCCCAAGAAACCTCCGACGAGGTTATTTCGATCGAAAAAGATCTTAACGAAACAAACCTTTCAGACCTTGACAAAGAGTTAAACGATATTGAAAAGGAAATTTCTTTACCGTAAGAATTGTGAAGAAAGAAAAGCACTCGCTTTTTTCCTCTTTTGGTTTTGCCTTTTCGGGAATTTATCAGGCAATTAAAAAAGAAAGAAATTTAAAAATTCATCTTTTAGTAGCGATTTTAGTTTCCATTGCCGGTTTTTTCTTTAAAATCTCCAGATTTGAATGGTTAATTATAATTTTGATTATCTCTTTGGTCTTATCAGCAGAAATTTTTAATTCAGCAATTGAAGGCCTCTGTAATCTCTTAAAAGAAAAATTAAATCTTGGCTATAGCGAAACTACCTTAATTCGCAATTTCTCAGCCGGAGCGGTTTTAATCTTAGCAATTTCTTCAGTAATTTTAGGTTTTATTATTTTCCTCCCCTATCTTTTATCTCTCCAATAATCTAATTCTCCTTACTTAAAACTACCGCTAATTCGTCCTCATATTTTTTCTCCCATTTTCTTTCCCTTAAAAACACCTCAATTGATATTGGTTTTTTCAATTTATAGAAAAAAAAATTTGCCAATTTTCCCTCAAAAATACTTCGCTTTTTTCTATCCTCCCGAAACCACAAAACAGTGGTAATTTTATACTTCTCCAAAGTCTCGACCAATTTTTTTTCATTTTCTAAAATTGCGGAGTAATCATCCATGGCATTATTGCTTTCTCCGGGCAAATTTGCCTTCCAACGCCAACTTGGCATCCGACCGTCAATAAAAACTTTCTTTTCCGGTAATTGCCAAATTAAATAACCTCCCCAATCGTATGGGGCTAAAATTTCTCCTTTTGGCAAATTTTTTTTTAAAAAATTAACTGCTTTAATGGGGTATAAAAGATCTTTGTAATTAAAAACAAATTCTTGAACTCCAAAAATAAATAAAGAAAGAGAAAGCAAAATCAAGAAAAAATTTTTTGCCCTTTTTTCTTGAACCCCTTTTTCTTTTATTTCTTTTTCCAAAAAATTAACCGTCTTTCCATAGATTCTTAAAGAAAAAATCACAAAAAGGGGAATATTTCTCAAACTTAAAAAAGCCTCTATTAAAAAAAAGACAAAAAGAAACAATATTTCTTTTTCAAATTTCTGGCGATATTGGTAAATAAAAAATCCCCAACTTACCAAAAATAGAAACGGAAAAATCGGTTTAAAAAAACTTGGCATCCACTCCGCAATCCGCCACCGCAATTTAGAATCAGAAATTTGCAACCAAACTTCTCCCCAAAGTCTCTCTTTATAGGGATTTAAAAAGGTTAAACCCAGACAAAATAGAAAGGCTAATCCTTCTTCTCTGGCGATTTTTTTCTTCTGCCAACTCCTGAATAAAAAAATCACCCCTAAACAAAAAATTCCCAAAGCAAAACTCCCATGAGTATTTGCCCAAAGAAGAATAAAAAAACCCATTTTTAGAATTTCTTTAAAAGAATATTTTGGTTTTAAAACCAGCCTTAGCCATAAGGCTAAATAAAACCAGGACAGAATCTGAGGCCTCACGCCTGTAAAAGAAGAAATTGCTCCCGCTCCCATTAAAAAGAAAACTAGCCAAAGATATTGCCAAAAACCTCTTTTAGGAAAATTCTCGATTGCTATTAGCAACCCAAGCAGGGCAATAAAAACAAAAAACAAAACCAAAAAATTATATCCTAAATACTTATCCCCAAGATAAATAAAAATATTAGTCAACCATTCATGATCAACAAAGGGGAAGCTCTTCATCGTATACGAAAAGGGGTCAGTCTGGGGAATTCCTTTTTTTAAAATTATTTCTCCCATCCGCCAATGCCAACCAAAATCTGGATCAATAAAATTTCTTGCCTTAAAAAAGAAAATTCCAAAAATAAAAAAAACCAAAAAAGGTTTTAGAAGCCAAAAAATACTCTTTCTTAAAAATAAAATTTTCATTAATATTAATTTTATTCTAAAATAAAGATATTGACAAAATAATTTTAGATTAAATAAAATTAATTTATATTTAAGAATTTATATGTAAGAAGATGGATAATAATCCAACTGAACAACCGGTCGAGAAAAATTCAATTAACGAAGAAACCTCTCTATCAGAGAAACAAAAAGACAACTATTTAAATTTAATAAAAAGAGGGCTGATTTTAACAACAGGATTAGCTTTGTTTTTAACCTGTCTTTTGGTTTTAGTTTTACTTCTTTGTGGTCTAGGCAAAAAAATCCCCCTTTTCCAAAAAAATATTTTCGAGGGGCAAAATCAAATCCCAAGCATCCTTAAAGAAATTATTCCTAGTCCTAAATTTAATGAAGGCGATTCTTCTTGGCCAAAAACCGCCAATTGTATTTCGACCTTTTCAAGTAAATACATTAAATTAGTTTTTAATTACGACAGTTGTTTATGGGAAATAGATGAAAATTTAGAAGAAGCAGGAAGTGGTGTCTATAGTAAAATTGTAGCCAAACATAATTCTAATCACCAAATAATAATAAAAGCAAATGATATTGGGATGGGAGGGGGTTATCCTGGTTGTTTACAGGTAGGTGATATTTCTATTATTGATAATAATATCGTCCGTGTCCAAATACATGAGAATCAAAAAGAAAATACTCAAGAATACTATCTTTATTTAACTAAGGAAAATGAATATGGGATAAAAGATTATCCTGGCGAATTTGGGGACCAAAAATTTAGAGAATATCTTGAAATTCTCCCTGATCTATCCCCAGACGTTAATATGTGTTGGCGCGGTGTTGGAATAAATACGGTACCAATATTACTACCAAAAACCTTAGAAGATCAGTCAAAAAATATTGAGAATTTAAAGGATTTGACAATTTCAATTGAAGAAGGAAATATTTTAGATAAACAATTTCTAAAA
>Ga0136652_1000453_pt1 | contig 19906 bp, 25 predicted proteins | sample ConPoolayeEmetaG_FD_94864 | JGI IMG/M metagenome (GOLD analysis project Ga0136652, IMG submission 94864) | Hot spring microbial mat communities from California, USA to study Microbial Dark Matter (Phase II) - Cone Pool mat layer E metaG... ...
CCCCGATGCAGCTCGCCGAGGTTAGTGCGGCGAAGTGTCTCGGGCATAACATCAACCGAAAAGGCATCGCTTTCCAGGGCAACAACGGTGAGGCATGCCCCGTTGACCGCGATGCTATCCCCAAGCCTCATATCCTCAATAACCATCCTGGAGGATATAGTGAGCCTTGTGTCAGTTGCCGCCTTTACCCTTCCCACCTCCTCTACAATGCCGGTGAACATTTTTTCAATCTCCCCCCTCTCCATCCTCCCCACCCTAGCCTCCCCGAAGCTCCTTCCTCTGAATAAAGCAGAGCTTCCCCGGCGGGGTGATCGCCAGCACATCTATGGCACCGCCAACAACGGGAAACCTCGGCTCAAACCTGAGTGTCTCAATTGTTGTCCTTATAAGGTAGATAGCATAATCTATTGCATCCTGGAGCGGCATGGCGGCGAATAGCGGCAGAACCGAGCGGTTGATAAGCCTATCGATAACTGACCTCTCCCCACTCCAGGTTACTCCATAAAGGATATTGCCCTTATCACCTATATTGTGCCTTTTCGGCGTCGTCTCTTTAATTGTATGACAGGAATAAACATGAGGAACACTCCTCTTATCTTCACCCTGATAACCGCAGACATGGAAGCCAACAGGCACGCCCGGAGACTGGCTCTGGAAGTGAGCGACCAGTTTCTGGGCGACGCTGAGCACGCTATCACCCGGCGAGACTAGTAGCTCTTGAAATCTCCTTACATGGCTATCGATAGGCTCATTATTGATTATGGCAGCGTCAAAGGAGGCGATGCCCACCGGAACCGTCTCCAGAGCGATGACCTTATAGGCATAGTCTGAAAGCACCACCTGCCGCTCAGTTATGATGGCTCGCTCCCCCTCCCTTTTCTCCTCCCTGCGGGTTGCCACCATCCGGCTGTCGGCTGCCATAACGATGCCACTGGGGACATAAACGGTTACCACTAGCGACATGGCCACCCCTCAGCAACATAACCGCTGATCATCACATCGCTGCCAAAGCGCTCCACCTTCACCTTATTAAGCCGGAGCGCCTGGGCAATTGTCGGCACCCCATTGCCGCCAACAGCAGATTTCGCCCCATCTCCTCCGATAATAATAGGAGCGATAAAGACGATGACCTTATCTATGAGCCCGAGGTCGAAAAAGGAGCCGAGGAGGGTTCCACCCCCCTCCACCAGAAGGCTAGTGACCCCTCTTCTCCCCAGGGCGCTCAATAACTCTCTCAAGTCCACTAGCCCCCCCTCCGAAGATAGCTCCATAACCTCGGCACCAGCTTCCCTGAACCGCCTGACCTTGTCCTGAGGGATGGATTTCCCCACTGCAAGGAGTGTTTTGCCCGGAGACCGAAATACCCTAGCAGTTATGGGGGTGCGTCCCTGGCTATCAACGATTACCCGAAGCGGTTGCCTGTGAGTCTCGTCACCCAGCCTGACCGTGAGTTGGGGGTCATCGCTAAGCACAGTGCCCACGCCCACCATGATGGCATCAACATTACGGCGGAGAGCGTGAACATATCTCTGTGATTCCTCACCGCTGATCCACTTAGAGTCGCCAGTTCTGGTGGCGACCTTCCCATCGAGACTCATGGCAAATTTGGCAGTGACAAACGGAATCCCGGCGGTGATGAATTTCATATATGCTTCGTTAAGCTCTCTTGCCTCCTCCTCATGCTCACCAACATAGGTCTTTATCCCCGCCGCCTCAAGCTCTGCCATCCCCTTACCCGAAACCAGCGGGTTGGGATCGAGAGTGGCGAGGTGAACCTCAGCGATGCCAGCATCGATGATGGCCTTAGTGCAGGGTGGGGTTCTCCCGAAGTGGCAGCAGGGCTCAAGTGTCACATACATTGTCGCCCCACAAGCCCTCTCCCCCGCCTTTTTGAGCGCCATCACCTCGGCATGATGGGAGCCCGGCGGCTGGGTATAGCCTTCACCAATTATAATGCCATCCCTAGTAATCACCGCCCCCACTGCGGGATTGGGGCTGGTATGACCGAGGGCGAGTTTTGCCAGAGAAAGCGCGTGAGCCATGTAGTCCATAGGAATACCTAGACTTTCCCCCTTTGGAAATCCTGATAATATCTGCTTGCCGTTGGCTCAACCTGACCCTGGTATTTACTCCCCAGCCCCTCATCCCCATAGAGCCTCTCCGCAGGAGAGCTGAGACGAAGGAAAGAGATCTGCCCGATCTTCATTCTGTAGTAAAGGGTGATCGGCAACTTTGCCACGTTTGAAAGCTCCAGGGTCAAATGTCCCTGCCAGCCGGGGTCAACATAGCCAGCAGTAGAATGAATGAGAAGCCCGATCCTGCCCAGGGAGCTCTTGCCCTCAAGGCGTCCAACAATATCAGGGGGGAGTGTGATGGACTCCAGGGTGCTTGCCAGAACAAATTCACCGGGGTTCAAAAAGAAGGGACGGTCCTCATCAATCTCCACAACCTCGGTCAGGTCTTCGGTATTTTGTTTCACATCGATATAGAAAGGCTGGCGCCATGTCTTAAACACAAGGAGCTTTTTGTCCAGGTGTATATCGACACTCGCCGGCTGAATACAGCTCACGTCTAAAGGTTCGATGACAATCCTCCCCCGAGCGATCTCCTCCTTGATTGTGCGGTCGCTTAAAACCATATCCTATTCCCCCCTTTAACTTGTCATTCTATCAGCTAGCTCGACGAAGCGCAATATTTGCCCCGGAAAAGGGTGGAGCGGGCCAGTGGCCCGCTCCACCCTTAGAAACCTCGTGTCAGCCGACTACTCTGCTACTATTGAAAACACAATCTGCACCGTAGCATAGATCTCAGTCTCCCCGGGGCTTATGGGGGTGGTGACAAAGCCCTCCGCTGTATAAACCCTGTATCCATAATCCAAGTAATAAGGATAGTACCATCCCTCAGAGATATAGATGGGGGCACCGAGCTGAACCCCAGTGAGCTCAGCCATCAGCTCCGCCTTTGCTTTGGCATCAAGGACTGCCTCTGCTAGCGCCTGCTCATAATACTGGGATGGATCATCCACCATGAAGCTCACCCAGCTAATCCTGGTAAGGTCTCCCCCCGCCTTGGCGGCGGCATCAATGATGTGACCGACATTATCCATATCCCTTATCTTTACTGTAATCATATTGGTCACGTGATAGCCGTCAAATATCTCATACCCACCAATGTATCGCCACACCGGATAGATGCTAAACCACCGGGTCCGGATGTCCTCCTCAGCAACCCCATTCGCAAGCAGGGCTTGCATTATGGCATCCATCGCCGTGGCTGCCTCACCCATCGCCTGCTCCACAGTCTCCGCCTGAGCCTCCACCCCCAAACCGAGGATGGCAACATCAGGGACCACGCTAACCCTTCCCTCCCCGGTTACCCAGATCCCAGTTTGCTGACAGTTGTAGTAACCATCTGGATTTGGTAGAATATTGGGGGTTGTCCAAGATTGGGGGAAGCCTGTTGGATTTGCACCCACCACCGGGCTCAACACCGATCCCAAAAGGGCAACCCCTAAGATTAAGCCTATTAGTGGCAGCCAGTTTTCCCTCATCTTAAGCCTCCTTTCCTATGTCTATACCAGATATAACCGACACCTGTGATTGCAAGCGCTGACACCAAGCCCGCTATGAGTAACCTCCTTCTCACATTCTGAACCCCCTTTCTACAATCTACTCAATCATCCGCTGATTCACCATATCCCATTTACCATCCATGACCGCTGATACCACCTCACCCGCCATAACCACGATTCTAGCACTATGGGGAGTTATCACCTGAGCAACCACCTCCCCTGACCGATCACCATAGCCGGCATGGAGACACTCAAATTCAAATACAAACTCCCAGCAGTATGTACCTCCCGGACGGTTGGTCTCAACAAGCTTGATGCTCCCCGCAATGCCGTCAAATCTGAAGGTAGGGTCGTTCCTCAAATAATCTTCAGCTATCTCCCGGCTTTGCTCCTTGGTAAATCCACTGGCCTGAGTCAAGAAACAACCAACAGGCACAAGTAAAATCACCCCCAGGAGCAAGGCTATCACCAAGTACCATCTGACTCTCATCTCAAACCCCTTTTGCACCTCCCTTGCTTCCTTTTCGCCACACAAGTGCCGTTGCTCCACCCAAAATCGCCACCACTACGAGCAAGGCTAGCTCAAGTTGCCACAGCGACAAGGTTGGCCCCCCGGTGATCAGGGCACTATCTCCAGAAGTGAACTGCCCTGGCTCACCGGCTATTCTCAATAGCATGCCTTGAGGAAGAGGGAATCCCCCGGATGGACTAAGGATATCACCAACAAAAAGGAATACCAGAAGCAATGTAGCAAAGGCAGTGGCAGCCCGCAGCCAGACAAAGGTGGCGGGGCGCGGGACCGGCTCCACCCTGGTTAGGGCGAAGGAACGGGAGGGGGAAACGATAGGTACAAGGTGGAGCAAATCTACCGTTGCCCTGAGGGAATGAAGCTCACGGCGACACCCCTCGCAAACATCCAGGTGGTGCTCCACCATCCTCTGCTCCGAGGGGGTTAGGCGCTCGTCTATATAGTCGGAGAGCACTCTTCGCATCTTCCGGCACTGCCTACCTCTAAAATAGCCGAACATCTTCTCCCTCTCTATATATAATGACGAAATTTCTAGGAGGAAAGTTCCCTATAACGAGCCAGGTAGTCACGAAGGCGCGCTCGCCCCCGACTGAGCCGCGACCTTACAGTGCCCACCGAGCTGCCCATCACCTGGGCGATCTCCTCGTAGCTTAGACCCTGGATGTCGCAAAGGATTACCGCTAGGCGCTGGTCGGGGGAGAGACTTGCGAGCCCTTCTTTGAGCTTTTGAGCCAGTTCACGACGCAAGGCATGGTCGTCGAAAGAGTCATCCGATGCGGTGAGGCTTACGTCCTCCAGGGGAACGGAGGGGTGGCGCTGCAGCCTTCGAAATTCATCGTGGCAGGCATTTGCCGCAATACGTAAGAGCCATACCTTGAAGTTTCCGCCCCTGAACTTTCCAATGCCTCTAAAGGCAGAGATGAAGGTATCCTGGGCTATATCTTCGGCAGCCTGGACATTGCCCAACATGCGCAAGGCAAGGTTATAGACATCCCGCTGGTATTTTTCCACAAGCTTATTGAAGCTGCTAAGGTCACCTTCCTTGCTGCGCTGGATAAGCTCACGCTCCTCCATACTTTGCCTATGCCCTTCCCATGCCCACCGACGGGTTACGTCCGATTCTATCAGATGTTGAGCAGGTCAGTCCAATGCGTTCGTCAGGCTGGAAGAACAGGGAGAAATGGATTATAATAAACCGCCAAGGAGGGTATGGAAGCTAGTTTGCGGAAGGAGGGCCAAAATCCGCGAGTTTATAAAGATCGTTCTCCTGGCTCTGGTCATCTGTTTTGCCATCAATGTTACCATCGCGAGCTACGTAATCAATGGTCCCTGCATGGAGCCCAATCTCTATGATGGGCAACGAATTCTGGTCAATAAAGTAGCTTATCTCCTTCATCCCCCTCAGAGAGGGGATGTGATAGTTTTCCACTCCACGGTAAACCCGGGTGAGGATTGGATCAAACGGGTCATCGCCATCCCCGGCGATACGGTGGAGATAAAAGATGGACTGGTCTATATAAATGGAATTCCAATTGAAGAGCCCTATGTCACGCAGCCGTGGAACGACACTTACCCTCCGACAGAAATTGGGGAAAATGAATACTTTGTCTTGGGTGACAACCGCAATAGCAGCATCGATTCTCGCTACGGGTGGATGGTGCCCCGCGAAAACATAATCGGTAAGGCATGGATACGCTACTGGCCAATAACGGAATGGGGACTGGTTCCAAATTATTTGCTAGCGGTAGACTAGCAATAGACGTATGGTTTAAAGAAAGCCCACTGCCTTCACCGACCGGTGAAGCGGGGCTCCCTTTTCTCAAGGAAACTGGCCACGCCTTCCTTGAAGTCCTCGGTGCCTACGCAGAGGGCCCCCAGATAGGAATCAAAAACCGAGGCATCGGCCAAGTTGGTGGATAGCATCGCATTTATATAGTTCTTGACTATTATCACCGCCATTGGAGGACCAGAGGCGATCTTATTTCCCATCTCCTTGGCGGCTGTAATGAGCTCATCGGTAGGGACGACCCTGTTTACCAAGCCGATCCGGAGTGCCTCCTTGGCATCGATGACGTCGCGGGTCAAGATGAGCTCCTTAGCTTTCAGTGGTCCCACAACACTCACCAGCCGGGGGGTAGCACCCCATAGGAGCGGCATGCCGCGGGCTAACTCGGGGATGGAAAAGGTAGCCCCCTCTGCGGCGACGATTAAGTCGCAGTAGATGGCGAGGGCAACAGCACCGCCTACGGCCAGACCATTGATGGCAGCGATGGTTATCTTCTCAAGCCCAGCCAGAGCCTTCATAACCCGATGACCCGCTTCAGAAGCTCTAAACTCAGCCCCACTCATCTCGGGAGGAACCTCCTTGAAATCAGCGCCCGCCGAGAAGGCCCTCCCCTCCCCGGTGATGATGACGATACGGGTCTCCTCGTCCTTTGCCACCAGACCAATCGCCCCCTCCAACTCGAGGAGAAGCTGCCTGCTAAGCGCATTGAGCCTCTCGGGACGATTGAGCTTGATGATAGAGAAATAACCGTCCTTCTCTATGGATATATACTTCATAGCCTCAAACCCCCGTCAAATTATGCTTAAAACAGGACTAATCTATAGCTCGATCTCCTTGAGGTCATCAGCCACGATGAGCCTGGGCTCAGTAAGGGCTTGAACCTCCTCTACAGTCCACCCCGGGGCAACCTCCTTGAGGACAAGCCCCTCTTTGGTGACCTCCATAACGGCGATATCGCTCACAATCAGGCTCACGCACTCCTTGGCAGTGAGGGGATAGGTGCACTCCTTGAGAATCCTGGGCTTGCCATCCTTGGTGACGTGCTCCATTGCGATAATCACCCTCTTTGCCCCGATAGCCAGATCCATGCTCCCGCCTATAGTAAGGCTGACATCACCGGGGCGAATATTGTTTGCCAGGTCACCCTTCTCTGAAACCTGATATGCTCCCATCACCGTTATGTCCAGTCGCCCGCCCCTTATCATATCAAATGACATATCCATATCAAAGAAGGACATGCCCGGTTTGGGGGTGAAGAACCTCCCCCCGGCGTCGACATATCTTATGTCCACCTTGTCCAGCTCGTCCTCAAGGAGGATCGGTCCATAACCCAGGACGCCGTTCTCCGATTCGAAGAGCACCGTCCTGCCCTCGGGCACAAATAGAGCGCACAGGTTTGGTATTCCCACGCCAAGGTTGACGCAGTCCCCGTCCTTAAACTCCTTGGCAATCCTCATAGCGATGGTCTCCTCCGAAAGCCGCTTCTTCATCCCTGAGCCTCCTCTTTTTTAGTAGAGACAAAGAGTGGTCTCAGCCACTCTATCGCGAGTATCTCCTGGATCTTCCCCATCGTATACTTATAGCTTCCGAAACCCCCCTCGGGGATCTGGACTATGCGGTCGACAAACGCTGCTGGTGTAACAACAGTCTCGGGGTCAAGCTCACCAGGCTCAACTATCTCATCGACCTCAGCGATGGTCACCTTCGAAGCCATTGCCACAATCGGGTTACACCCTCTACCCACACCCGCATAAACGAGGTTGCCATACTTATCCGCCTTATAAGCCCGGACGAAGCCGAAATCGGGCCTGAGGGGCATCTCCAGAATATACTCCTTCCCGTTTATCACCCTCTTCTCCTTCCCCTTCTCAACCATAGTGCCAATGCCTACCGGGCTATAGAAGCCGCCAAGACCGCCGGCAGCCGCTCGGAGCCTTGCCATCAAGAGGCCGTGGCTTATAGGCTCAACCTCAAGCTTTCTCTCGTGTTCAGCCTCCTCAGTCGGCACACCCATATCAGCAGCCCTGGCCGAACTCACATAGTAGGGGGTGATGAGTTTCTTCACCTGGCGGAGAAGGATGCCCGGGCCAATAAAGACATCCTCAGGAAGGGGAAACGGGATCCAGTTCTCCACGATGAGGGTGAGGTCCCTCGCCCCATGGTCTCTAAGGGCTCGAATCAGGTTCTGGGGACAACCCGGGAACCCCCAGAAATACATTGCCACACTTGCCCCATTGGGGATGTCAGCCACAGCCTCATCAAAACTGGGCCATATCTTGTTTTTCATGGTTTGAAACCTCCTTTCTTAGTATATGAGACACGAAGAATAGGAACAGCATTCTTTTGAATTCTCGAACGGTTGGCCCTTCCGCGGCGAGCGTGTTTGGGGTTTTCTCGCTTGGCTCCCAATAACAATATATTACCTACGCCGGGCTGTCAACATGAGTGGGGCCGAAGAGGACTACCTTAGATGGGGGAAATCTATACGTCAAATCGTAGTTTGTCACCGCTGTCAGCCCTCAGCGCGGCCTCATAAGGGCTAATCAAACGACGCTCGACAAGGGTTTGCAGTGCCTGATCCATGGTTTGCATGCCGTATTGCCGTCCGGTCTGCAGGAAACTGTGAATTTGATTGGTCTTACCATCTCGAATGAGGTTCCTGATCGCGGGGATGGCAATTATCACCTCAAATGCAGCTATCCTCCCCCTCCCATCCAACCTGGGCAACAGGATTTGTGAAACTACCGCCTCCAGCGCCACGGAAAGCTGCACCCTAATCTGATTTTGCTGCTCGGGTGGGAAGACATCGATGATGCGGTCAATAGCCTGGATTGCGCCACCGGTGTGGATCGTCGCCAGAACCAGATGTCCTGTTTCCGCTGCAGTTACTGCCGTAGCCATTGTCTCAAGGTCGCGCATCTCCCCGATAGCGATCACGTCAGGGTTCTGGCGGAGTAGGTGTCTTAACGCAGCAGAAAAGGAGAACGTATCTCGCCCCACCTCCCGCTGGATGATGGAGCATTTCTTGTCCTGGTGGACAAACTCTATTGGATCCTCGACGGTGACGACACGGCGGCTTTCGGTTTCATTCAAATAGTTTATCATTGCTGCCAGGGTGGTGCTTTTGCCACTGCCGACAGGCCCGGTGAGCAACACAAGCCCCCTCGTTCTGGTGACAAGCTGTTTACATACCTGGGGAATACCCAGCTCATCAATGGTGGGAATGGTGGAGGGGATCAAACGGAATGAAAGGCTAATCGTTCCCCTCTGTAAGCAGGCGTTGATGCGGAACCTCGCCAAACCTGGCACGTCGTAGGCAAAATCAAGTTCTTTCCATCTAAGAAAGGTCTGCTGGGCCTCATCATCGGCGACAGTTATAAAAACCTCCCGAATCCAATTGGGGCTGAGGACGGCTAATTCAGGAATGGGATGTAATACGCCCTCCACCCGTAGAACCGGCGGACTGCCCACTGAAAGAAAAAGATCCGAGGCCCCTACTTCTACCATGAGGTGGAGAAGGTCCTCGATATCTGGCTTCTCAGGGTCAATAGAAATGGCCGCCCCCCGCCTCAGGCGTTCCATCGCAAACTCGACCCTCTTTGTCCCTGGATGAGGCATGTCCCTCCTACCTCAACATTCCTATTTGCACCCGATGACGCCCACTTATCCACTATAACGAAACAGGCCGCATAAGGATAGCACCAAAAGGATACAATTCAAATATTGTGAACCTTATTTTAACTTTCTCATTCTGGAAAGTCAATAGAGAATAAAAGGGCACAATTAAAGCCAAGCAGCCTTCACCCTAGTTTGGCGCCACTGACACTGCTGGAAACAGGATAACCAGGTCTCTGTACCAGGCAGATGGCATGACTGTGTCAACGCCGAACCAGATATGCAGGCAACCCCAGTGCCAAAGGTGCGAAAACCCGGCTATCTTTCCATTCCTTACTACGCCGATTATGGTCATCATTGACCCTGCTCCAGTCTTTCCTTTGGTGGGAACTATTGGCGTTTTTCCATACACCTATGATTCTCCATCGCAGCACTCGTGCGGGCAATAGCCCACACGGGTGAGCCCGGGCAATACTTTCGTTCAGGGCCATGGGTGGCAGGACTCTCGTATATTGGCATCACAAGCTATTGCCAACCCCTATCCCGTCTGCTATACTTGACAAAAGACCCTGTAGCTCGATTGCTTCGCACCGGAGGTGACCCCATGGCTGAGAAGCTTGAGATCTCTATTGAGTACTGTGTGCCTTGAAACTACCTCCCCAGGGCCGTCTGGATGGCGGAGGAACTGCTTCTTGCTTATAAAGAGCGGATCTCAAAACTCACTCTTATCCCAGCCGGGGGAGGCAGGTACGAGGTGACGATAAACGGTGAGCTTGTCTATTCCAAGGCTAAGACCAAGGTATTCCCTCAGCTTGAGGAGATACTGGAAAAGGCAGCAGCCAGGCTAAGGTAGACAAAAGGAGGCAAGACATGGCATATGAGCATGTGACCCTGGAGAGGGAAAACGTGATTGCCCTGATAACACTAAATCGGCCTGAGAGACTCAATTCCTTGGGCACCAAAATGCTGGACGAGCTCACCGCAGCTTTAGAAGAGGTAGCCACCGATGACCAGATCAGGGTGGTGATCCTGACCGGAGCCGGTCGGGGCTTCTGTGGAGGGGCAGACCTTGCAGAGCTCGGTGGCGCTCCTGCGGAGCTCGGCGGCGCTCCTGCGGAGCAGCGTAACCTCAGGACAAAGCCCCTGTCTCGCTATGGCAACCTGATGCTTCATCTCAGGAGTCTGGAAAAGCCGATCATTGCTGCGGTGAACGGAATCGCCGCCGGGGGAGGATTCTCCTTGGCCATGTGCTGCGATATCCGCATCGCCTCGGAAACTGCCAGATTCAGTTCCATATTCGTGAAGAGAGCACTGGTGCCTGATATGGGCCTGACCTACCTTCTGCCGCGGGCAGTCGGGACTTCAAAGGCGCTGGAGCTCATGTTCACCGGCGATATAATCAACGCTCAGGAGGCCAAGGAGATAGGCCTGGTAAGCAAGGTGGTGCCTGCCGATCAGCTTATCGATGAGGCAAAGAAGCTGGCCGGTCGCATAGCTAAAGGTCCCCCCCTAGCCATCGAGCTGGCCAAGAAGGCGGTCTATGCAGCAGAGGAAACCAGCAACTTCGCCACCGCCCTAGCCTACGAGGCCTGGGCCCAGGGGATCTGCATCACCTCCGAGGACGCCCGGGAGGGGATCGCCTCTTTCCTAGAGAAGAGAGAGCCCGTATTCAAGGGGAAATAGGGCTCAAAAAGCAACTCGGCTTACTATTCGGTTCAGATAACCTCCAAAGCCGGCTCTTTCGATTTCCTCCTTCGATGCCCGATTCCGACGCTCTTTGGCTGGCAGATAGATGACCTAAAAATCACACCGGGGAGAATGTCAGCCCCGGGTGCAGGAGGCAAGAGTGACATCGTCTGAGATAGTCGAAGGCCTGAAAGCTTGTGAGCTTTTTGCTTCACTAAGCGAAGATGAGATACGTATGCTAGCCACTTCGTTAGCTAGTGCATGTCAGATCGAGGCCTACGAAGCGGGGGACAGCATATTTGTGCAAGGTGAGCATAGTGCGAGACTTTATGTAATTGTAGACAGTCAGGTGCTCTTGCAAAGGTCTATTAATCTAGGGGATCGGACAGCAACGAGGCCCCTCGGGCTCTTGGGAAAGGGCAAAGCCATGGGCTGGTCGGCATTGCTTTACGGACCCCGCTATGCAACGGCATCGTCTATTTGCCAAAAGCCGACCCAGGTCATTTCCCTAGAAGGCACCAGCCTGCGATCGGTGTTGGAGAGGGAGCCGGGCATAGGTTTCAGGGTAATGGAACGGCTCGCCTGCCTGCTGGGAGAAAGGCTCCGGGCTGCATATAGCGCCATGGAAACCCATCTCTAGTTGGGAAACATGCCTGAGGTATAACGAGCCCGTTAAAGGGAACATGGTATGGAAGAACTTGATGAACTCAGCCGAAGAGTTCGGGAACTGGAGAGACGGCTCGATGCCCTCGGTGGTCAAGATCGCGGCAACGAGACGCTGGAAGCTGTTGTTGAAACGAATGACCTCACCAAGCGCTTTGGTGACATCGAGGCAGTCAAGGGGCTGGACCTGAGGGTTTGGGCGGGTGAGACCTACGGGCTTCTGGGTCCCAACGGCTCTGGCAAGACAACACTCATTCGGATGCTCGTTGGGCTGATCTCCCCCACCGCCGGGGTAGCCAAGGTTTTTGGCAAAAAGATGCCCGATAAGGAAGTTCTCTCTCATGTTGGCTATATGACCCAGGCGGAGGCCCTCTATCAAGAGCTGACCGTTCGTGAGAACATCAGATTCTTTGGCCGCATCTACGGGGAGATCCCAGAGGAAAGGGTAGAGGAGCTTCTCAGACTCATAGAGCTCAGAGAGCGTGCCAATGCCAAGGTAGCAACCCTCAGCAGTGGCATGAGGCGGCGCATCTCTCTGGCCTGCTCTCTGGTGCATAAACCAAGGCTTTTACTCCTCGATGAGCCTACGGTCGGTATCGATCCCCAGCTTCGGGCTACCTTCTGGCAACACTTTAAGCAGCTTAACCAGCAAGGGGTGGCCATTATCCTCACCAGCCACGCAATGGACGAGGCGGAGCGCTGTGACCGCCTCGGGCTGATGAGTAACGGCAGACTGGTGGCTGAGGGGAGTGTTGCCGAGGTGATCTCAAGGGCGGGTAAATCAACCCTTGAAGAGGCTTTCCTCTACCACTCGGGGGGTAGCCATGAGATGGGCTAGGATAGGGGCACTGGCAGGGCGGATCATCATCCAGTTCAGACGGGACCGACGCACCCTTGCCCTGCTCATCATTGTGCCAATTGTCATCCTCTCCCTGGTAGCCTATCTCATAGAGCTTGAGGCGAAGGATATTCCGCTTGGAGTAGTAAATGAAGACCTGGGCGCCACCACACCGCAGGGCATGCTATTTATAGCTAGCGATCTTGTCGAGGTGCTTGAGGAGGGCCAGACATTCCGGGTTGTGGAGGTCTCGCGGGAGGGGGTGGAGGCCATGATAGAGTCCGGCGAGCTCAAAGGGGCTATTATCTTCCCCGAGGATTTCACCGCCCAGTGGCTTAGCCACCATCATACAACCTTCAACCTGACCCTGGAGGGATCAAACCCTCAAACTGCCGCCACCATATTGAGCGGGGTGAGCAAAGCGGTCAGTGAAGTGTTAGCCGGCCTTATATGTCCTGACGGAGAAGCTGTTGCCAGCCCCATTGAGATCAATACCAGCTACGTTTATGGAGGCGAGCACTTCAACACCCTTGATTATGCTGCGCCGGTGATTATCAGCCTGTTTGCCTTTTTCTTCGTCTTTCTGTTGACCTCGATCAGTTTTCTCCGTGAGCGCGCCCAGGGCACCATGGAGCGGCTCATGGCCTCTCCCTTGAGACGGAGGGAGATTGTTCTGGGATATATGCTTGGTTTCAGCGTTTTTGCCTTTATTCAGTCGCTGGTGATTCTGCTTTTTGCCATATTCGTGCTCCGGATTCACTATGTAGGTAATCCACTAGTTCTATTCCTCGTCGTGATGATCCTGACCATTGGCTCGGTCAATCTGGGTATTTTCCTTTCCACCTTTGCCAGGAACGAACTACAGGTCGTGCAATTCATACCCCTGGTTCTCTTGCCCCAGGTGCTCTTATGCGGCGTGATCTGGGCCATAGAGGACATGCCTCTGGTATTTCAGTGGATAGCACACGCCTTGCCGCTAACCTATGCCAACTTCGCCCTGCGCGAGGTCATGATCAAGGGGTACGGGCTCACTGAGGGCACCGTTGGCATTAACATTCTGATTCTGGTCTTTTTCGCCGCCTTGATGATCCTCCTCGGGGCGCTGACGTTACGAAGAGAGATAGCCTGAGGTTCTCAATTCGCACTAGGCTTGACAAATTGAAAGCAATGTAATAAGCTACCGAACGGTTAGTATTCATTGGGGTAAGTATCATTAAGAAGGGCAAGACAAGCCGAGAGATAATTGTGGATAGAGCGGCTCAGCTTTTCAGCCGCAAGGGCTTTCATGGCACCTCAATGGAGGATATAGCCCAGGCTGCCGGCTTGACCAAGGGCGCCATCTATAGCCACTTCGACTCCAAGGAGGCCATCTGCTATACAGTTCTGGAGCAGGCGGGGAGGATGATTCAGGATAAGGTCAGCCCCTATGTTAGAAGCCAAGCCAACGCCTGCGACCAGCTTCTGGCCATGATCCGGGGCTACAGAAGCTATGCTGCGGACAGGGTTTTTGAGGGCGGATGCCTAATCCTCAATCTAGCAATAGAGATGGACGATATTAACGAAGGACTGAAGAGAGAACTGGCCGCCCTGATTATGAGCTGGCGCCGCTGGATTATGAGGATCGTGGAGGAGGGGAAGAGGAGAAAAGAGATCAGGGATGAGGCTGACTCCGACCAGCTAGCCACCATGATTATCTCTTCCCTTCAGGGGGCGATGATCCAGTTCAAGATATTCTCCGACCTTAGGTTCTACGACCAGACCTACGAGTTCTTCCAACGCTATCTGGATTCAGAGGTAAGAGCATAGCCCGGGGTGATTGAGTCTTTCTTACTTTATGTCAAGGAGGTGACAAAAGCAGATTCGATTCTCAGGCCAGCAGGACAAAAAAGCGAAGGAGGAAATCAATGGATCTCATAGAGGTTAATGAAACCCTGAACACCTACATCAGGCCTCAGAGCTTTCCCCTAGCTCTCAGACTGTACCAATCCGAAAGTGAACTCCCGGAGAGGGTCAGAATACCGACGCGGGACCTGGGATATAGGATTGCCCTATGTCAGGGGATGAGCATCGCCCGGCGCTATGGCTGGACTTTGGCGATAGGCAAAGACGATCTCACATGTCCCATACCTGGTCTTTCCCTCGGTTTTCTGCCGCCGAAGGAGGGCTATCTCGATGGCAGCTTCATGGAGTCTCAGGGCTTTGGAAGCAGAGAGGTGCAAGCAAGAATTGCCCAATCCCGCCCCAGGCTCGAATACGGCAAATACAGCTATCTGCTTATAGCACCCCTTTCCCGTGCCAACTTCGAGCCACAAGTGATAGTGGTGTATGGCAACCCAGCCCAAGTGGTATTAATGGTAGCAGGACGCCTTTCTGAAGAAGTTGGCCCCCTTACTTTCACCGCAGCCGGAGGGGGAAGTTGCCTCAACTATACTGTCGTCCCCATACTCAGCGATGAATGCCAAGTCATCATGCCCGGCGCGGGCGAGCGCATCAATGCTCTAGCCACGCCCGACGAGATGGCCTTCGCTATACCAGTGAGTAAAGTGAATACTGTTATGAAAGGACTGGAGGCGGTTCACAGGACCGGAATAATGAGGTACCCCACGCCCACCTGGCTCAGATTCCAGCCGCAGCATTACCCGGCCTTGGTGAAGCTACTAGAATACCTTACAGAGGGTAAGTAGGGATCTTACTGAGAAAGGAGGAACCAATGGATCTCAAACAGGTAAATGAAACCCTTAACCTCTACATCAGGCCCCAGAGCTTTCCCCTAGCTCTTAAGCTCTGTCGGTCCGAAAGCGAGCTTCCGGAGAGGGTCAGGATGCCGCTGCGGGATCTGGGGTATCAGGTTACCCTCTGCCAAGCCATTGGCATAGCGAGACGCTACCGGTGGGCGCTAGCCATCAGCAAGGATGACCAGTGCTGCATCGGCGGCGCCTTAGCCATGGGCTTCGCCGCTGAAGCTCCCGAAGGCTTCCCTACCCCGGCCGAGAAGAAGCTCGAGGCTGGCAAATACAGCCACCTGCTGATAGCCCCCATCGAGGTGGCTACCTTCGAGCCAGATGTGATCGTGGTCTACGGAAACTCCGCCCAAGCCTATCGGCTGGTCCAGGCGGCAACCATGGGGACCGGCGAGGAAGTCTCTGCCATCGCCTCCGGGGGCGCCGACTGCGGCGACATTGTGGCGCGCACGTTTCTCACTAATAAATGCCAGTTCATCCTCCCCTCTGGGGGCGACCGGGTCTTTGGCGGAACCCAGGACTTTGAGGTCATCTTCACCATGCCACGGGACAAAGTCGAGGCGGTGCTTAAGGGTCTGGAAGATACCCACAAGGCTGGCTTCAGATACCCGATAGTAGCCGATTTGAGGCATCGTCCGACGCTGCCGCCTATGCTGGAGATCCCGAAGGCTGCCTGATCCAATAAGCCTAAAAGAAAGGAGGGGTAAGTCATGGACGTTATAGAGGCCATTCGGACACGCAAGAGCATAAGAGGCTATAAGCCCGATCCGGTTCCCAAGGAGGTCCTTAAGGAGATTCTGGAAATCGCCACTCGTTCGCCCTCGGGGATGAATACCCAGCCCTGGGAGATCACCGTCGTCGCCGGGGACGTTCTGAACAACATCAGGCGGGGCAACATTGAGGCGATGACCTCGGGGAAATTGCCAAATCCAGATATCCAGATCGAGACCTATGAGGGCATCTACAGGCAGCGCCAGATTGAGCTCGCTGTTCAGATTTTCCAGCTTATGGGGATAGCCAGGGAAGACAGGGAGGCGAGAAATGCGTGGATGCAGAGAGGCTTCCGTTTCTTTGATGCCCCAGCGGCCATCATTTTGTCCCTCGATAAGTCGCTAGGCACCTGGCCTCCCTTATCCGACATCGGCGCCCTTGCCCAGACAATCTGCCTCGCCGCAATGAATTACGGCCTTGGCACCTGCATAAACGGACAGGGCATAATGTTCCCCGAGGTAGTTAGGAAATTTACTGGTATTCCCGAGTCGAAGCGGATGATCCTGTGCATTGCCATCGGCTATCCGGACTGGGACTTCCTGGCAAACAAACTGGTGTCTAAGCGTGAGCCCCTCGAAAACAACACCACCTGGCATGGCTTTGACTAGCACACCGGGAGGAACCTTTTCACAGCACCTTGCTCTCTTTGGTTAAACAGTATCGCTATCAGACAGACGCTCCCATCCCTTGATGAGGCCGAGCGCTCCTCTGTATTTAGGCATGGCGTAATCGCTGAGTTCCTTTTATATGCGGCTCAAAAAGTCGATTTCCGGCTCGGCAGGGGATAATATTTTATCCGGCTATTGCTTAACATCAGCACTGCGGGGACTGCAATGCAAAAGCTGACCTATGATGAGATAGACGGAATACTAGCCGGCTGGTCTTTGCCTGAAATCCCTAGGGAGCTCGCTGCCCTGCTCAAGGCACATAAAGGGAGGCCCACCATAAAAGAGATAGGGAAATGGGTGAGGACAGGAATCTCAAAGATAGAAAGCCCTGGGGAGAGGGCGGTGATAGAGCGAGCAGCCCTGGGCTGGCTCTACCATCTGGTAAGGAAGAATATAAAACGGGGACGGCTTTTCCGGTTGAGGGATGTCCTCATCCAGGGATATGCAGACTGCCTGGGCTATGCCCAGTTATTCCTCACCCTGGGATTACGATTTGGACTCGATGTCGGGATTGTGGAGGTAGTGATAGACAATGCGGGGAGATATGTGCCCCACTACATAAACATCTTCACCCCTTCCGAGGGGAGGCGACAATTTGTCGATCTCTGGTACGGCTCCAAGGACATTCATCACTTGAGAATAGGGGCGCAGGTGAAGGAAGGGAGCAGGTGGAGAATAAAGGACATAGACTGGGAAGATTTGGACATGGTCGAGGATATAAAGGGTCTACCAAAAGCATGTATCGATGCCATCGGCTATTATATTCTGGGCAATCGCCATCTGGAGGAGGGGATTCGCCGCCGAGATACACAAGAGCTTGATAGGGCGATAGCACATTATGATATGGCAATAAAGCTATATCCACAAAATGCCCGAGCCTACTTCAACCGGGCAGTCGCCTGCGAGAATAAGGGGGAGAAGCTAACGGCATGGAGGGACTATGCCCGGGCACTCAAGGATGAGGCTAGTCAGGTGAGGGTGCTGGCAAGAGAATATGATGAGATAATCCAGCTAATCGAGCTGGATAGAATCAGCATCGGATCCGAGGAGCAAGAGGTATATCTGCTCCGAAAGGGGTTTATCACCGGGAGAGAGCTGTCACCGGAAGAGATAGCCAGGCAGTGCCATATATCCACCGATCAAGTGGAGCGCATATTATCGGAGATAGAGGCCAGGCTTACTCAGGCTATGAGCCACTGAGAAGGTCATAAAGTCTTGCCACGTTCATCATCTGCACCATGGGACCCATCGCCTCAAGCCCAATATCCATAGGATAGCGATCCAAGAAGGATATCCGTTCCTGCGCCTCCTCACAGCTAAGCCCCTGTCTAATGGCGTCCTTAACCGCATCGACCCACTCCTGAATAAAGAGGGCCTGCTCCTGGAGATAGTCCTTTCCGCATAGCTCGCCGTGTCCAGGAACCAAAACATCTACATCCAGCTCCCGGATCGCCTCCAGAGAGTGAAGCCACCTTTCGGGGTCAGCCTCGTGAAGGAAGGTTTGAACCTTATGGAAGACGTTATCCCCGGTGAACACTAACCTCTCCTGTGGAATGTAAACTGCGATCTCACTTGGGGTATGACCCGGAAGGTGAATTAGCTCAAAGGTGTGATCACCCAAATAAAGGGTGAGCCTATCATCAAAGACAATGGAGGGGAGCTTCAGCCGGTATCCCTCCATAAGGGAGAAGCCTTCAGGATCCATCATTAGAACCTGCTCATGAATCATATTCACCGGGGTGGTCAGAAGTGCTTCCCTGGTTCCCCTATGAGCGATCACAACCCCGGGGAAGAAGTAGTTACCCACAGTGTGGTCGCCGTGAGGCTCGGTATTTATGAGGTAGCGCACCTCCCCCTTTTTGGCGATCTCATCCCGCCACTTCACTGCATCCGAAGGTCTGAATGGGGAATCAATCATCACAACCCCTTCCCTGGTGGTCACAAAACCGGGATTACAACCACGAAATCCGGTCTCGACATAGACATTAGCGGTAACCTGTCTCATTTCTGCCCCCCTAAATAACGGTTAAATCAAGACTAACCTCATCTTCCAGTTCAGTCAAGGGACTACTTCTTTCTTCGCAAGCTAAGTGATAGACAAAGCCATGATTTTAATGTAAGATAATATGATTAAGTAATGGGGCTGTAGCTCAATAGGGAGAGCGCCTCCTTTGCACGGAGGAGGTCAGGGGTTCGAATCCCCTCAGCTCCACCACTGTTTGCAAAAATGTGGCAAAGGTTAGCAAAAGGGGCAGGGGCTAACAATGGCTAGGTTGATTGTTGCTGAATTTGCCAAGCACGTGCCTGAGTGGTATGAAAAGTATACCCAATCCGAGTATTTCCAGCAGTATACAAAGTTGGAACGTGAACTCTCCCAAAAAGCTATCAGCACGGGCTATCTGGAAAAAGTTGACTTGGCTCATATCGCAGATTGGGGTGGCAATCAGCGAGGCGTAAAGCAGAGAATGCTCAGAACTAATACTGAAAAATGGGTTAGAGAGGCATCTTCGCAAGCCATTAGCATGCTGGGTAGTCCTGCAGATGCTCTTAAGGCGATATTGTCCATCAAACAATGGGGGCTGAGCTATGGTAGTAAGACGCTCCGATGTATATGTCCACAAAACTATGTCGCCCTCGATCAGAAGTTGCGCAAAGCTATCAGCAAGGATGTGTTGCCTGCTATTTATGACGGAAATGTAGGTTCCATGGTGCAGGGCTATCTCAAGTTTCTAAATATCTGTCGTAACATTGGGCAACAAGTACACACGCCCGGACCAAGGCCAGGAAAAGTCTGGTTTCTCGCGGATATAGAGATGGCGTTGTTCCAGTTTGTATGGGAGCACAACAGTCTGCTGTGAAATTAAGCACTGAGGCTGAAGGCCAGGGTGAAGGTTCTTAATATCGTCCACGCAGCTCCACCACTTGACAAATTGTGGGGGAGGTGTATACTAATATAAGATGGCGACGGGAGAGGGAAGAATCGAATAGTTAGTTTTGAGGCTGATGGAGACCAAGCGGCGGCTTGGTTGAGATCAAGC
>Ga0136652_1000454_pt1 | contig 19827 bp, 14 predicted proteins | sample ConPoolayeEmetaG_FD_94864 | JGI IMG/M metagenome (GOLD analysis project Ga0136652, IMG submission 94864) | Hot spring microbial mat communities from California, USA to study Microbial Dark Matter (Phase II) - Cone Pool mat layer E metaG... ...
CCCGGGGAGGAATTTGGGCGCTTCCTCCCCACTAAAACTTTTCCCTCCAGAACCGCATTTCTCAGTGTTTGAATTAGAATGTGCATGTTGGGCGGCGCCACGCTCGGCAGATGGCTCCGCCACGTCAAAACTTACCAAAATACAACAGAATTATGGGACAACCTCCCAATAATGGAAACCTTTATGACAAAGTGCGGAATACAAGTTTAACTTAGTGACCATCAATTCATAAATATTTGTGGGCAGCGTAATTTATATATTTTAAATAAGCTTGTATTTGTATTATTACGGGCGGCTTCAAATTATTCGTCGGGGTGTAGAAGTATGGTGAGAAGGCAATGGGTATCGATTGGCCGGGTGCAAAACTATAATTTAAAAGGAAACGTTTTAAGGGTTAATTGTGGAGAACTGGGAGCTGAAATCACAATTATAAAAACAAGTGTTTTTAGGGTGCGTCTCATAACACCTAACCAAGTTGTCAGGGAGTCTTGGGCCATTGTCGATAGAGAGTATCCTATTCCCAAGTTTGAGTTTAGTGAGAAGCCCAATTTTCTCGAGATCTCCACTGAGGATTTGGTGTTGCGGGTTGTTAAAGATCCCTGTAGGTTGGAGTTCTACACGCATGATGGGTGGCTAATAAACCGTGATGATTTTGCTAAGGGTATGGGCTGGGATGGAGAGCAGGTTAGATGCTGGAAGGAAATGCCTGAGGGGGAGCACTACTTTGGATTTGGAGAAAAGGCTGGGCCTCTTGATAAGCGTGACCAGGCGCTCACTATGTGGAACACGGATGACATTTACCACTACACGCCTACCGACCCGCTCTATGAGTCCTTCCCATTTTTCCTGGCGCTGAGAGATGGTAAAAGTTATGGCATCTTTTTTGACAACACTTATCGCTCATCTTTTGACATGGGAAAGGAATCTGCGGATTACTATTCATTCGGAGCCAGCGGTGGCTCCCTTGACTATTATTTCATTTATGGTCCTGAGCCTAAGAAGGTTATTTCTCTCTACACGGAGTTAACTGGTAGGATGCCTCTTCCTCCCCTTTGGTCTTTGGGTTATCATCAGTGTCGCTGGAGTTACTATCCAGAGAGTAGAGTTCGCCAAATAGCGGAGGAGTTTAGGAAACGGAAAATTCCCTGTGATGTCATCTGGCTAGATTTAGATTACACGAATGAGTTTAGAGCATTCACCTGGGACAAAAATAGGTTTCCTGACCCTAAGAAGCTGATTTCCGACCTTCACAAGCAGGGATTTAGAGTTGTGGTGAGCAATTTTCCAGGAATAAAAGTTGATAAGGGATATCATGTTTGCGATCAGGGTTTGGCGGGAAACCATTTTGTCCGTCTTCCAGATGGAAAACTCTTTATAGGTCCACAGTGGCCGCCGGAATGCTACTTTCCAGACTTCGCCAAATCCAGTACAAGGGAATGGTGGGGAAACCTCTACAAGGACTACTTAGATGTTGGTGTCGACGGAATCTGGGCGGACATGGCTGAACCCTCACTGGCTGGCATGAAGAGAACACTACCTTTGGATGCTGTTCACGAAATTGATGGGGAAGTAACTGACCATAGGGAATTCCACAACGTTTATGGCTTGGAGATGGCTCGAGCCATTTATGAGGGATTGCTCCGCCTAAGGCCCAATACCCGCCCCTTCATCTTGTCTAGGGCTGCCTTTTCGGGAATTCAGCGTTACGCCGCAGTGTGGACTGGGGATAATGAGAGTAGCTGGGAGCATCTTCGCCTAAGTATACCTATGTGTTTAAACATTGGAATCTCTGGAGAACCCTTTGTGGGTGTTGACATTGGAGGTTTTAGGAGAAGCCCCTCCCCAGAACTTTATGCTCGTTGGATACAGTTGGGTGTTTTCTACCCCTTCTGCAGAACCCACACCATGATTGGTACTCCTGACCAAGAGCCTTGGTCTTTCGGAAGCGAAGTTGAAAAAATTAGTCGTAAATACATTGAACTACGCTACCAGCTACTTCCCTACATTTACAACTGCTTCTATCAAGCACATAAAACCGGCGTCCCAATTATGCGGGCCATGTTTATAGAATTTCCAAGGGATCCCGTAGTTTTGAGCGGCACACCCGACGGATACGTAAGTGAAAGACAGTTCATGTTTGGAGACTGGCTACTTATCGCTCCAGCCGTTTATGATAATAATAAGACCTGTGTAGTTTACCTTCCTGAGGGAGAATGGTTCAACTTCTGGACAAATGAGAAGCATGAGGGAGCATTTCCCGTAATGGTCAATACGCCTTTGGACTTTTGTCCCATCTTTGTTCGTGGGGGAGCAATAATTCCCATGCGGGATGTGGTTCAATATTCTGACCAGAAACCTCTTGATCCCCTAATTCTCAGCGTTTACCCGTCGGGAACCTCTAAAGTGGAGTACTATGAAGATGACGGCTTAAGTTTAAACTACACCAGAGGAGAATTCCTACTAATTAATTATACATGTTCCAAAACGGATAAATCCATAACATTCGAAATAGGCGAAAGGGAGGGCAACTATAAGCCCAAGCCTAGAAGCTATGAAATAAGATTCAATAGCATAAAACAAAAACCGGCAAAAGTTCTGTGGAATGGAGAAGCTATGGAGGAGGTTTATCCGGGGACTAAACTTAGAAATGAGAGTAGTGGATGGACTTATTCTGAGAATCAACAAATTGTAACGGTAAAAATCCCAGACCGAGCAAAAAGAGAAAACATTGAAATAATTCTGTAATTTGACATTTCCACTTATCTAATCCCTGCAAATAAAAAACATTAGCTAAAAATTAATTAAATTGATATTATAGAAGCTGGACAACATGAAAAAACAAGACTCAGCTCAAAAAATTAAATATTCGTTTCTCAAGATTCTTACTGGTTCCGATTTATCCATCAGACGACTAGCTCTGATGGAAATAATAAGCGTTAATCCGGGACCGGTGGTTTGGCTGACTGGTTGTGTTCACGGTGATGAGGTGGGAGGGATAGTAGTTATTCAAGAGATTTTTAAAAAATTACGAAGAGAACCTCTTTTGAAAGGTTCGGTTCACGCTTTTCCTTTGATGAATCCCATTGGTTTTGAGACCGCATCTCGCCATATTACTTTGAGCAGAGAGGATCTTAACCGTTCTTTTCCTGGTAATAAAAATGGTTCCTTAGCAGAAAGGATAGCGGACAAAATCTTCACTACTATAATTGAAACTAATCCCACTCTCGTTTTGGACCTTCATAATGATTGGAGAAAATCCATTCCTTACACGTTTATAGATCCTCCGGAGGTTGTGAGTGATAAAGAGACTTATGAAAAAATGAAGCTTTTTAGTAAAATGACCGGATTCTTGATTGTTAGTGAGCAGAAAGAAGCTTATGAAAGGGAGCATATGGAAAAAACTATCTCCGGTAGTTTTAATCGGCACGGGATCCCATCCTTGACGCTGGAATTAGGAGAGTCTTATGTGGTTAATGAGGAAAATGTAGAATACGGCGTAAAATCTATACTGAACATCTTGGATTATCTGGGAATGGTTAAACCTATGAATGAAAAATTCACTTATCAAATCCCTGAATTCCTTCGGGGGAAAATTCTCAGGTACTCACATCTGCCACTGAGCGCTGCCAGTGGTGTTGTCAGATTTCTCGTGGAGCCTGGAAACCTAGTTAAAAGGGATCAACCAGTGGCTAGAGTATATAATGCCTTTGGGAAGTTACGGGATACTATAAGAGCATTACAGGATAGCGTGGTTTTGGGTTATTCAGATTCCTCAGTAGGTTTTCCCGGTGTCCCAGTGATTGCCTTTGCTGTCATTTAAAATAAACCAGCGCTATAATTATATAAAGTGACATTATAAGAGGTGTAAGCTTTAAACCGGTATTACGGTTAAATCTCCCCGAGGATTAAGTTCGGCTATTTTTGCAGCCACGGGGACTGTGTAATGCTTTGCGGAGAACAGACTCAGTATGTTGCCATCGAAATACCAGTGAAAACCATTTCTGAAAACCTCATGAGCCCTAATCATACACTTTATGCCGTTGTTCTTTGCGAAGGTTTCGTAGACATCCTTTCCGAAAAAGAATATGCCATCGCCGCGGTCACTGGGAGCAAAACCACTTATTCTCTCCCGGGGATCGTTCCATAGTAGTTGGAAGAGGATGGGATTTGAGACTTCGACCTCACTCGGCAGTTTTTCTATCTGCTTAATTGTGTTAAGACCTTTAGCTAAACCTCCATGTAAACAAAGTATGTCACCATTAACTAGGCATGCGTAGGGTAGACGTGAGAACAATTTTGAGTAAGAATTGTAGAATTCAACTGAAAAGTTGGTTGCAACCGTGTCCAAAAAGCCGTAGTACCTGTTTGCCAGAGGAGTTTCATGGTTTCCTCTGAGAAGCAACACTTTTTCGGGGTAAAGAATTTTGAGGGCTAAAAGGTAGTTCATGTTTTCAATTTGCTGCAATCCTCTGTCCACGTAGTCCCCAAGAAACACCGCACCATCGTAGCCTCCTTCAAGAAAACGTTTTACAATGGGAATAGTGGATTCCAGGTCTCCATGTGTGTCTCCCACGAATAAAATTTTTTTCCTGTCAAAAATAACTAGTTTGGGCTCCTTCTCTAAAAGGGCTCCAGTGTCAGAAATAAGTTGTTGAATCTCCTCTATTCCCAATTCTCCAACTTGACCTGGCTCATTTATTAATCGCTCAAGGTTAAGATTCATTTCTACCACTGATATTAACTATGATTTCCTAATTTATATAAACTATTTTTGAGGACAGAATAAAAAAGGAAGGTGAAAGTTTTTTGTTTCAGGCGACTGTTTTCCTCCGCCTAAACTGGATGTATTTTTTGGCTTCTAGCCAGAAGCTGCAGGCAAAGGTTACTAGTAGTACAATTAGCCAATTCTTTGGTTCAAGGTAGGTTATTTTTAGAACGTCTTGAAGTGGGGGTAGCAATGTGGCTATGACTAGTGCTGCTATTGCTAGGATTGCCCAGACCACCATAACCTTATTTGAAAATGGTCCGAGGCTTATGAGTGGCTCCCTCTCGGATCGGGAGTTGAATGCTAAGAATATGTGGCCAAGCATCCAAGCTGCGAAGGCCACTGTTTGCGCAGTGACAATATTTAGTGTCTGGTAGTAGATGTACAGGTAGCATATTGAAACCGCTGCGAAAAGTGAAGCGGCATTTAGAAAAATGCCAACTTGTAAACTTCTTGTCAAAAATTTTTCCTTGGGGTCGCGTGGTGGCCGCGTCATAATATCGGATTCCGCAGGTTCAGCCACAAACGTGGCGGAGGCTGCAAGATCCATGAATAGTTCCAGCACTATGATTTGTATGGGTGCAAATGGAAGAGGTATGCCTAGAAGGATAGGTAGGATGAATATTGCTACCAAAGCAATTTTTACACCTAGATAGTAGCGCACGCCCTTCTTGAGATTATCAAACATTTTTCGGCCTTCCCGAACCGCAACCTCTACAGTTGCAAAATTATCGTCTGCAAGAACCATGTCCGCTGTTTCCTTTGCCACATCTGTGCCTCTTATGCCCATAGCGATTCCAATCTCCGCCTCTTTAAGCGCCGGCGCATCATTTATTCCATCTCCCGTTACTGCCACGACCGCACCCTGCTTTTTGAGCAGTCTCACAATTCTCAGCTTTTGCTCCGGGGTGGCCCTAGCGAAAACTGAAACGTTTTTTACAGCTTTTTCCAATTCTCTATCGCTCATTCCTGAAATTTCGGCTCCTGTGAGAACTCCGGCGTCGGTGTCAATTCCCACACTTGATGCTATAGCTTTTGCTGTCTGAGGATGGTCTCCAGTTATCATTATAACCCTTATTCCCGCCTTCTTACACGAGAGTACCGCTTCTTTAACTTCTGGTCTGGGGGGATCGATGAATCCCAGAACGCCAATGAATACTAGGCCGCGTTCCACTTTTTCCATCTTCAATTCTTCGTCGCTGGAAATTTTTCTGTAGGCAACAGCTATCACCCGCTCTCCATTACTAGCCATCTCGGAAACAACTTCTTTTATCTTCATTTTTTCCGCAGTTACGAAATCAATTTCCTTCCCGTTCTCCAATTTCCTCGAGCTTCTATCCAGGATTGATTCTGGTGCTCCTGCTGAGAAAACGTATAACTCCTTGTCTTCTCGCTTTTGATAGATGAAGGACTCCAATTTGCGTTCCCTATCAAAAACAAATTTTTCTCTCAACTGGTATTCTTTTTGTAGTTTTTCCAAGTTTATCTTGTTCTTCTTAGCCGCTTCGAGAATCGCTGCACTCATAGGACTTCTATAAACCGCTTTATGGCTCTTTGTAATGCTGAACGCCTCACTAGACAGTAACCCCGCTTCTAAAATTTTTTGGAAATTTTTAGAGGCTACAGCCTCTGATAAATGGCCGTCGGAATAAATGCTCTTTAAACTCATCTTGTTCTGTGTGATTGTTCCAGTCTTATCCGTAGCGATAACGGTAACGCTCCCCAATGTTTCTGCTGCTTTGAGCCTTTTTACAATCGAGTTCTTTTTCGAGAGGGCGTAGGCTCCCAAACCCAGAACCATAGTAATTATTATGGGCAACTCCTCGGGTACTGTAACGAAAGCCAGAGATAGTCCCGTGAGGATAAGCTGCTCCAATCGCTGAACAGGATTTAGGCCGAAAAGGGAGTTTACCGCGTGTTCAATGGTAGATAATCCAATGTATCCTAAAGGTTGATACAAAAACGCCACAAACCAGTATGGAACCCATCCCTGGAAGGCCCCCAGCAAAATTATATTGATTAATATTTCCTGTGGTGGCTGCCCCCTCAGAAAGCTAAGTGCCGGTATTAGGGCGCTGAAGAACAAGGCTACCCATATTAGCCATTTAACAAGGTCCTTCATGGCAAGCTGGAGAGGAGTTTTTGGGGGTTTCACCTCTTCCAATATTCCAGCAATTTTACCCAGCTCAGTGTTTACACCCGTAGCCACGACAACACCCTTGCCCTCACCGCTAGTGATGATTGTACCCGCAAAAACCATGTTAGTTCTTTCCGCTAATTCAGTCCCCTTTGCCAGCACTTGGCGTGCATCCTTGTAAACTGGCGCAGACTCCCCTGTGAGTGAGGATTCATCTGCAGATAATCCATAACTCTCCACAATTCTCAGATCTGCAGGAACGCGTTGACCAGCAAATAGGGGTACAACGTCTCCGGGAACTATTTCTGTGGTGCGAATCTCAGTCAACTTTCCGTTTCTTAACACCAGAACCGTTGGCGCTGCCAATCTTTGCAAGGCACTTATGGAGCGCTTGGCCCGATACTCGTTCCATACCTCCACGAAAACCAGAAGCGATATAATTATGATAATTGTTATGGCGTCTCTCAATTCGCCCCAAATGCTGTAGAGAACACCAACAGCGATGAGTAGGAGTATTAAGGGTTCTGTGACTTCCTCCTTAAAGATGGACAGAAAACTAATTTTTCTCTCTTTTACCAGTATATTTGGTCCATATTTTTCTAAGCGTTTCTCTGCCTCCTTAGAAGACAGACCTCTGTCAAAATCGGTTTTCAGCTCCTTCTCAATGGCTTGCAAATCTTTGGAAAACCACTCTGACATTTAAAACAGCCCCTACTCCTTAAAAAGAGTTAACTTTTAGGAAAAAATTTTGAAGTTCTTCTTATAACCATTCGCTAATGATAACTGTTACTATTCTAAAAGGTATATAAATATTTTTTATTAAAAGTACATCCTCTTTAAACACGTTGTTATAAGGATATGGGTTATGAAACAAAGTAACTTCAGTTACCGTCAGGTGAAAGGTAATCTAGAATACCAGTAAGGTAGATTTTCACTGCATTAACCAAATCCTGAATCGGTATCCTCTCATTTGCGCTGTGTGCCAATTCTGGCTGTCCGGGTCCAAAGAGTACAGTGGGTATACCTATTGCCCGAAAGAATTTTGCATCAGATCCTCCACTGGAATAAACATGGTAAATTTTAGCATCGGGGTCAACTTTTTTAATCGCTCCTTCTACTAGTTTGGTGGCTGGAGAATTTTCATCCTTCTCTATTGAGGGATCCCAGTAGGATAACTGTTCCAGGGTAAAACCTTCTTTTCCCCCTTTTACAATTAATTCACTAAATAGGTTGTAGACTTCGCTGATGGTTATTCCGGGAGGGATTCTCACATCCATTATGGCTGAGGCTTCTGCGGGAATCACATTGTCTGCAACTCCTCCCGATATTCTTGTAATGTTCACCAATAACTGTTTAAGGAATGGCTCTATTTTATCTTCTGGAAATCCGATTAGCTTGCCTACCTCCTCATATAAGGGTTTCGTTTTATTAATGAGTTTTATTACTTTTTGGGGTAGTTTAAGGTCTCTATTCTCGAGGGCTTTAATTTTTGGAAGGATTCCCATTAGTTTTTCGATAGCGTTATCGCCTAGGAATGGCATTCCTCCGTGTGCTTCTGCGCCCTTTGATTTGAGTTTGAGAGTTAATCCTCCCTTCTCCATAATGCAGATTCCGTACCCAAAAAGTGGGCTAATGGTACCTTCAGCCACAATTGCTAAATCCCCATCCTTAATTATGCCTTTGTTAACAAGCCACCCGGTACCTAAGTAACCGTCGGTTTCCTCGTCAGGCACAATGGAACATTCAAGGGTGCCTTGCAACCTATCCAGTACATCGTGGCTCTGAAGAACGGATAAGGTGCTCAGAATGGCCGCTACTCCTCCCTTCATATCTGAGGCTCCCCTGCCCCATATTTGGCCCTCATAGACTTTTCCGCTGAACGGCTCCACCAACCAGTTGGAGGCATCGCCAACTGGAACCACATCCACATGCCCATTTAGCAGAATTTTTTTCCCTTTTTGCCTGCCCACTTTTGCAACAATTGACACTAATCCTGGTTTTGCTTCGTATCTTTGCGTCTTTATTCCCAAATTATTCAGGTAATCAGAAATGTATCCTGCGACTTCGCTGGTATCACCCGGAGGATTTGTGGAGGGAATACGGATAAGTTGGGATACCAGGCTGACAATTTTTTCCTTCTCTTTATCAACAGTTTCAAGTATTTTTTTCCATTTTTCGGACATGTAGGCACCCTTCTTCCATATTTTATTTGGAGGAAATTAATCAGTCAATGGATTAATGCAAGTTAAATTAATATTTTCCGCTTGCGAACTATTACTCATGGCAGATATTCCTTTGAAAAGGGTAGTGCTGTTCAAGCATGGTTTGGGATACTTTGAACGCAGGGGAAAAGTGAAGGATGACGATGAATTCAAAATTTCCTACGATGAAAATGAGATCAATGATGTGCTGAAGAGTCTCTCAGTAATAGATTATGGTGGCGGCATGATCTCAGGAGTAGACTATGAGGCAGCTCAAGAAACGAGCAGACTACTTGAGAAAGTGGGGATCCATATTCCGGTGGAAGATTCCTTAACCAGCCTACTTAAACAGTTAATGGGAGTCAAAATCGGCCTCACGGCGGGAACAGAAGAGTTAACAGGAAGAATCCTAGGAATTGAAACTATAAAAGAAAAAGAAAACAATGTTGAGAGGGAGAAAAGGTTCCTAGTCCTACTCCACGATGACACCATCAAAACCGTAAACCTCTCAGAGATAAAGAGGCTTAAAACACTAGACCCAGAGGTTAAAAAGGATATAGAATACTTCATTGACACAGTTTACGATTCAAGAAGAAAAAACAAGAAGACTCTGAATCTGAAGTTTCGAGGACAGGGAGAAAGAGAAGTAGCCATATGCTACACTGTAGAGGTCCCCGTTTGGAAAACCAGCTACCGCCTCAACTATTCTGAGGAAAACCTATGGATACAGGGCTGGGCACTCGTAGATAACATGTCCGACGAGGATTGGGTCGACATCAACCTCACCCTAATGGCAGGATTACCCATATCCTTCAGACATAACTTATACTCTGCACGATACATGTGGAGACCGGAAATTAAAGTTAAAGAAACAGCAGGAGTAGCACCAATCAGCCTAGAAGAAGAAATGGAATTACAAGAGGAAGAAGAATTTTACGAAAAACCAAAACGTGCTATGGAGGAAGCAGCTCCCTTGATGGCTCCTGCCCCCGCACCCAAAATGCTTGCTAAGGGAGAAGTTAGAGAAACGGGAGGTGCGTATGCTTCCTTTGCGGCTGCTGCTACAGCGGCGGCTTCGGTTTCTACAGAATCTGCTAAGGCGGGTGAGTTCTTTTTCTATAGTATTTCGACTCCGGTAACCATTAGAAGAAATCATTCTGCTCTGGTGCCCTTCCTTTACACCGAGATTGAGGGCAAAAAAATACTGGTTTACAATGAGAGCGCCCGAGTAGGAAACCCCGTATCATGCATAGAAGTTAAGAATACCAGTGGCTTAACCCTCGAGGAAGGACCAGTTACCGTTTATGAGGAGAACTCGTATGCTGGCGAGTGTATGCTGCCCTTCATGGTTGATGGAGACAAGCGCCTATTAGCCTACGCTGTTGATCAAACCGTTGCAGTTAACAAAGAAGTTAAAACTCAGTACGAGTCAGTGCATGAAGTCATAGTTAGAGGACCTATAATTGAAACCTATTACTATCAGATAAATGAGACCAAGTATAATATTAAGAATAAGGGAGACGAAGAGAAGGAAATTATAATCGAACATCCCAAGGAGTATGGATTTGAGCCCTGGGAAACAGATAAGTTTGAGGAAGAAACCCCAAACTACTACCGATGGAAAATAGTTCTAGAACCTCGCAAAAGTCGAGAATTCACAGTAAAGCTACGCAGACTCATCAGTTCCCAACTCAAAGTGGTGGGATTAAGCTCCGCCCTAATTGAAGACTACTTCAATAGGAACCTAATCACCGAGGAAGAAAATAGCTTCCTTAAGAGAGTCGCAGAACTCCAGAGCAAGATTAACGAAATAGAAATTGAAATGAACGACCTTGAAAGAGAGAAACAAGAGATATTTAGATATCAGGAAAGACTCAGAGAGAACCTGAAGGTTCTGGGAAACACCAGACAGGAAGCCGAACTCAAAGAAAGATACATTTCCACACTTTCTGGACAAGAAGACAGAATACAAGAAATATATGCTAGAGTAAAGGAACTAAATGAAGAAAGAGAGAAAACAAAACGGGAGATAGACAAAATAATAGAGGAATACGCTGGGCAACGAGAAGACTAAGCACATTCCAGAAGGATTCCAAGCAACCTGACTATTGATTTTAAAATTTGTTATCCCCCCTAAACGCACTGAAAAAGAATTGTAAGAGCCCCTCATCTCCACCTTTTTCTGCATTCATTATTTCCCCAAAAAATTAATTTTTTTATGTGTGTAATGTTTAGATTCATGAGGCTTGATAGGAATTTCTTCTCTAGAGACCCTTCCCAAGTCGCACAGAGACTCTTGGGCAAAATTTTGGTGAAGAAAACATCTGAGGGAATATTGAAGGGGAAGGTGGTTGAAACTGAAGCTTATTATTCTAAGGATGATCCTGCAAGCCATTTTCAAATAAGGCCAAGTAGCAGGGATTTTTTCAGGGATAAACCATCAGGGACAATTTATGTTTATTTCACTTATGGCAATCACTGGATGTTCAACGTCTTAGCGAAGGGGGAGGATAAAAGTGGAGCTGTTTTAATCAGAGCCCTAGAACCAGTAGAAGGGATAGAAATAATGAAAAAACATAGAAAAGTAAAAAAGGACACTGAACTCACTAGTGGCCCCGCTAAGCTGACTCAAGCCTTCCAAATCAACGGTTCCTATAATGGTAAAGATGTCACTGTAAACGATGAAATTTATTTTGAGGATTCAGAAGAGACCCCGAATATTGTTACTACAAGTAGAATAGGGATAAAAGAGGGTAAGGATTTGCCTCTGAGATATTACGTTAAGGGAAACAGATTTGTTTCAAAAAAATAAAAATTTTTTCACAGATTTTTGAGTCAAGTGTTGCTGTGTACCTTTTTTATTTTCTTGGTGGTTTGTGAAGGAATAGTCTTATGTAGTGTTCGTCGAGTTCTTTGTCAAATTCGCTTATTGCTGGATAAATTTCGTGGATGGTGTAGGCGTCAAGGAGTCTGAGACCGTACTTTTTGAGGAATTCGCCCAATTCAGATAGTGAGATTAGGGTGTGTGTAAATTCGCTCCAATAGATTTCTGGTCTGCCCGGAAACATTTCTTGGAGTAAGAGATCCTCGACGATTAGTGAGTTTACTCCTGCGAATTTTGTAATGTTGTAAAGTGTTGCAGTTAATTGTTGCTTGTTCTCTGCATGGTTTGGAACTAGCCCTAAAACAGTTACAATGTCGAATTGGTTAAATTTTCTTACAAATTCGGATACTGATTTTTCGTCAAGGACGTTCACTATGTGCAACTTGCCTTTGAGTTCGGGAAATTTTTTGGCAACCTTTTCCAAGAGTTCCTCCAAAAAATCTATTCCCACAACATTGTAACCCTTTCTGAGGGCTTGATAAGTGAAATGGCCTGTACCTATCCCCACATCTAGTAGTCTATTTCCTATTTCTAGTTTTTTTCTCCAAAATTCTATAACATTCCAAATGTCAAAAGTTTTTGCGGACACGTCTGAGCTTATTTCTTTTTCAGGAGCAGAAACATAATATTTTCTAACTTCATCATTCATCGCTTATTCCTATTCCCATCTTCCTTCATTCATAAAGCATTCCAAATTTAACTCTTCTCAAATGTTTGCTGAATTTTAATATGCCTTTAAGTTTTTATGTCTAATGCGGCGCCTAATTTAAAACTTGGTTTGGCTAAATAGTCATACTTTTCAGTGTCTCATTAAATATGTTGTAGGATTCTCTGTCGTAGAGGACGAACACCACTTTTTCAAGACCCGTACTGCCCTTTAAATATTCAATTGTAGTTTTGAGCATTATTTCTGAGGCTCTCTTCATAGGAAAGCCGAAAATACCAGTACTTATGGCAGGAAATGAGATACTTTTCAAGTTTTTTTCATCCGCAAGCTTTAGACTGTTAAGGGTAGCATTTCTAAGTTTTTCATCTTCGTTGCCTTCCCCCCAACGGGGACCTACCGCATGAATCACATACTTTGCCTTAAGGTTTCCACCGGTGGTGATTACAGCCCCTCCAACGTAGGTTCCACCAATCTTGTTACACTCATCCTGTATTTTAGGCCCACCCTTCCTTCTGATGGCACCTGCAACTCCTCCACCCAGTTGGAGCGCGGTGTTGGCGGCGTTTACTATGGCATCGGTACTTTGTTCTGTAATATCGCCCTGAACTAATTCTAATATTGTTTTGTTCACTTTTAATTCAACCATTAAACCCACCTCAAAACAGCATTTACTGAACCTTGTCGAGAAAGCCCCCGACTAAGTCGTGGGGATAAATCGCCAAAATAGCCTATTTTAAGTTAGGGTATATTAATAGTTGTCGGTGGCTAAAGGGTTTGGCTTGACTCAAAAGGGCTAGACAAGACGCAGCCCCCATAAGGGTGCCGACATAGACGCCGTTCCCTGAGGGAAGGGCGTGCTAAACCGGGTGGTGGCACACCCGTTGCTTTGGAGGTGATGAGCCAGAAGCAAGAATCCCCCAACTTTAGTCGAGGGAAGCGCCAATGAATAAAAGTTAGATATTAAACTTTCGAAAACCAACAGGAGGAGGGGTTTAAGGCTCTGAGTAGGGGCGATTTATAATTTTTGCACCCTACAAAAAGAGCCGCTTCGAATATAGAAAAGGTTGGGTTAGAAATAGTTAATATTTTTGAATCAGAAGGAGAGGGGGGAAAAGGTCGAGAAGGTATTGAAGGGCTTTGTTTCCACCTTTTTTGAGAACGTTGTATTATTCGATACCCATTTTGGTTTATATTCTAATTCTATAAGCTTCGGGGAAAACTGATTCAGGTAGGGGGTATTTAGAGGAGGTAGATGCAACTGGGCATCTAATTGGAGGTTTAAATAGGTTGTCTGTAGGGGATAATGTTTTGGGCGAGGTGATTGATTTATTCAGGCTTTCTTGCTTTTCAGATATGATGTGGTTTATGCTATCCATGCTTTCTTGAACATTAATGTTTTGAGCTACGCTGGTTTCGAAGTATTTAGCATTAATCTTGGAACTGTATTCTCTCGCCTCGCTCTCATCAACTTGTCGGGGAAGATCAATTTTATTACCTATTAGTATGCAGGGAACGTTACTAAGAACCTGGTTTACTTCTTGTATCCATTTTTCGAGGTTTATGAAGGTTTCACGCCTTGTGACGTCGTAAACGTAAATAATGCCTCTGGCGCCCCGATAAAAGTTCTGGCGTATAAACTTAAACTGTGGCTGGCCGCCCATGTCCCAATACTGGGAAATAATTTCTACACCGTTTATTGTTAGTTTTTTTGTGGCGAAATTTGCACCCACAGTCGCCATATAATTTTCGTTGAAGGTGTTTTGGGTGTATTTCAAAATGAGGCTGGTTTTGCCTACACTTCCGTCGCCGCATACGACGATTTTGTACGTTTGTCTGGGGGCCGACACTAGGTTTTTCCTTCTTTCACTCCTTTTCCCTAGTATGTAGTTAGACTACATAATATTTAAATTTTACTGTGGCGAAAATTATAAACAGAAATTGAAAAAATAACGATTTAATATCAGTAAATATTTTAAAAAATCACCTAAATTTTCAGAAAAATAACGCCCCAATCAATAAAAACCCTCCACAGAAAGAGCCAATAGCAAAAGAAGATTTAGCAAACTAAGACTTCACATAAACCTTAATCATCAAAATTAAAAAATAGCCAGGTAAAAAAATAAAAGTTGAGAAATCAGATTACTAGTTAATACCAATTTCACCCCTTCAATTGGAAGGAACTGCCTTGCGAAGAAAAATTTTAGCAATCATTCTGATTCTACTATTCCTTGGAACATTATTGGCTGCACTCTTTACGGCCATATATTAATAGTAAAAACAGCTGCCCAGAAGCAGGTAAGCTGTTAAAGAAGGTAAAAGCTAGTTTTTAGATTATTGTGACTATCTTTATTCTTTCGTGTTGTCCAATTTTTTATTCGGTGAATGGTGCGTATTGTTGCAGTCTTTTGAGGGCTTGGGTCTTTTCTTTTGATTCGGTTTTTGCTTCTTCCACCACCTTTTTTAGGAAAGCTGTTGCCTCGTCCATAGATTTTTTGTTAACCGGGTAGGGGACTCCGTCTTTGCCCCCGAAGGTAAAAGAATACTTTACTGGATCCTTCCAGCTGGGCGGTTTTCCATATATTAGTCCTGATATCATAGCAAGAGCCTTTACTGTAGAGGGACCTATTCCTCGGAGGGAGAGGAGTTCTTCATAGTTTTTGGGTTGAGTTTGGTAGGCTTTCATTAGGGCTTTCCAATTTACGCCGCTCAGGAGGTTGAGGCGTAAAGGAAGGGATACTTTGCTTTGAGGCACCCATTTGAGGAGAGTCTCTTGGTTTAGGGGTTTATCGGATAATATGGTTTTGAGGTGCTGAGGATTATCATTAACCAGGTCTGTTGATATTTTTCTACACTCCTCACTCTGTCTAGAGGTCATGTCCAGTACATTTTCGTGGGAGACTTCTCCTACTATTGCTGTGTGTGGCTCCTCAACAAATGTTTTGAAGGTTCCCTTGAGCCAATGGTATCTGCGGGCTTTTCTGATTTCGGGGTTCATACCTTGTTGTATTACGCTCCAATCACCCTCCTCTGTTATGAAGATACAGTGGTGGTAGAGCTGGTAGCCGGCTTGTATGGCGGTGTTATCCACCTTCGCAGACATGCGACTTGCATACTTCAAGTCTTCTACTTTGGCTTCCGAGAGATTAAAGAGTTCCCCTATTTGAGGTATTTCAAGAGGCGTCTTTCTGGAGGTTGAACCTTTACCTCCAGCTACCGCCACTCCGTGTTCTACTGGCTTCATGGCTAGTTTCAGGGCTGAGCATGTTACCGTGGTGGTTCCGGAGCTATGCCAGTCGAATCCCAAAACGCAGGAAAGGGCTTGGAAGAAGAATGGGTTTGAGAGTCTCTGGATTAATTCCCTTGTTCCATACTCGTCAATAATTATGGATACTATGGCATCTGCCAGCTTAACCATGCGGCCGAAAAGCCACCTGGGAGCCTTCCCTCCGTGCAAAGGAAGCTCTGCAACACCTGCCCTGTACATCCTTCCTTCATCCCTAAGAATCACTGAAACGCTGAAGAATTTAAATTGTTCCCAAAAAATAGAGAAATATAAATATGTTTTAAAGATGAAAAAGTATAATCATCAAAAAAAGTTTCTTGACTTTTAGAATTCGGCAATTGTGGTTACGGGTTTTACGCGGTTCTTTGCGGTGAAGAGTTGGTATAATTCGACCAGTTCTTCGTGGGCTACACTTGTTTTTCTGCCAAAAAGGTACTGTTCCTGAATCTTGTTTAGAATCTTGCTTATGACAGGGTCTGTTTTTTCCACATTTATACCGAATTCTTTGAGTATGAAGACTATACTTTCTCTACCTGTTGTCTCTCCGATGACTATCTTGTCTCTCATGGAACCTTCTTTTATGCCCACTTCTGCAGCTCTCACTTTTTCATAAAGGCTCACGTCTCTGAGTACACCGTGGGCATGGATGCCGGACTCGTGACGGTAAATGTTTAAACCGGTAATGGGAGTGTTTGGTGGTGGATCTATGCCAGATACGTTCTGTACAAAGGAGGCTAGTTCTGCTAGTTTGCTCACATCGTATTTCTTGATGTTGAAGTGTTTATAGAGGTTATATAGGACTTGCTCGAGAGAAGTGAAGCCGCCGCGCTCGCCCAATCTGCAGACACTGGTGTCCAGCCACTTGGCTCCTGCCCTATATGCTTCAAGGGTGTTACCCACACCCAAACCCATATCGTCGTGTCCATGAAATTCTATGTCTACTTTAATTCTCTTTGCAAGTTTTGAGATGATGTTATATGTTTCGTGAGGTATGAGTTCTCCCAAGGTATCGCAGTATCTTATTCTGTCCGCGCCTGCTTCGGTGACCGCATCGGCGAAGTCTATTAAGTATTCTGGTTCTGTGCCTACACTTTTTTCGGCATTTACAGATACGTATAGCCCGTGCTCCTTTGCAAATGAAACTGCTTCACACATGTTCTCTATTATTTGTTCCTTGGTCATCTGGAGTTTCTGTTCACGATGATGTTTTTCTGTTGCTACAGATAGGGCTACTGCTCCAAATTTGAGTTTGGTGTTGATGGATTTCTCTAGGTCTACCTTTAATCCTCTATGCCAGACTAGCAATTTTTTGTCTAGTCCTATTTTGTTTAGCTCTCGTATCAGGAAGTAGTCTTTGAGCACGTAGCCCGGGCAGAAGACTTCTATTTGGTCTATTCCTATCTCGTCCAGCCTTTTGGCTATTTCTACACACTCGTACAATGTGAAGTATACGCCAGGCATCTGCCTGCCATCTCTCAGAGTGGTGTCACAAATGTATACGTCATGCATTTACTACACCTTTAATTTGAATCGAATTGTTTTTTGCTCAGTTCCTCAAATAGTTGGGAATTGTTTTGAGACAATACATTCATTATTTATATTTGTATCGGAAACATTTACTTGTACAAATAAAATTTGTCTTTTATTTTACATATGTAAATATAAATTTGGTATAATGTAAAAATTTTTGTTTTTGATATTAATTTTAATTAGACTAAGGTTTTTAACTCTATCGGAAGAATAAGCGGGGAGATAGCCCCGCCGCAAATTCTCCCATTGGCGGTTCTATTTTGTTTTTTCCAACTCAGTATAAAATTGGCTGGCTGAGGCGCACACCCCATTTAGAACACATTCCAGACATTTAGGTTTAGGTTTACAGATTCTCCTCCCATGCTCTATCATGTTTATGTGAAATGAGTAAACCTGTTCCTCGGGAACCAGCTGCTGGAGTATTTTATGCGCCTTCAGGCGGTCTGCGTTTCCAATTAGGCTCAGTCTTTTTGACACTCGGTGAATATGGGTGTCTACGGGTAGAACCGGCTTGCCGAATGAGAAGAGAAGGACGCAGGCAGCAGTTTTTGGACCCACCCCTTTGAGATTTGTGAGAAAGGATAACGCCTCATCTGTCGGAATATATTTCAGGTAAGATAGGTTCAGATTTTTCCTCTTCTCCATAATTGCGGTTAGGGCTTCCTTTATCCTCTTGGCTTTAATGTTGCCCAGTCCTCCAACTCTTATGGCTTCTGCCACTTCCTCCTCGGAAGCTCCAATTATGCTTTCCCAAACAGGATACTTTCTTTTCAGGTTAGAAAAAGCAGCATAACTATTTTTATCGGAAGTATTCTGAGATAAGATGGTTAGTATCAGCTGGTCGAGAGGGTCAAACTTCTTTTTCCACTTTTTCTCTCCATACTCCCGATTTAGAAGATTTATCACCCTAAATATTTTATCGTTCACACTCGCATCTTCCACCAAAAAGGTTTATAACAGTTTTTACAATGCAGAACCAAAAAGGTTAATGTGAAAGGGTTTTTGTATGGCTTATTTTTCAACAAAATTATTAAAATGAAAAAAGGGGATAGAAGAGACGTATCTATTTTGGTTCTAGTTTTTTGAAGATTGCTGGTGCAATCAGTGTTACCCATAAGCCCATTAAGGCGTAAACTGGGAATTGTAGAGGCCCCCAAGGAACCTTGTCTATGAGGTAGTATGCAGGTAGAGCAACTATTGCGCCTAGAATAATTCTTATGATAGCGTACTTCCAAGACTTCGGTGTTGTAAATTGAATATATTTTTGTTCCAAGATTGCTCCTGAGAGGAAGCCTGCTATAGCTCCGGGAAGATACCAGCTTATTCCCCATTCGAATGGATATATTATGAGTAGTGTGAGTGGTAGAGTTCCAGTTATGTAGCCGGCTGTAAGCAGATAGATGTACCAGCCCAACTCCCAGTTGAAGGGTATTGCGAAGGCAATAAGGAGGAGAACAATAACTACGATTGCTATTCTAATCCAGGGACTCTTTGGAAGTTTTGCATCAATGAAGACCCAGGTTTTATCAACTGTTAGAGCGAATATTCCAAAAATGAGCAGCCCTATGAGGAGACCGGAAATCACGTCTGTGGGCCAGTGTGCCCCTAGGTAAACTCTGCTTGTGGAAACAAGGATTGACACCAAGGCGGCTAGTGCAAATAGGGTGATTCCCCTCTTTGACACTGCTGGGGCTTCCTTCTTTGCAAGCCAAGTAAGTGTGAATGCGGCGGCAGTGACTGTTTGTGCATGTCCACTGGGCATTGAGGGCCCTTCTGGGAAGTATAGTTTTCGGGACTCGTAAAATGAGGGCCTGGGTCGGCCGACAATATATTTTAGGGTGTAGTTGATAAGTGAGCTGAAAACCAGAAGCAATGCTAGAAAGATGCCTTCTCGCTTGTAGCCAAGCCAGTATATTATCGCAGTTAGTACAAATAACACCATTTCATTTCCCAAGGAAGTGATAACAAACCAGAATTTGTCTAGAATGGGATTCCCACCGAGGAAACCCCAAGGGGTCCAGAAACTTCCCTGAATAGTCCAAAGAACTCCGAGATCCCAAGCATACCAGTAATTTAAAAACATAGTTAGAAACAGGTATTCTTCCATACTTTTTCACCACATAATTTTCGTTACTGTTTTTGAGCTCAAGGTAATTATTGTTTACCATTTTTAAGAATATAAAAATTCGTTTTTGAAAAGATGAAAGAATAGCCCATCCTTAAAAAAAGGGTAAACACTTCCCCCATATAGGACGGAGATTTGACACTCTCCGCGACTAAAGTCGGGAGATTCTTGCTTCTGGCTCATCGCCTTCGAAGCAATGGGTGTGCCATCACCCAGTTAACACGCCCTTCCCTCA
>Ga0136652_1000455_pt1 | contig 19816 bp, 17 predicted proteins | sample ConPoolayeEmetaG_FD_94864 | JGI IMG/M metagenome (GOLD analysis project Ga0136652, IMG submission 94864) | Hot spring microbial mat communities from California, USA to study Microbial Dark Matter (Phase II) - Cone Pool mat layer E metaG... ...
TGCAAAGAAGACTTTGCAAAAATAGATTCATTTTTGCAAGGTGAAAGAGAGTCATTTAAAAAGTCAATAGTTATTTATAGTTGTATAAAAAAGGATTTGTGGGTCAGGTATGATTTAAATGTTTCGGTTAAGGATGCTCTGGTTATTAACAGAACACCTTACACAAATCCTCTTTTAGATTTACTTGATAATTATCAGAAATATGGTGTTCTTCTTGTTGATAAGCGTACAGCAAGAGTTTTTCTTGTATTTTTGGGTGATATAGAGGAATATGGAATGGTTCACCACGGAGATGTCCCCGGGAAGCATAAAAAAGGAGGATGGTTTGCACTCGCAGAGAAAAGATATGAAAGGCACATTGATTATCATGTAAAAATGCACCTTAAGGATGTTCTTGAAAAATTTGACAGTTTTCTCAAAGACAAGAATGTAAGAAGATTGATTATTGCAGGACCTGATGAGGCAATTTCAGAGTTAATGGATATGCTTTCAGATGAGATAAAGCAAAAGATAGTGGGGAGGGCTTATTTAGAAAAATATGCATCAAAAGAGGAGGTTCTGGAGAAGGTTTTACCAATTGTTGAACAATACGAAAGGTCAAAAGAGAGTGAAACAGTTTCAGAGCTTATAACACGTGTTCTTAAAAATGACAACGCAGTCTCGGGAGTTGATGATGTGCTTAGATATCTCAGGGATAAAAGAGTTATGAAACTCGTGATTGCAAAGGACTACAGGGTGGATGGATTTGTCTGTCAGAATTGTGGATTTGCTACAACTCAGACTGTGGAGTGCTGTATGGAATGTGGCTCCTGTGTTATGAAGGTTGACAATTTAATAGAAAAAGCAACTGAAATGGCTCTTAAACAGGCTGCCCTGATAGAAGTTGTAAAAGATGAAAAAGACAGGTTCAGGCTTATTGATTATGGAGGTATAGGTGCATTTTTAAGGTTTTAAATACTCCCTCAGATATTTTGCAGTATAGGAGTTCTTTACTTTTAAAAAATCCTGGAGGCTTCCTTCATAAAGAAGGTAGCCTCCTTCATCTCCACCTTCAGGCCCTATATCAATTATCCAGTCAGCCTGAGCTATAACATCAAGGTTATGCTCAATAATAATTACTGTTGCTGATCTGTCAAGGAGTCTTTTCACTATATTGAGAAACTTTTTTATGTCATCATGATGAAGTCCAACAGTTGGCTCATCAAGTATATAGATGAAACCTTTAAGAGAAGTTCTACTTTTAGCTGTCAGTGAACTGATAATCTCATTGCATATTTTAAGCCTCTGGGCTTCTCCACCGGAAAGAGTGGTTGCAGGCTGTCCAAGAAGCAAATAACCAAGTCCAAATTCTCTGATAATATTTATTTTTTCTTTAAGAAGATACTCTTCCCTGAAAAATTCAGATGCTTCATTAAAACTCATTGATAGCACTTCATATATGTTTTTTTCTCTGTATTTAACTTCAAGAACTTCTTTTTTAAATCTTTTGCCTCCACAGTCCTCACAGGGTAGGAATAAATCCTCAAAGAAGTACATCTGAATCCTTATGAATCCTTCACCTTTACATGTTGGGCAGTAACCAAGAGGACTGTTTAGAGAAAAATGACCTGATGAAAATCCTCTTGCCTTTGATTCTTTCTGTGATGCAAAAATATCCCTGATTTTGCTGTAAATTCCAAGATAAGTTACAGGTATTGATTTTGGCGTTTTCCCGATAGGAGTCTGGTCAATTAGTTTTACTGTCCTAACATTTTTTATTCCTTCAATCTCTTTAAATTTTAGAGGCTCTTGACTGCTTATACCTAATTTATTTGCCAGAGCTCTGTAAAGGGTATCTATCACAAGGGAACTTTTACCTGAACCAGAAACTCCAGTTACCACAGTAAGCGCATTCATTGGAAAATGGACAGTGATATTTTTAAGGTTATTACCTCTGGCATTTTTCAAAATAATGAATTCCTTGAATACTTTAGAAGAATTTTTAACAGCAGACAGTTCAATTTTTTTCAGGTAACTGGCTGTGGGAGTATCAAGTTTTAAGAAGCTTTTAATATCTCCAGAATAAACTATTCTGCCTCCAAAACTGCCGCCTCCAGGACCGAGTTCAACAATCCAGTCAGCTTTTGATATAACATCTCTGTCATGTTCTACAACAACAACCGTGTTTCCATACTCTGTAAGTTCTTTCAAAACTTCAACAACTTTATCAGTGTCTCTTGGATGAAGTCCAACAGTTGGCTCATCAAGTACATACAGAGTTGCTGTAAGTTTGTTTGAAAGCTGATTTGATATATTAAGTCTCTGATACTCACCACCTGATAGGGTTTTAATCTGCCTGTCAAGAGTCAGATAGGTGAGTCCCAGTCTTTCAAGAAATTCAAGTTTCATTAAGATCTGTTTTATAGGTTCTTCTGCAATTTTGCTTTTTTCAGGAGACAGGTTTAATGACATAAGCCAGTTTTTAAGTTTTTTTACTGACATAAAGTTTATTTCTCCAATATTTAAACCATTTATTCTAAAGATTAATGCTGTTTCTTTAAGTCTCTTTCCTTTACATTGAGGACACAGAAGGGGTTTTCTAATTTTTGAAAGAAAGACTCTGACATGAACCTTGTATTTTTTTCTTTCAAGTTCTTCAAAGAAGTCATTTAAACCATAAAAATACTGATTGCCTGTAAATATTAATTTTTTATGTTCCTCAGGCAGAAGCCTGTAAGGAGTGTTTACATCTATACCTGAAAGTCTAGCACCTCTTATAAGTTGCTGTTTCCACCACCTAAGAAGAGGTCTTTCCCATATTTCAATTGCTCCTTCAGCAAGGGAAAGCTCTCTGTCAGGAATAATGAGGTTTTCATTGTATACAAGGATGTATCCAAATCCTTTACATTCAGGACATGCTCCCTGCGGATGATTAAATGAAAAAAGAAGGGGTGATACCTCAGGAAGTTTCATTCCACAATCCGGACAGGCAGCTTCAGAGGATAGACTAAACAGTTTATTGTCTTCAACAATATAAACTTTTACCTCTCCCATTCTGAAAGCAGTCTCCAGAGAATCAGCAAGTCTTGCTCTGTCAGCAATTCTTAATCTGTCAGCAATTACCAGAAGTGAAGAAGTGGATCTATCATGAATTATTTCATCCAGCTCCTTTACACATGGTTTTCCATTTTCCATCATCATGATTTTTGAAAAACCGAGTTGAATAAGTCTCTGTGGTCTTTCTGAAGTTTCAAAAATTATGAATGCCCGTTTATCATAATAGTTTTTTAAGAGTTCTTCAGCCGCTGATGAAGGATCCCATTTTTTGATTTCTTTATTACATTTCGGGCAAAAAGGCACAGCAATTTTTGAAAAGACAATCCGCAGATAATCATAGATTTCTGTATGAGTTCCTACTGTTGAACGTGAACCCTTCACGGGATTTCTCTGCTCAAGTGCTATGGTGGGTCTTAAGTTATCAATTAAATCAACATCAGGTCTTGGAAGTTTTTCAATAAAAACCCTCGCATAACTTGACATACATTCAATGAATCGCCACTGTCCTTCAGCATAGATTGTGTCAAAAGCAAGGGAGGATTTTCCGGAGCCAGAAATCCCTGTTATAACTGTTAATTTATTGTGAGGTATTGTCAGATTTATATTCTGTAAATTGTTCTGTCTCGCCCCTTTTATTATGAGATACTCTTCCTGTTCAGGGTTTGCTTTTCTGGAGTGATTGTACATTTTTTTATTTTAACTGTATGTTAAAATATTTAATCAACTTATTTATGGAGGATTGAAGTGAAATTCTATTCTGAAAAAGATATAATTGAAACAGTTGCCAAAATAATGCTTATTTCAGCAAGAACTGCACCGAAGGCAAAAGGAGAGGATGAAATTGTTGCAGGCATTCCCACTTTAGAGGAAAAGGAAAAGATTGCTACAGAGATGGAAAAAATAGGAGACAGAGGTGATGCATTCAAATTTTTTAAAAGAGATGCTCAGAATTTAAGGGATGCTGAAGCAGTGATTCTTATTGGTCTTAATTTTAAAAAACCTGTTGGAGTAAACTGCGGAGCATGTGGTTATAATTGTGATACCATTTTAAAGCAAAAGCCTTATGAGACAGATTATGCAGGGCCTGTCTGCGTGATAAGAGCTGTGGATTTGGGAATTGCAATAGGTTCTTTAGTGTCTGTTGCAAAGGAGTTAGGGGTTGATAACAGAGTTATGTACAGTATTGGTGTTGCTGCAAAAAAACTCAAACTCATGGATGCTCAGATAATACTTGGCATTCCTCTAAGTGTAAAAGGGAAAAATATTTTCTTTGATAGAAAACCTTTATAAGGGAAAATTCTCATGGAGGATTTATGAATCGCACACTTATGTCCATTTTAAAGATTTTATCAAAGGAAAACAAAATAATAGGCTCAAAAGAAATAGCAAAGAGGCTTAAAATGTATGGAGTGAACCTTTCAGAAAGAACTGTGAGATATCATCTGAAGATCCTTGATGAAAGAGGATTTACTAAAGTATTTGGCAAAGAAGGAAGGATAATTACTGAAAAGGGTAAAAAAGAACTTGAAACAGCAAGTACAGTAGAAAAGGTGGGTTTTATAATAAATAAAATTGAAACTTTAAGTTATTTGTCAGACTTTGATATAAATTCACTTACTGGACGCCTTATCCTTAATGTCAGTTACATCCCTAAAACTAAAATAAAAAGAGCTTTGAAAGTTATGGAAAGTGTCTTTAATTCCCCTTTTGTAATGAGTGATAAAGTCGTTATTTTTAAAAAAAATAATGAAATAATTGTTGTGCCAGAGGAACATATATGCATAGGCTCTGTATGCAGTGTTACTCTAAATGCAATACTTTTAAAACACGGTATTCCTGTCATATCAAGATTTGGTGGTGTTCTTGAAATAAGAGATGGTCAGCCTTATAAATTCTGGGCACTTATAAGTTATGACGGAACATCTTTAGATCCATTGGAGATATTTATAAAAAGTAAAATGACAGATATTATGAATGCTGTAAAGAATGGTTATGGAAGAATATTAGCAAGCTTCAGGGAGATTCCCATTGTTTGTCTTGAGAAAGTTAAAGAAATTTACTCAACAATGCTTGAAAAAGGATTTAAGGGAATACTTATGTTTGGAGAACCAAATCAGCCTTTGCTTGACATTCCTGTTGGTATGGATAGAGTTGGTATGATAGTTGTTGGTGGGCTTAATCCAGTGGCAGCAGTTGAGGAAATTAATATCAGAACTTACACATCAGCAATTTCCACACTATATGATTATCAAGCAATGGTTGGTTTCAGAAAAATTTTAGAAAAATTTGAATAAATGCAAATAATAACAACCCATCTCAATGCAGATTTTGATGCAGTGGCTTCATGCATGGCAGCAAAGAAACTTTATCCGGAAGCTCATATTGTTTTGCCAGGTTCAATGGAAAAAAGAGTCAAACTTTTTTTTGATAGCTTCAAGCCCTTTGAAATAAAAAAATTAAAAGAAATACAGTTAGATAAAGTTAAAACAATAATAATAGTTGATACAAGAAGCCTGCAAAGAATCGGGGAACTCTCTCAATTTTTAAAAAAACCAGTAAAGATTCATCTTTATGATCACCATCCAAAAGGGGAGGATGATATAAAGGCAGACTTTGAGATTACCGAACAGATTGGTGCTCTTGCTTCACTTTTCACAGAGATTTTCAAAAAAAAGAATGTATCAATAACACCGCTTGAAGCAACTCTTCTGTGTCTTGGAATATACGAAGAAACAGGATGTCTTCTTTTCCCTTCAACCACAGCAAGAGATGTTGAAGCTGTAGCATATTTGCTGAAAAGAGGAGCTAATTTGAACATAGTATCTCAGTTTCTTAAAGAAGAACTCTCCCGCGAAGAGATAGCACTTTTCAATAAAATACTCAATTCTTTAGAGGAACATATAATTGATGGATTAAGGGTTCATATTGCTCATGGTAGCATGGAGGAGTCCCAGGATATCTCACATATTGCCCATAAAATAATGGATATCATTGATACTGATGCTTTTTTTCTTATTGTTGAAATGGAGGATAAAATTTTGATAATTGGAAGAAGCAATATTCCTGAAATAGATGTAGGAGCAATACTTTCACAGTTTGGAGGAGGTGGACACTGGGCAGCCGGTAGCGCCACATTGAAGGAAATGCCTGTAAATTTACTGATTGATGAACTTCTGAAAGTTGCGAGGTCTGAGATAAAGCCAATCAGAATTGCCAGAGATCTAATGACAACGCCTGTGATATCTGTTCAGAAGGATAAGACAATTAAAGAAGTTGAAGAGATGATGACAAAATACGGTGTAAATGCTATGCCGGTTGTTAAGGGAGACAGGTACATTGGGATAATTACAAGGGGTGTTGTTGAGAAAGCTATATTTCATGGGTTGAAAAAATCAATGGTTGGAGACTTTGCTACAACAGATGCCTATACTGCTGAGGAAGATACACCTGTTATGGAAATAGAAAAAAACATGATTGAACTTAATCAGAGATTTGTTCCTATTTTAAAGGAAGACAGGGTCGTTGGGGTTATAACAAGAACTGATATACTGAGAAATCTTTACGAGGAACTAATAAGAAAGTTTAAGATTTCTCAAACAAAAGAAGAGCCTGCTGAGGAAATGAGAAAAAACGTATCTAATTTAATGAAAACTCTTTTACCTGAGGAAGTCTATGAAATACTTTACATTGCAGGTGAGCTTGCACAGGAAATGGGATATGGAGTTTATCTGGTAGGTGGGTCTGTTAGAGATCTTATCATGAGAATGCCAAGCACTGACATAGATATAGTTGTTGAGGGAGACGGAATAAAATTTGCCGAGGAGCTTACAAAAAGAATAGATGGCATGGTGACCGCTCATCCAAGATTTACAACTGCAAAGATTTTAAAGGAAATCAGAAAAAATGGTGAAAGTAGAAAATTTTATATAGATATTGCAACTGCAAGAACAGAATACTATGAGTCTCCAGCAGCTCTGCCAAAGGTTGAAACTTCCTCTATAAAAAAGGATTTATACAGAAGGGATTTTACAATAAATGCACTTGCAGTTAAGCTAAATAAAAAAGATTTTGGTTTACTTATTGATTTTTTTGGCGGGCAGAGGGATATAAAGGATAGGAAGATAAAGGTTCTTCATAATCTCAGCTTTGTTGAAGATCCTACAAGAGCAATAAGAGCAGTAAGGTTTGCTGAAAAACTGGGTTTTAAAATTTCAAAGCATACTGAGAATTTAATAAAGCTCGCTGTTAAAATGAGCATTTTTGAAAAACTTAAAGGTCCGAGACTTTATGAAGAACTCTTTCTGCTTTTTAGTGAAACAGCACCCCACAGTTCATTCAAGAGACTGAAAGAATATGGTTTGCTTAAGGTAATTCATCCTGTGCTTGAAGAAAAGGAGATTTATAATGCCCTTATTAGAGCCTATGAAACACTTCATGGTATAGAACTTCTTTTTTTAAAAGAGGATTACAGAAAAGAATTTATATACTTGATGGTAATTCTCTGGAATTTGAAACCATTAGAAAGGGAGGAGGTTCTTGAAAAAATAAGCACCCCAGAACACATAAAGAAAAGGCTTCTTGAAAACATTGAAACTGCCCAGAAAACGCTAAAGTTGCTAACATCAGAAGACAGTTTTGAAGTATACAGTTTGCTTAAACCTTTAGATATAGAAACAATCATAATAATGGTGATATATGCAAAGGAATGGCAGAAAAGGGCTATTTCCACATATCTTACAAAACTGAAAGACATAAAACCTTTAATAACAGGAGATGACTTGAAGCAGCTTGGCATTCAGCCCGGACCTGTATACAGAACGATATTTGAAATGATTTTAAAGGAAAAGCTTAAAGGGAAACTCTTATCAAGGGAAGAAGAGATTGAATTTGTAAAACTGAAAAAATCCCTGAAGGGTTTTTGATTCTTGGTCTTTTAGAACCAAATGGATAGGTATAATAAATAATGAAAATTAATTTCAAAAAATTAACAATGGTTCTTATAGTTTTAATTTTTGCCTCGATTCTGTCTTATCTCGTCATAACAAAATATGAGAAAGTTCCCGAAGGAGTTCTCATTCTAAGCGGAAGAATTGAGGGAAGGCAAACAGACATCGCACCAAAAATTCAGGGAAGAATTATAAAGCTTTACAAGGATGAAGGAGATAATGTTAAATCTGCAGAACTTCTATGTGAGCTTGACTCAGAACAGCTAACAGCAAGGTATAAAAATGCTCAGGAGTCTTCTCAATCAGCCTTTTATGCAATGAATGTGGCAGAGGCAAATCTCAAAAAAGCCCTTGCTTCCTATGAAAGAGCAAAAAATGATTTTGAAAGATACAGTAGCCTTCTTAAGGAAGAGCTTGTTTCAAAAAGCGAGTTTGACAGAATAAAGATGCAGTATCATTCAGCTCAGGCTGAAGTGGGATAAGACAGAGAGTTTCTCTTGCCTGTGCCCTTCTTCATGAACCGCCTGTGCTTTTTCTTGATGAGCCAACAAGTGGAGTTGATCCTTTAGCAAGAAGAAGTTTTTGGAAGATAATTTATACACTTTCAAGGCAAAAGGAGGTAACTGTTATTGTCTCCACCCATTATATGGATGAGGCTGAAAACTGCGACAGACTTGCACTTATGCATAGGGGAAGATTAATTGCAGAAGGAACTCCTCAGGAAATCAAAAAAGGCTCTGAAAATCTCTCAGGAAGTCTTATTCAGATTAAAAGCACTGAATTCAATAAAGTTTATGACATTGTTATAAAAGAATTTCCAAATATAAGCCTTTACGGAAGTAAAATTTTTTTAAGAAGTTTTGAACCAGAGTCAACATTAAAAGAGTTAGATAAAATATTGAAAGAATCACAAATTCAGAATTATGAACTTAGCCAGATGCCAGTGCCTCTTCAAGAGGCTTTTGTTGACTATATAAGAGAAAGTGAAAAGAATTAACTTTTCTCAATAAATTGAAAGATATATTTCACATATTCTATAAAATCTTCTTTATTTTTTCGCACCAACCTAAGTAATAAATCCAGATCTATTTTTTCATACCTGTGGACAAGCCTGTTTCTAAGTCCAACAACAGGAGCAATTTTTTTTGCAAAGTTTTCAGGTAAAATTTTATTTTCTGCGAGCGCAAGGAAGCTACTTTGAAAATTTTCAGGTATCTTTAAAAAGCCATAACGAATGAAATGGTTATTAATATCAATAATTTCATCAACTATCAGCTGAATAATTCTCTCAATAGCTCTTAGTTTTACAAAGTCTTTTTTTATTTCAGTGTCTGAAAATGAAAGTATCTGCTCCAGTTCTTCATAGTAGGATTTTATGAAAAAAATTTTTGACTTAACAAAATCTTTATCTATCACTCAAAAACTCCTTAAGTCTTTCATCCCTAATTTCGTATAGAATTTTTGATTCATCATATTCCCTTAAACTTGAAAGTTCAACTTGATAAAGAATAAAAGGTTCTTTTAAATAGAGAATTTTATATTTTTCAAAAATTTTTCTCTTCAGCATAGGTGATGCGGATTTAATATCTACAAGATCAATGTTTTCTGTTTTCAAAATTGAGGATATTTCAAAAGCTAAATTAATTTTTTCTTCTTCAGAAAGAACATGCCTTGCATAAACAGCAATGTCTGCATCGCTCTCAGGTGTGTCAGTGCCTTCTGCTTTTGAGCCAAAGAGAAGGACAAAATAAATGCTGAATTTTTTAGCAATTTCTTTAAACAAATCAGAATTTACAAGTTTTTCATTATCTTTAACTTTATTAAGCATATTTAAGTATATCATAGAAGCTATAAAAAATTTTGACATAGGAGCAGAGGAAAATTTGTTAAAATAACAAAAAGTGATACAAATACCCAAAAGACTCCTTGCCATACTTAAAAAAGAATTCAGGGAATTGCTTCGTGACCCTCTTTATCTTACCTTTGCATTTATAGTCCCTGTTGTGATAATTATCCTTATGGGATATGGTTTAATTCTTGATGTTAAAAATATTCCGGTTTCCTTCATTGATTATGATAGAGGTCATTTAAGCAGAGAATATAGATTCTCTTTCACAAACTCTGAATATTTTAAATTTTACAAACTAATTGATTCATACAAAGAAGCAGAATAACTTATTCAATATGGAAAGTGTAGGATTGTGGTAGTTATTCCACCTGATTTTTCAAGAAAACTCTATTCAGGCAATCCGACACAGGTTCAGGTTCTCATTGATGGTTCTTTCCCCATGAGAGCAGAGGTTATGAAAGGATATGTCTCAGCAATAAATATGCAGTTTAATCAAAGACTTCTTAAAGATTTTGCAAGTGCTCATGGGATTTCACAAGTTCGCTTTCCTATATCAGTTGAGACAAAAGCATGGTATAATCCTGCCTTGGAAAGTAAGAATTTTATTCTTCCTGGTGAACTTGTTACCACGCTTATGTTCTACCCAGTATTACTTGCTTCATTGATTGTTGTAAGAGAAAAAGAATCAGGTAGTATTTTTAATCTTTACTGTAGTCCAGTAAAAGCCTGGGAAGTGGTATTCGGAAAGGTAATTCCATATATCAGTGTTTCTTTTTTACTTATTTAATAATTTTTGCACTTACAGTGGGTCTTTTTCAGACAAAATTTACAGGAAGCTTTCTTTTTCTTACATTTTCAACTGTTATTTATCTTTTCTGCACAGTTGGAGTTGGAGTTTTAATTTCAGTACTTGCAAAGAATCAGATTACAGCAATGCTTATTGCTTTTCTTGGAACAATCATCCCCTCCTTCATTTATTCAGGATATTTTTCGCCAATTACAAGCATGTCTGAAACAGGACAGTTAATCAGCAAAATAATACCTGCATCTTATTTCATGAGCATTGTAAGAGGAGTATATCTCAAAGGTATAGGTGTTGAAAGCTTTATTTCTGAGCTTTTGTCATTGTTTATATATGCAACAATGATTTATGGATTGGCAATACTGTCTTTCCGTAAAAGGATTGGATAGTGAGACTTGTAAATCTCATTAAAAAAGAAGCCCTTCATCTCATAAGAGATAAAACTTTAATTTTAATCCTGCTCTGGGCTTTTACAGAGGGGCTGTTTATACATCAGGAAGTGGGTTTACAATGGAGGTAAGAGATTTTCCAACAATCATATACGATATGAGCCATAGTCCTGAAAGCAGGGAGCTTGTAAGTAGATTTCAAAAACCCTATTTCAAAATCCTTGCCTATGTTAATGCTGAAAAAGAAGTTACAGAATGGCTTGACAGTGGTAAAGCATCAATGGCAGTTGTGATTCCACCTGATTTTAAAAGAAATATTGATGGTAAGGGAGCAAAAATACAGGTAATAATTGATGGGACGATGTCAATGTCTGCAACTATGGCTGTTTCCTATGTGGCTACAATAACCTACAAATACGCAATAGAACTTCTTGAAAGAAAAATGGGAGTTACTCAGAAATTTTTCAATGATATTCCAATTCTTGATGAAAGAACACGGGTTGAGTTTAACCCAAACACTTTAACATCGTGGTTTATGAGCCTCCTTGAACTTTTTAATGTTACAACAATGATATCTCTTCTACTGACTTCAGCAGCTCTTGTAAGAGAAAAAGAATACGGGACAATTGAGCAAATACTTGTAACACCTGTTAGAACATGGGAGATATTTTTTGCAAAAATACTTCCAACATGTCTGTCAGTAGGAGCATTTTCTATGATAAGCATATTTTTAATGATTAAAGGAGTGTTTAAAGTCCCAATTCGTGGAAGCCTTTTTCTTTTTTATGCTGTTATGATTTTTTATGTTTTTACAATGTCTTCTTTGGGAATAGCTATTGCAACTGTTGCAAGAAACCTTGCCCAATCAATGATGCTTATGCTTGTGATTCTTACACCAATGCTTATGCTTTCTGGAGCATGGACACCACCAGAGTCAATGCAAACCATTATGCGGTATTTGAGCCTCATTTCTCCGATGAGATATTTCATTGACTTTGGTTACAGCGTTCTTTTCAAAGGTAATGGAATAAAGTATGTATGGGATGATGTATTAGGAATTGTTGTTATAGGTATAGTTTTATTTACTTTTTCAGCCTACCGTTTCAGAAAAAACTATGCAAAGTAAAGGATTTTATTCTCCTCCTCCGAGGACTTTGTAAAGGGTTACTAAGTTTGCGTATTTTTCAAGTATTAGATTGTTAAGTTGTTGTTCTGCCTGAAACAAGGACCTTTGAGCATCAAGAACGCTCAGGTAACTGTCTATACCATTTTCATATCTTATTTTTGCAAGTCTGTATGTTTCTCTGAGAGACTCTACAAGAGAGCTAACTGCATTGATTCTTTCTTCAATTGTCCCCTTTACTGCTAAAGCATCAGAGACTTCTTTAAAGGCTTGTTGTATTGTTCTTTCATAGTTTGTAAGGGCTATTTCTTTTTCAACTTTTGCTGCGGAATGGGCAGCCCATACCCTTGCATCAAAAATTGGAAGAATAGCCTGTGGCTGAAATGTCCATGTCTTTGAGCCTGCTTCAAAAAGTCCTGAAAGCTCGCGGGTAGCAGTTCCAATTAGTGTTGTAAGGGAGATTCTTGGAAAGAAAGCAGCTCTTGCTGCTCCAATCTGGGCATTATATGCCTTCAAGGTATGTTCAGCAGCCAAAATATCAGGACGGTTAAGTAAAATTTCAGAGGAAAGACCGGGAGAAATATCTTTTGGTGGTTTTATGTTTAATCCTTCAGGTAAAAGTTCGTTCTTAACAGGTTCACCAGCTAAAAGGTCAATGGTGTTTTTATCCTGAGCAACAATTTGTGTATATCTTGTGGTAGCTTCCCGAGCAATATCAACCTGCGTTTTTGCTCTGTGAAGGTCTATCTCAGAGGCTAAACCGACTTCATATCGTTTTTTTATTAGCTCATAGTTTCCCTCCTGATTTTTAAGTGTTTCTTTTGCAACTTTAAGATTTTCAATATCTGTAGCATAGGTATAATAAGCAACTGCTACTGCTCCAATAAGTGTGAGTCTTGCTGCTCTGTAAGAGGCTTCCTGTGAAAGATAGCTTTCAAGAGCCATTTCAGATAAACTGCGAAGCCTTCCAAAAAAATCAATCTCCCATGAGCTAATTCCAAAGGTAACGCTATACTGTGTAGTTTCTGCTTTATTGTTGTTAGAAAGGGTTTCTGGAATTCTCTGTCTCTGTCCTGAACCAATTAGATTAACTGCAGGAAGAAGCTCTGCTCTTTGAATTCCATAATATGCCCTTGCTTTTTCAGCATTAAGTGCTGCAAGTTTCAGGTCACGATTATTTTTTAAAGCAATTTCAACGAGTTTTTGAAGTTTTTCCTCTGTGAGAAAATCATTCCATTTAAGGGATTTTGCAGTTGGCAAGGAATCTAATTTTAATTCTTGATAGGCATCTCCCTTAGGCCATTCCTTTGGAATAGGAGGATTAGGTCTTTTATACTCAGGTATCATTGTGCAGGATGTAATCATTAAAAATAATATAAGAATGAGGAAATTTTTCATTTTACTTCCCTGACTTTAAAAAATTTTAAAATCAAAACAAACATTAACGGAATAAAGAGTATGTTTATAAATGTTCCAGCAATTACTCCACCTTCTATTGCTACACCTATGGCATTCATTGCTCCTGAACCAGCACCTTTTGATATTGCAAGGGGTAAAACACCAAAGAAAAGGGCTAAAGATGTCATAATAACAGGTCTGTATCTGATTCTTGAAGCCTCAACTGTTGCTTTGTGAATTTCTTCACCCTGCCTAATTCTATCCCTTGCAAACTGAATTATAAGTATTGCATTCTTTGATGAAAGTCCCATTGTAACAAGAAATCCTATCTGAAAATAAACATCATTATGAAGGCCCATAAGCCATGTTGCTAAAGCTGAACCAAATATTCCAAGAGGAAGTAAAATTAGATTCGTAATGGGAATTGTCCATGATTCATAAAGAGCTGCAAGACATAGGAATATAACAAAAACTGAAAAGGCATAAAGAATTGGAGCCTGACCTGTTGCAAGCTTTTCTTGATAACTAATCCCTGTCCAGGCATAACCGATTCCCTTTGGGAGTTTTGATACTATCTCTTCAATTGCTTTCATTGCTTCACCAGAACTGTGTCCAGAAGCAGCCTCTCCAACTATGTTTATTGATGGAAAGGCATTGTAGCGCTCAAGTCTTGGTGAACCATAAACCCATTTTCCATCAGCAAAAGATGATAAAGGAACCATTTTACCTTCGTTGTTTCTCACATATAACCTGTTTAAATCCTCTGGAAGCATTCTATATGGTGTATCAACTTGAACAAAAACCCTTTTTAATCTTCCGTCTTTTACAAAGTCATTTACATAGGCACTTCCAAAGGCAGCTGATATTGTGTTATGAATTAATCCTATCGGGACTCCGAGTGCACCAGCCTTTTGCCAATCTATGTCAACTTTGTATTCAGGAATGTCATCAAGTCCATTTGGTCTTACATTTTTAAGCCTTGGGTCTTGATTTGCCATGTAAAGAAGCTGATTTCTTACTTCCATAAGTTTTTCATGTCCCAGTCCTCCCATATCCATAAGCTGAAAGTCAAAGCCTGTAGCATTTCCAAGCTCAATAATTGAAGGGGGTGGAAAAACAAAAATAAGGGCTTTTTTATTTTGAGAAAAATACTGCATTGCCCTTGCCTGAATAGCCTTTACCCTAAGGTCTGCCTTATCCCTTAAATGCCAGTCTTTAAGCTTAATAAAAGCCATTCCATTGGATTGTGTCCTTCCTGAAAAACTTAGTCCTGCAATGGTCAGCACAGTTTCTACTGTATCTTTTTCTTTGTTTAAAAAATAATCCTGAACTTCCTTTAAAACTTCTTCCGTTTGTTCAAGAGTTGAGCCCGAGGGAAGCATAACCTGAGTAAGAAGAATCCCTTGGTCTTCATCAGGTAGATAGGCTGTTGGAAGCTTAATTAGAATAAATCCAAGCGATACAACAATGATAAAATATGCAATTATATAAACTGGGACTTTTCTGAAGGAGTTTTCCACTGCTTTTGTGTAAAAAGCTCTTGATTTGAAAAAGAAACTGTAGAATTTTTCATAAATCAGGTTAAACCAGTAAAGAATTCCCCTTTTATGCTCCTCTTTATGAGGTCTTAGAAACATTACACACAGAACAGGAGTAAGGCTTAATGCTACAAAAACCGAAAGTAACATTGCTGAAATTATTGTTATTGCAAATTGTCTGTAAATTATTCCAGTTGAACCCTTGAAAAATGCCATTGGGACAAAAACAGCTGACAACACAGCTCCGATTCCTATAAGTGCAGAGGTAATCTGCTCCATTGACTTTATTACTGCTTCTTTGACAGAAAGACCTTCTTCCCTCATTATTCTTTCAACATTTTCAACAACTACAATTGCATCATCAACCAAAAGTCCTATTGCAAGAACCATTGCAAACATGGTAAGCATATTTATTGAATAACCTGTAATACCTAAAACAGCAAAAGTTCCAAGAAGAACCACAGGAACAGTTATTGTTGGAACAAGGGTTGCCCTAAGACTTCCCATAAAAAGCCACATAATAAAGAAAACAAGTATGATTGCCTCTATAAGAGTTTTTACAACTTCGTTTATCGCAACTTTAGTAAAAGGAGTTGTATCATAGGGATATACAACTTTTACACCTGATGGAAATTGTTTTGAAAGTTCTTCCATCTTTTCCTTTACTTTTTTTGCTACATCCAAGGCATTTGCACCAGGAAGAGGTCTTATGGCAAGACCTGCTGCTGGTTTACCTTGATAATAGGCATTTATATCATAGTAATCTGTTCCAATTTCTACCCTTGCCACATCCTTAATTTTTACAGTTGAACCATCGGGATTAATTCTTACTGGAATTGAAGCAAACTCTTCTGGTTCTTTAAGCATACTTTGTACAATTATTGGTGCATTAAGCCTCTGTCCAGGCTTAGCTGGTGTTCCTCCAAGCTGACCACCAGAGACTTCCACATTGTATGATTTAATTGCTAAAATTACATCATTAATTGTTAGACCATAACTTACAAGTTTATGGGGTTCAACCCATATTCTCATTGCATAGGGAAATCCAAAAACTTCTACTTCTCCAACTCCCTCTATTCTGGCAAGAACTTTCTGAATGTTTGACTGCATATAGTCTCTTAAGTCGTTGCCGTCAAGACGACCATCTTCTGAAATAAGAGCAACAACCATAAGATAGTTAAATGTTGCCTTTCCAACAGATATTCCTGTTTTCTGAACAGCCTCTGGAAGACTTGGCATTGCAAGCTGAAGCTTATTCTGTACTTTTGCCCATGCAAGGTCTGGATCAGTACCTGGTTCAAAGGTTAGTTCAATACGGGATGAACCTGAAGAATCACTGTATGCAGACATGTAAATCATTCTGTCAAGACCTGTCATTTTTTCTTCAATTATTTGAGTTACGCTATTTTCTACAGTTTCAGCAGAAGCTCCAGGATAAAAAGCCTGAATATAAATGGAAGGAGGAGCCAAAGAAGGATACTGAGCAATAGGAAGATTGTAAATAGCAAGAATTCCTGCTCCCATAATTACTATGGCGATTACCCATGCAAATACAGGTCTTTCAAGAAAGAATTTAGATATCATTGTTTTTCCTGTTTGCCTTCAGCCTTATATTTAACAGGCACTCCCGGCATAATTTTTTGGAATCCCTCTACAATCACTTTTTCTCCAACAGAAAGTCCCTGAGAAACAAGCCACTTATCTTCAATTGCTCTATCAGTGACAATTGGTCTTATCTGGACTTTGTTTTCCTTGTCAACAATATAAACAAAGGGATTCCCTTTTGGATCACGAAATACAGCCTCCTGAGGAATAAGAATGGCTTTCTTATTTATTCCTTCCTTAATAATTGCCCTTACAAACATTCCTGGGAGAAGAACTCCCTTTGGATTTGGAAAAATTGCTCTTAAAATTACTGAACCTGTTGTCGGATCAACAGTGATATCTTTAAATTGCAAAGTTCCCTCCAATTGATAAATTGTTCCGTCTTCAAGAATAAGTTTCACTTTATTCTGCTCTTTCCCGGCATATTTAAGCCTTCCCTCAGCAAGTTTTTTTTCAAGTTCTTTAAGCTCCTTTGTTGACTGAGGGATATCAACATAAATTGGGTCAAGCTGTTGAATCCTTGTAAGTTCCATCTGCTGATAGGCTGTAACAAGGGCTCCTTCAGTTACATTTGTTTTTCCAATTCTTCCAGATATGGGAGCTTTTATTTTTGTATATCCAAGATTTATCTCAGCGAGTTTAACCTGTGCCTTCCAGTATTTAATATCTGATAAAACCTGCTCATACTGTGCCTTTACATCATCGTATTCCTGTTTGCTTATTGCATTAACTTTGATAAGCTCTTCATATCGGTCAAGCCTTGCTTTTATTGAAGGAAGAGTTGCTTCCACCTTTGCAAGGCCTGCACGGGCATTATCCAGTGATGCCTGAAAGGGTATAGGATCTATCTGATACAAAGCATCTCCCTCTTTTACATTGCTTCCTTCTGTGAAAAATCTTTTAAGAATTATTCCACTCACCTGAGGTCTCACCTCTGCTATTCTGTAAGGAGAGGTTCTTCCTGGAAGCTCTGTTGTAAGCACAACTTCCTGAATTTGGACATTTATAATTGATACTTCAGGAATTTGAGGTTGTGGCTGTTTTTTCTCGCAGGCTGAAAAAGTAAAAATTATAACCAAAAAGACTAAAATTAATCTTATTTTGTTCATAAATTACTCCTTCTCAATAATCCCTTTAAAATCAATTCTATACAGACTTCTTGGTTGAAAAGATTTTCAGGTTCAACAACTACTGAAAGAATATAACCTCCGAGAACATTCATTAGTAATTTAGCAACTTCTTCTGGCTCAATTTCATTAAATTCCTTAGTTTCAATTCCTCTTTTAATTATCTCTGTAAGTATCTCTCTTTCTTTTTTAAAAAACTCCTTTTTTATCTCAATTCCAAAAGTAAACCCCTGCTGTTTACCATGCATAATAATTAATTCCCTGTTTTCTTTTGCAAATTCTAAGGCTTTTGTAAAGTATTCTTTTAATGCCTGAGAAGGACTCTGAATATCTTTAAGAGGCAGTAAAACTTTACTGTAAAATTCATTCAATTTTTCTTTCATTAAATATAAAGAAAGTTCTTCCTTGTTTTTAAAGTAAAGATAAAGACCGCCAATGCTTATTCCTGCCTCTTTAGCAATCATTCTCATTGTTGTGCCATTGTAGCCACTTTGAGAAAAGAGCTTAATAGCAGACTTAATTATCTTTTCTCTTGATTCATGTCCTGAACGCCTGTTCATCTGAACTGATGTTCAGTATAGAAAACATTGATAGATTATGTCAATAGAATTTGGGAAAAGTTTGGTAACTCTCGGATTAATGCAAAAATTCATTTTATTTTAAAAAAATCTTAATGTTAAAATATAAACAATGGAAACGGACAAAAATAAAAAAATTGAAGATATAGTTTCACAAACTCTTGATATTCCATCGCATAGTCAGATTGTTTTTAAAGTCTGAAATCTTTTAAAGTATGAATATGTATCAATTGATGAACTTGAAAATTTTATATCCCATGATAATGGATTTACAGCAAGATTTTTAAAAATTGCTAATTCTCCTTTTTACGGATTATCAAGACAAGTAAAATCCCTAAAAGATAGTTTGCTGATAATAGGACTTAACACAGCAAAATCTCTCATTCTGGCTACATCATCAAGATATTTATATAAGAATTTTGGACTCTTTGAACAGAAGCTCTATGAACACAGTTTAGCAGTAGGATTATGCTCAAGCTTGCTCTCTAATTATACACAATCAGTGAAACCAGAAGAAGCCTTAGCCTGCGGAATCTTACATGATTTAGGAAAAATTTTTATAAATAATGCCATGCCTGAAGCTTATCAGAAAATCTATGAAACAATCCATGAAACAGAAAGCTCCATAATTCAATTAGAAAAAGAAAACTTAGGAGTAAATCATTGTGAAGTTGGAGCTTTTGTAGCAGAAAAATGGAATTATCCTTATGAAATAAAAATAACAATTCAGTATCATCATGAAAAACAATATCCACAGGAAATAGAAAATTCAGGAAAAAATATTTGTAATATTGTCAAAGTTGCCAATAAGATATGCTGGAATCTGGGAATAGGATTTAAAAAACCTTTAAAAATGAATATTGAACTTCAGGATATTGGAATTAATACCAAAAATCTGGAAGAGATTGAAAACGTATTCATCTCTAAATATGAAAGGCAGAAAAATTCTCTTCTTGAATAATCTTTGAAAGTTTTATTCTTCAGGGTCAAATACTTTAATTTTGTTTTTACCTGCTCTTTTGGCATCATAGGCTGCTTTGTCAGCTTCTCTGAGAATGATTTCTCTGTCTTTGGAAGAATCAATACTTGTTATACCCCTGAGTTTATCAACTTAATTTTGTAAGTTATTGAAATTATTGAATTTTATTTTTTGAAAATGTAAATTTTTGTACAACACAAAGGGTAACTCTTTGATTTTCTTTATCTTTTTATATGCTGAATTCTTCTTTGGCTGTTAAATGGGCTGGTTCAGTTACTTTCAATGTTTTAAATAAAGCTTTTGCTACTTTATCCATCTTGTTCTTTAAATAGTATTCCTTGCCATCCAATTTAAACTCTGTAAGCGTTATGCTCCTTAAAGCTTCTTTTATTCTTTCTGTTGATACATCTTTGTTTAATGCAGTCTCTAACATCCTCATAAATAAA
>Ga0136652_1000456_pt1 | contig 19814 bp, 22 predicted proteins | sample ConPoolayeEmetaG_FD_94864 | JGI IMG/M metagenome (GOLD analysis project Ga0136652, IMG submission 94864) | Hot spring microbial mat communities from California, USA to study Microbial Dark Matter (Phase II) - Cone Pool mat layer E metaG... ...
CTTATGAAGAATATCTCAAAAAATTCGTCGATCGGAAGAAACCTCTCCAGATAGCTTCGGCCATGGCCGCGGCGACCTTCCTTTTTTTTCTGCTCCTCTCGGCTCTCCTGGGACTGATCCTCTCGGATTTTTTCTGAAGGTCTCCTTTCTTGAGAGTAGATTTCCGCCAGATCTCCGGCCGTCGTTTTCCCGTTCGCTTCAACAATTATATCGGAAGGGAATAGCTCCCGTCCTGAAGCTGCTTCAATCGAGGCAGGTTTTCCTCCGGCCGATGGCCGTCGGACGATGGAAACTCAAAGATTTGGCCAGAGCCCGAGCAGTTGAAAAGACAAGGAACAAAACGTACAATAGGAACCGCCGGCAGAGCCGGAATCGGCCGGCACCGAGCGGGCATAACTCAGCGGTAGAGTGCCAGCTTCCCAAGCTGGGAGTCGCGGGTTCGAATCCCGTTGCCCGCTCTTTTTTCCTCCACCGATTCGCCGAATTTGCTCAGGACAGAGGATTCCTCTCATGAAAAGCTGGCGTCTGATCGTCGACCGAACTCCCTTGCCGGGAGCTCTGAACATGGCCGTTGACGAGGTTCTTTTTCGTTCCCTTGGCGCTGAGCCCGAGACCGTCTTGCGTTTCTACCGTTGGGCGCGGCCGACGGCGTCGCTCGGCTATTCTCAGTCGGCCGAGAGAGTCCTCGATCTCGACTATTGCCGCCGGAACGGCATTGATGTCGTCCGCAGGATTACGGGCGGAAAAATTGTTCTTCATGATCGTGAAGTCACCTATTCCATCGCTTCTTCCGACACGGCGATCTTTTCTGCCACTTTGGCCGATTCCTACCGCTTGATTTCGCTGGCTCTGGTCCGCGGCCTGGCCAAAATGGGGCTTACGGCCGGGCTCGCCGGTCCGGCTCCAGAGACCTACAGAAAGGGAGGCCTGCCCTGCTTTGCCTATCCGGCCAGAGACGAGATCGAAATTCAGGGCCGCAAAATCGTCGGCAGTGCCCAGAAACGGCTCGGAGGACGATTTCTCCAACACGGTTCGATCCCTCTCGAGTCGGATGAAGAGATCCTGAAAAAGATTTCGCTTCTCGGCGAGCCGAATGCGGAGATGAAAATGATTTCGCTCTCCGAAGCGCTCGGCCGGACGGTCGAGTTCGAATGGGCGGTCGAACGGCTGGTCGAAGGAATGGCGGAATTCTTCGGCGTTGCGCTGCGAAGCCAGCCCTTGTCTTCGGAAGAATCTTCGGCCGCCGTCGAGTTGCAAAAAAAGAAATACGAGAATGAAGCTTGGACACGCAGACTCATCCGATCCGGTGGTTGATTTTTTTCCGCTCGGATGATAGGATGAAAACCGTCAGAGAATGAACCGAAAATGAACGAAGTCCAAGAGCTGTCCAAACTGGACGTCAAAAGCCTGCCGCCGCTTCGACCGATGGTCCTTGACGACCTCCACGAAAAAGCCCTGAAAAACCTCTACTTGGAGCTCGGGACGGGGCCGGTCCTATATCTTCTTTCGCCTTCCTATTCGGTTCTTCAGCCGACTCCAAACGAAGTCATGGCCGATTTTATCGTCAAGAAAGGACGCCTGCTCGACTATCTCAAAGAGAGCATCATCCAGAACCTGGCCGTCTATTCCGTGCTCTTGGATATCAACAGCTATTTTGTCGAGCAGAACAATCACCTGATCATCGCCCGGCTGAGGGAAAAAGACTCGGGCGGTCGCCGGTTCGAAATCAAATTCTACACGAATTCTCCGGTCGATGTGACGACCCACTACGAGGACAAGATTTACATCGGCCGCGATTTTATCGACCTCTTCAACACGAGACGGAAGTATTTCGGCGTCAAGGAGATGATCCTTTCGCTCAAAGAGCAGAACGAGAAAATGATCGACAAAGCTCAGGAAAAGCTGGCCAAGCCTCTGGAATACAAATCTTTCTTCCAGGAAATCAAGGAGCTGGTCAACGAGCTGAAATCAGAAAGCCTTCTGATTCTCCAATCCCTGCCGCCGCTGCTTGAGTTTTCGAAGATGACCGCCAAGGAATTGATCGACATCAACGCTCAGTACCGGACGATCAATCATTATGTCATCGAGCTCCACGACGAGGTCGAGGAATTCGAGAATCTCCTCCATTTCAACAAGGAGAACGATTTCGCCCGCTACGTCACGAAGTATAAAAAGGACATCACCAACCTCATCTCCTATTTCAATATCAAAATCAACGGCGTCATGACCCAGAAAATTTACGGTCTTAAAAATAATAAAAAATAACATCGGGACGATTCCGGCGAGGATCGTCCCGATAAAAGCAAAATTCTATCTCCAAGCTCCCTTTTCCACCCGGATGTCGTTGTAGGTTGTGATCAGCCGAATGAGAGGTCTGTCCTGGGCCTGAAGGAATGCCCGGCCGACGGTCCAGCCCTCCTTCTCCTCGATGGAGATATCGCCGCCGATCCTCCAGAGGATGTCGCTGCTTTTGGCGCGAGCTTCGAGAGGATAGGGTTCCTCTCCCGGCCAGTAAAGAAGGATCGGGGAATATTCGCATTGTGCTTCGATCGGCCCCATAAGCGCCAGCGGCCGAAGGGTCAGCTCACCGTGGGAAAGAAGAATTATCGTCTTGCCGGAGAAATCCGAGAGCTCGACGGGTTCGTAGGACGTGGTAATGACAATTTCGCCGGCGACGATGTCGTGTCCTTTGATCGCCGCGCTCTTTCCGGTCAGATGGACATTGCCGCGCACTCGCCGGAGTTCGATCGGCTCATAGCTCGTGGTTATGACGACATCCCCGTTGATTTCGACGGCTTCGATGCGGCAATGATGTCCCTCGACGGCTGCTGGGCCGACCCGGAGAAGGGAGATCGGTTCATAAGAATTTTTGATCTTCAGGGGGCCGGAAAGATCTTCGCCCCGGATTTCCGTATGAGTGGCGTCGATGGCGATCTTCCGGCCGATGCGGCGGAGCCGGATTCCGCCGTGAGAGTTCTCAATTCTCGTCTCGCCGGCAATTCGAGCCGCTTCGATCGTCGCGTGCTTGCTTCGGATTTCGCAGTCGGATTGAATGTCCTCTGCCTCGACGTCCTCAAAGCTGTTCTCGATCTTCAGGCTCCCGGGGATGGAATGAACAACGACCTGGCCGTGCGGATTGAGGATCTCCGCCGAGGCCACGCCGAACGCCTTCACCAGTCCATGCCTGTTTCTCACCTCGATCGTCATTTCACGCGGGAGGCGAATTCGGAGGTCGGTCTCGAAATTCCTCCGTTTGAATTCCTCCCGGTTTGTGCCGATGGTCAATGCCGCCTGGTCTTTAGCGACCACAGAGTGAAGCCGAGCGGCGATTTCCTCGGCTTCCGCTTCCCGTCGCCGCCAGACTCTTTTGACCATCGTTAGGCGAATCTCTTCGGTCTCAATGCCTTCGATTTCAACATTGCCGTGAGAATTGACGACCTTTAGCAGGGAGGGAAGAGGAGGCTCGATCGCCAGCGACTCTTCGAAGACAAAGGGCTCTCTCGCCCAGTCGCCGAAATCTCCCAACTGCCATGCCCAGTCCAGCTTGCCCGTTTTGGCGTGATAAAAGAAGATTCCGGCGATGATGATGAAGATCAGCAGGACGATTTCTTTGGCCTTCATTGCTCTTCTCGATCCGGTTTCGGCGCCGGCCCCTCATTTTTTCCTCTGAGCCCGAAATAAAGCTTCCAGGCTCCCCAGATGATCAAGGCCAGAGGCCAGAGCCGAGCCACCACATCCCAGACATCGATGTCAAAATTGTCCAGGAGAAAAAGGAACCCGATGACGAGAAGAATAATTCCCCAGGCCAGGGCATTCCGTTGTTCTTTAGCCATGTTGTCCTCCGATCGATTCAGGACCGCCGGCTGCGGTAATAGTCCAGGATCAGTTTGGCTCCGATAATCATTACCGCGACCGGCCAGAGGTCGAAAATGACCCGGTAGCTGATCACTTGGAAGTTTCCGAGCAGGAGAACGCCGCCGAGCGCAATGAGCAGAATTCCCCAGAAGACGGAGCCGGCCGTGACGGCTTCGCTCGTCAAAGCCGACTCTTCTTCCTCCACCGCCTCGCCGGCAAGCGTCCGGCGGTTGATGCGGTTCGAGGTCTGGACCGAATCGATGATTTGGAAAAAATAGAAGCCGGCCAGCAAAAGTCCCATGAACGGCTGGCCGCTCCTCGGTCCCTGCATCGTCACCAGGCCGGCAAAAATCACCAGGTAGATGAGTCCCTTGGCGATCTCTCCGTTATAAAAGGGGCCGATGCCGAAAGGGAAAAGGGCAGCCAGGAGCCCGGCTAAAAACGGTGATTTCTGGTGCTTTGGAACGACGCTTTTTTGTTCGACGACGGGTTTTTCTTCCATCTTGTTTCCTCCTCTAAAATGCCTGATCTTCGTTTCGCTCGAAGATCTTTAGATTTTTGACCGAAACGACGAGATTTCCGGCCTGATCGCTCAGCCGATCGCTGAAAGCGCCCGCGCGGACGTAAATTTTCTCCACCCAACTCAGGCCGAGATGGAACTGCTGCTCGATGGTCCGGTCGATCTTTTTCTTATCGGGGTGGAAAAGATAAAAAGACAGAAGCGTGAGGCCGACCGCCGCCAGGGCAAAGGCGGGTTGAAGCGATGGCCGGAGAAGAAAATCCAGGCTGAAGCGAACCTTTTTTTTGGTCTTTGGAATAGCGGCCAGCCGGGAAAGAAGCCCCGGGCTGACCTCAAGCTCGGGGATGCTGGCGAGCGCGCGACACGTGTCCCGGAGAGCGTCAAGAAGCTGCGCGCAGGCAGAGCAGGAATCGAGGTGCTTTTCGACGGCATTTTTTTCCTTTGGAGAAAGCGCACCCTCGAGATACAAGGAAAGAAGCTCCTCGATCCGTTCACAATTCATGACTCGTCTCCTTGCGTTCCTGGAGGATTTTCGCCAGCTGCAACCGGCCGCGGTTGATTCTTGATTTTACTGTCCCGATCGGAAGCTCCAAGATCCGGGCGATCTCGTCGTAGCTTTTGTCCTGGATATCGCGGAGGATGACGGCCAAACGGATTTCGGCCGGCAGGCCATTGAGGCTTTCCCAGATCAGCTTGCGGTCGACCTCGGCATCGAGCCCGGCCTCGGGGTTGAAACCCGGTCCCGAGGCAAGAAGGTGCTCTTCGAAGTCATCCCGGCTGACCTTTTCCCACTTCGTCCGACGATAATGGTCGATCAGATGGTTTTTCGCCAGGGTCAGGAGCCAGGCGCCGAAATTTCTCTGGAAATCGTACTTGTCCAGGGAGTTGTAGAGCTTGAGGAAGATGTCCTGGGTCAGATCCTCGGCTTCCTCAAAAGCTCCCGTAAACTGGTAGGCCAGGTTAAAAACCCGCCTGGAATAGGCGTTAACGAGCATCTGCCAGGCTCCTTGGTTGCCTTTCAAGCATTCTCTGAGAATCTGTTGTTCGTCCACTCACTTCATCTCGATAGACGAGAACGGCCGGCGAAAAGTTCCCGGAAGATCATCCTTTTTCCCCTTATTCTATGGGCAGTTCCGAGGACGTGTCAACAGATCCCTGGCTTTCCGATTCTCTGTCGGATCTCCGCGGCCTTCGCCTTGACTTCAAAATAGAGATATGCCAGCATAAGCTCTCAACAAGCGAAACGTTTATTGGGAGGACGCGCATGGAAGGGATTGTCGGTTACGGGGCTTATATCCCGCGAAACCGGATCAAAGTTGAAGAGATCGCCAAAGTCTGGGGGGCCGATGCCCCGAGCTACCGAAGGGGCCTTCTAGTCGAAGAAAAATCCGTTCCTTCTCCCGATCAGGATACGATCACCATGTCCGTCGAGGCGACAAAGAATGCCCTCCGGCGTGCCCGGATCGACCCTCGTCTCATCGGCGCCGTTTATGTCGGTTCGGAAAGCCATCCGTACGCCGTCAAGCCCAGCGGGACCGTCCTGGCCGAAGCGATCGGTGCTACTCCCGAGGTTCATACGGCCGATTTTGAATTCGCCTGCAAAGCGGGGACAGAAGGGATGTTTGTCGCGCTCAGTTTGGTCAAGGCGGGCCAGGTTCAATACGGACTGGCGGTGGGCGCCGATACGTCCCAGGGCGCTCCCGGTGATGCTCTGGAGTATACGGCCGCAGCCGGAGCGGCGGCTTTCCTCTTCGGCCGAGAGGAAGTTGTTGCGGAGTGTTTGGAGACATATTCTTATACCACCGACATGCCTGATTTCTGGCGCCGGGAATATCAGTATTATCCTCAACACGGCGGCCGGTTCACCGGCGACCCGGCGTATTTCAAACATATCACCGGCGCCGGCAAAGGAATCATGGCCAAAGCGGGAATGAAGCCGGCCGATTTCGACTTTGTCATTTTTCACCAGCCCAACGGAAAGTTTCCTTTCCGGGTGGGCGAAATGCTCGGATTCGAGAAAAAGCAGATCGAACCGGGCTGGCTGGTCAACAAGCTCGGCAACACTTATTCCGGTTCCTCGCCCCTCGGCCTCACGGCGACGTTGGACGTCGCCAAGCCCGGGGATCTCATCCTCATGGTGTCTTACGGCTCCGGGGCAGGAAGCGACGCTTTTATTTTCCGGGTCACCGACCTCATCGAGCTGGTCAGGGATTTGGCGCCGAAAACCCGAGAGCTCTTAGAGAAAAACAGGAATTACCTGGAGTACGGCACTTACGCCAAGTTCCGTCAGAAAATCCGGAAAGCCGATTAGGAGGAAACCATGAGAGATGTTGCCGTCATCGGTGTCGGGATGAACAAATGGGGTGAGCTGTGGGAGAAATCGCTGCGCGAGATCTTCGTCGAGGCAGCTCTTCTGGCCCTGGATGACGCCGGGGTGGACAAGATCGATTCTCTCTATGTCGGCTCCATGTCGAGCGGTCTTTTTGTCGGTCAGGAGCATCTTGCTTCGCTGCTGGCCGATTATCTCGGCCAGGCCCCGGTCCCGGCGGTCAGAGTCGAATCGGCCTGCGCCTCAGGCGGACTGGCGCTCAGAATGGGCTTCATCGAGGTTGCGTCCGGCATGTCCGATATCGTCCTGGTCGGCGGAGTGGAAAAGATGACCGATGTCAACGGTCATGAAGCGACCTATGCTCTCGGCACGGCGGCCGACCAAGAGTACGAATGCTATCACGGCGTCACTTTCCCCGGACTCTACGCTCTGATCGCCAGGGCCCATATGGAAAAATACGGCACGACGAGAGAGCAGCTGGCGATGGTCGCCGTGAAAAACCATGCCAACGGCTCTCTGAACCCGCTGGCCCAGTATCCGTTCAAGATCACCGTCGACGCGGTTCTCCATTCCGTCCTGGTCGCCGACCCGCTCCGGGTCCTCGATTGCTCTCCAATCACCGACGGAGCCGCGGCGGTCGTCCTCTGCCCCCTGGACTTAGCGAGAAAATTAAAAAAGCCGCTTATCAAGATCAGCGGCAGCGGCCAGGCGACCGACTCCATCGCTCTGAGTTCCAGGCAGGATATCACTTGGATCGAATCAACGCACCAGGCCGCCAAGAGAGCTTACGCCATGGCCGGGAAGAAGCCCGAGGACATTCAGGTCGTCGAAGTTCACGACTGCTTCACGATTGCCGAAATCTGCGTCATCGAAGCTCTGGGATTGGTCGAGAAGGGAAAGGGCGGCCGGGCGGTCGAGGAAGGATTGACCTCCCTTCAGGGAAAAATTCCGGTGAACACGAGCGGCGGCCTGAAAGCCAAGGGGCATCCGGTCGGAGCGACTGGAGTCGCCCAAGCGATCGAGATTATCAAACAACTGCGGGAGGACGCCGGCCCGCGGCAGGTCAAAGGAGCCCGGGTCGGGCTGACCCAGAATATGGGCGGAAGCGGCGGGTCGACCGTCGTCCATATTTTCGAACGAGTTTAAAGGAGGCCAAGATGCCAACGCCGTCCCGCTATTGGAGAGAGATTCCCCAGAGATACAGACTTGAGGCTGCGAGATGCCTGAACTGCGGCTTTGAGGCGTTTCCTCCGCGACTCGTCTGTCCTCGCTGCCAATCGAGAAAATTTGAGACCATCGTGCTTCCCGGGACAGGAAAGATCGTAAGTTTCACGATCATCCGCGTTCCGCCGCATCCGTTTGTCGACCAGGCGCCTTACGCAATCGGGATCGTCGAGCTCGACAATCATATCCGGTTGACCGGTCAGATTGTCGATTGTCCTTTTGAGGAGCTTGAAATCGGAAAGCGGGTGAAAATTGAATTCCGAAAAATCTATCAGGAGGGCGAGGCCGGCGTCATCTATTACGGCTACAAGTTCGTTCCCGAATGACCGGTGGGAAGAGCGGGTTTGGTTGAAATGTCATGGATCGGGGGAAAATCAAATTCCTCCGATCGATGAACCGTCCCTTTATTAGGAGAGAACGTGTTTAAGATCGAAAGCAAAGTCGATCCTCAGAGCCAAGACTACAAGGATAATTTCGAGCAGATGAAGAAGGTCGTGGCCGAGTACAAGGTGCGTCTGGCCAAAGTCCAGGAGGGCGGGCCGCCCAAATACCGCGAGCTTCATCAATCCCGGAAGAAGCTCCTTGTCCGGGAACGCCTGGACCGGCTTTTTGACCGCGGAACGCCGTTCCTCGAGCTCAGCCCCCTGGCTGCTTGGGGCATGTATGATGATGAAGCACCGGCGGCGAGCCTGGTGACCGGCATCGGGGTAATCCACGGAAGGGAGGTTCTGGTCATCGCCAACGACGCCACCGTCAAGGGAGGGACGTATTTCCCGATGACCATCAAGAAACACCTCCGGGCCCAGGAAGTCGCTCTGGAGAACCGCCTGCCCTGCATTTATCTTGTCGACTCGGGAGGAATATTCCTGCCGCATCAATCCGGGACGTTTCCCGACAAAGAACACTTCGGCCGGATTTTCTACAACCAGGCGCGGCTGTCGGCTCTGGGGATTCCCCAAATCTCCATCGTCATGGGGTCCTGCACAGCCGGCGGAGCCTATGTTCCGGCCATGAGCGATGAGACGGTCATCGTCCGGCGCCAGGGAACGATCTTCATCGGCGGTCCGCCGCTCGTCAAGGCGGCCACCGGCGAGGAAGTCTCGGATGAAGACCTCGGCGGAGCCGATGTTCACTGCCGGATTTCCGGCGTTTCTGACTATTACGCTTACAACGACGAGCATGCCCTCGAAATCGCCCGGAACATCGTCGAGACGCTCGACCCGCCGCGGAAATTCGAGCTTGACATGGCCGAGCCGGAGGACCCGGCTTATGATCCCCAAGAAATCTACGGGATCGTGCCTCGCGACCTCCGCAAGCCGTTCGAGATCAGAGAAATCATCGCCAGGCTGGTGGACGGAAGCCGGTTCCAGGAATTCAAGGAGCTCTACGGCCAAACCCTGGTCTGCGGGTTCGCCCGAATCATGGGCTATCCGGTCGGAATTCTGGCCAACAACGGCGTTCTTTTTTCCCAGAGTTCCCTTAAAGGCGCCCATTTCGTTACCCTCTGCGCTATGCGCAAGATTCCTCTGATCTTTCTCCAGAATATCACCGGGTTCATTGTCGGCAAGCAATACGAACACGGCGGGATCGCCAAGGACGGAGCCAAGCTGGTTCACGCTGTGGCTAACGCTGATGTCCCGAAGTTCACCGTCATCGTCGGAGGCTCCTACGGCGCGGGGAACTACGCCATGTGCGGTCGGGCTTACGGGCCGCGCCTCCTCTGGATGTGGCCGAATGCGAGAATCAGCGTCATGGGAGGGGAGCAGGCAGCCCATGTTCTCGTCACCGTCAAGATCAAGCGGCTTCAGGAGCAGGGGATCAAGATGACCGAAGAGGATAAGGCGAAGCTGATGAAGCCGATCCTCGAGAAATACGAAGAGGAGGCAAGCCCTTACTACAGCACGGCCAGGCTCTGGGATGACGGCATCCTCGATCCGCTCGAAACCCGGGAGGCACTGGCTCTCGGAATATCCATGAGCCTGAATGCTCCCATTCCGGATTACCGGGTCGGGATTTTCAGGATGTGACGGCATGGACGTTCCGAAGTTCGAAACGATTTTTGTTTCCCTTAAAGAAGGCGTGGCCGAGATTTCACTCAACCGGCCCCAAGTCCATAACGCTTTCAATTCTCGGATGGTCGATGAGCTCGCCCGGGCATTCCGGGAAGTCAAACAGGAGCCATCGATCCGAGTCGCCGTCTTGACGGGACAGGGAGAATCTTTTTGCGCCGGAGCCGACCTCAACTGGATGCGCGAGGTCATCCGCTATTCTTATGAACAAAATCTACGGGAATCCCTGGCCGTCGCCGACCTGATGTATGAGATCTACGCTCTTCCCAAGCCCACCGTTGCGCGGGTCAACGGAGCGGCCATCGGCGGCGGAAACGGGTTGCTGGCAGCCTGCGACATCGTCATCGCCTCGGAGAAGGCGACTTTCGGGTTGAGCGAGGTCAAGCTCGGGCTGGTCCCGGCAGTGATCTCTCCTTATGTCATTCGCCGGATCGGGGAGAGTGCGGCCCGACTCTACTTCCTGACAGGGGAGCGTTTCAGCGCCGCCCGGGCCCTTGAAATCGGCCTCGTCAACGCAGTCGTCCCTCTCGAAAGGCTCGATGAGAAAATCGGAGAAATCGTCCGTTTTCTCCTTGGTTCCGGACCCGAGGCCATGGCAAGCTGCAAGGATTTGCTCCGGCGCATTCCGGCGATGAGCTTGGAAGAAGCGAAGCCCTACACGGCCGAAATGATCGCCCGGCTTCGCATCAGCCCGGAAGGGCAGGAAGGGATGGCGGCTTTTCTCGAGAAGAGAAAGCCAGGCTGGGCTAAAAAATAGAAATCAAATCGGAATCCTCATGTTCAAGAAGATTCTCGTTGCCAATCGGGGCGAAATTGCCGTGCGCGTGATTCGGGCGTGCCGGGAGATGGGGATCGCCTCGGTCGCCGTCTATTCGGAAGCCGACCGGTCGAGCCTTCATGTCCAGATGGCGGACGAGGCGGTGCTGATCGGTCCGCCGCCGGCTGTCGAAAGCTATCTCGCTGTGGACCGCATCGTCGAAGCGGTGCGGGCGACGGGGGCGGAAGCCGTGCATCCCGGCTACGGGTTCCTGGCCGAAAACCCCGCTTTTGCCCGGCGACTGGAAGAGGAGGGAATCGTCTTCATTGGACCAAATTCCCGGGCTCTGGCGCTCGTCGGCGATAAAGTCCAGGCGCGACAGACAATGTCTGAAGCGGGAATTCCGGTCATCCCGGGGATGAAATCGGTGGCCGCTTCGATTGACCAATGCGCCCGCGAGGCGCTGAGGATCGGGTATCCGGTGATGATCAAGGCTTCGGCCGGAGGCGGGGGAAAAGGGATGAGGATCGTCGGCAGCGAGGAGGAACTCAGACCGGCCCTCGAAGCGGGGATGCGCGAGGCGAAGAGCGCTTTCGGCGACGATTCGATCTACCTGGAAAAATACATCGAAGAGCCGAGACACGTCGAATTCCAGGTCCTTGCCGATAATCAGGGAAATATCGTCCATCTTTTCGAGCGGGAATGCTCGATTCAAAGACGCCATCAGAAGATTGTCGAGGAGACTCCTTCGACGGCCCTCACACCCGAACTCAGAAAGGCCATGGGGGAGGCCGCCAAGAAAGCCCTTCAAGTCGCCGGTTACAATAACGCCGGCACCGTGGAGTTTCTGCTCGACAGGAATCGGAATTTCTATTTCCTCGAAGTCAACGCCCGACTCCAGGTCGAGCATCCGATCACCGAGCTCGTTTGCGGGATCGACCTGGTTCACGAGCAGATCAGGATCGCGGCCGGCGAAGCCCTGGGGATCAAACAAAAAGATCTTAACCAGCGCGGCCAGGCCATTGAATGCCGAATCTATGCGGAAGACCCGGCAGCGGGTTTCCTCCCTTCTTCGGGGAAAATTGTTTTTCTCAAGGAACCTCAGGGGCCGGGAGTGCGAGTGGACAGCGGGATCTATAGCGGTTATGAGGTGCCGATTTATTATGACCCTATCCTGGCCAAGCTGATTGTTTGGGCTCCGACGCGCCGGCTGGCGATCGCCCGGATGAGGGCGGCTTTGGAGGACTATGTGATTATGGGAATCCAGACGACGATCCCGTTCCTCAGAGACGTTGTCTCCCATCCGAGCTTCCTCAGCGGAGAGACGACGACGAATTTCATCCCGCGCCATTTCGAAAACTGGCAGGAAAACCGGGCCGGGGACGAGGCGCTCCAGCTGGCCCTGGCCTTGGCGGCGTTTTACGAACTCAACCGGCCACCCGGCGCTCCGCCTCCGACCATTCGAGCCCGAGATCTGTCGTCTCCGTGGAAAACTCTGGGAGCGTGGAGAATCGGGGGAAAAGCCTGAAATGGAATTTGAATTTTTCTCCAACCGTCAAGCCTGCCGAATTTCGGTCGATAAAAAAGACGGACGGTTTGTTTTCCGCGTCCGAGAGGCGGCTTTCGAGGCGGAGATTCGGTTGGTTTCAGCTAACCATTTGTATGTTCTCTTCGGGGGGCGGACATACCGGGTTTTTGTCGCCGAAGACGGGGATAGAATCTACATTTCTCTGGCCGGTCGGACTTATGTCTTTGAGAGGCAGAGGCAGGAGGAAAAGAGGTTCGATAGAGCCGAAGACGGGGACGAGAGAGGCAACCCGGTCATCAGGGCTCCGATGCCTGGAAAAGTCATCAAGATCTGCGCTTCCGAAGGCGAAAATGTCCGAAAAAACCAGACACTGGCCATTGTCGAAGCGATGAAGATGGAAAACGAGCTCAAGTCGCCGGTCGCAGGGACCGTCAAGAGGATCTTTGTTTCCGCCGGAGACTTGGTGGACTCCGAGAAAGCTCTCTTGGAGCTTGAGCCCAAGCCCTGAATTCTCCCTCTTTTGGTCCGATTTGGGTTGATGATCAAATGCAACCTTTTGGCTTGAAGGCGTGTTTATGAGGATGAGAATGGATGAACAGGAATTGATGCGCTTGGTGAAGGAAGGAGACGAAGAGGCTTTTGCCCGGATCGTAGGCGCGTACAAGGATAGGATTGTGAATTACCTCTATCAATTCAGCGGAGATTATCAAAAAGCGGTCGAGCTCGCTCAAGAAACGTTCATTAGGGTTTTTTTCAAAGCCGGCCAGTACCGCCCTCTTGCGCCCCTCTCTTCATGGATCTACGCCATTGCCTCCAACCTCGCCAGGACAGAGATGAAAAAATCGCGCCGTCAGCAGATCGTTTCGCTCGAGGAGGTCGCGGCGCATGAGTTCGCAAGCAGCGCTTATTCGCAGGATCCACCTTCGAGCGGGCTGCTCGAGAACCTGAGAGAAGCGCTGCGATCCTTGCATCCCCGCTATCGGATTCCCGTCGTTCTCAAAGACTTGGAAGGGTTTTCCCAGGATGAGATTGCCGAGATTCTGAAGAAGCCGGTGGGCACGATCAAAGCCCGGATCAGCCGCGGCCGGGGGATTCTCAGGAAAAAGCTTGAGAAGGCGACGGCCGGCAGCGGCGGGGGGATTTTCTAAGATTGAGGAGAAGAAGAATGGAGGAGATGGAAATCTTGAAGAAACTCGAGAAGGTCAAGGCGCCGCCGGATTTTGAACAAAAGGTCATGGCCGAGCTCTCGCTGCGGCGGAGAAGCCGTCTCCGTCGCCGGCTCGGGCTGCAGCTCTCCTTGGCCGGGGCGGTCGCCTCGTTGCTGGTGGGCTTTGTTTTATGGAATTTCGTCGTCATCGGGAAAAGGAATCCGCTCGGCATATCTCCGGCAGGGAGGGAGTGGACGGATTCCGCCGCGGCGGGTCCAATTTCCGGCTCCGGGAGAACCCTCCCGATCATTGAAACTCTGGATTATTCTCTGGAAGTCCGCAACCGCGGTCAGGCGCCCCAAGCGGTCTATCTTTTGGAACAAGTTTCCGATAAAACCCCGAAAGGGGTCAGATTTTAAGGAGGTTTTAAACCCATGAGCAAACAAAACAGGCTGCTGGCTATCCTGACAGCCATCCCCTTGGGATTGGCGCTTTTCGCCGCCCAGGCCTCGGCCGGATCTCTGGCTGGCGAAGACAATACCATGGAGATTGTCGCCAAGAAAGTCTTCCCGAGCGTCGTCCGAGTCGAATCGCAGAACGGATTGACGAAAGTCGCGACCGGCGTGGTCCTCGACAAGGACGGGCATATCGCCACCACGGCTTTGATCTCCGGCCGGGAGGAGAGAATAACGGTCGTCTCATCCGACGGCAGGCGGAGCCAGGCGAAATTCCTCGGCTTCGACCCGGAAACACACCTGGCCCTGATCAAATCCGGCGAGAAGGGCTGGACGCCGGTCGCCTTGGCCAAGGAGAGAAACCTTGCACCGGGGTCCTGGGTCGGTCTGGTCAGCGTTTCGCCCGAAAACACGCCCTCTGTGGCTCAAGGCATCGTCAGCTCGATCGCCCCTGATCGCCTGCGCCTGAATATCTGGGTGACGAGGGGGGCGAGCGGCAGCCCCGTGGTCAACAAAGACGGCCAAATGGTCGGGCTCCTCAGGGGAATCTATGCCGAAGATCAACCGGTCGTTTTTGAGTTCAGGGAGAGGGAAGTCGTCGGCAGTGGCTACGCCTTCAGCCGGGCAGAGGCGCCTTCCTCGGGAATGGCCCTGGCAATTCCGGTCGATCTTGTTCTCAATGTGGTCGCCGAAATCAAAGAGAAAGGGAAGGTCAGCCGCGGCTGGCTGGGAGTGACGATCGCCGAGGACGAGAAAGGCCGTGTCGAGGTCGGCGACGTCGAAAAAGACAGCCCGGCCAGCGAGGCAAAGATCGAGGCAGGAGATCTTCTTCTTTCCGTCGACGGCAAGAGAATCACGGGAGCGCAGATGTTCGTCTCAGAAATCAGGAACCGGAAGCCTGGCGAGACCGTCCAGCTGGAGATCGAAAGAAACGGAAAAACACGAAAAGTTGAGGTGAAGCTCGGGGAATATCCGGAAAGCGAAGCCAGGAGAGAGCTGGCCTTCCGTTTCCCGGGCTTATTCCCGGAGTGGCCGGAGAGGATTCCTCGTCCCGCCGTCCCTGAAGAAAGGGATTCGACCCTTCGCCGCCTGATCAAGCCGCGGCCCGATTGGGAGAAGAGGAAGTACATCGGCGTCTATCTTGAGGAAATGACGAAGCCGCTCCTGGAGTTTTTTGGGGTCAGGGAAGAGAGCGGGCTGTTGATCAATCAGTTGGCCAAGGGCGGGCCGGCGGAAAAGGCGGGGCTCAAAGTCGGGGACGTCATCGTCCGGGCCGACGGAAAGGCTTTGAAGACCATTAATGATTTGAGTGCTCTTATCCAGGAGAAGAAAAAAGGAGACAAAGTCAGGATCGATTTCGTCCGCGATAAGAAACCGCTGTCCCTGGAAGTCGAAATCGAAGAGGAGGAAAGCCCGGGCCTCGCCTGGGTTTCGCCCGAAGTGATGGACGCTTGGCGAGAAGCGGCGAGAGAGTTCGAGCGGCAGTTCCAAAAATCCCGACAGATGTATGAAAAAACGACCCGAGAATCGGCCGAAAAGCTGAGGAAAGCCGCCGAGGAAATGGCCGAAAAAAGCAAAGAATATTCCCCCATGCTACAGGATCTCTATAAGAAGAACCTGGAAAAAATAAAGGAAAACCTGAAGTCAATCTACGAGAAAAGCAAGGTTTATTTCCGGGTTTAGGAGCGGATCCGCCGAGCCTCAAGTTCGGCCATCTCTCTCGAGGGCCGTCGTCGGGGGATGGCCTTTTCCTTATTCCCCACCTTTTCTTCCCTTTGGCTCCAGCCATTTCTTTAAAAACACAGCGCAATCTTCGTCCGTCAGACGGGAATGGTCGTAGAACCCGGCGGCCCGGCGCTGTTTCAGCGCTTCGTAGAGAATCACCCCCACGGAAACGGAAAGGTTGAGGCTCTGAACCATCCCGAACATCGGGATGCGGATCTTGTGGTCGGCCAAAGCGAGAGCGGCGGAGGAAACCCCTTCCGACTCGCTGCCGAAGACAACGGCTAGGGGACGGGTATAATCCAGCTCCGTATAATCCAGAGCGTCCTTCCGGAGATGCGTGACAGCCACCGCGAAGCCAGAATTTTTTAAAGGGAGAAGGCATTCGGCGATCGAATCATGGAGGTGAATCTCGATCCATTTTTCCGCCCGGGTCGAGATGGCTTTGTTGATGCTCAGAAGCTCGGGCCGAGGGGAGACAAGGTGAAGATGAAGAACGCCGGCCGCATCGCAGGTCCGGATGACGGCACTCGCGTTATGGGCGATCGACACCCCTTCCAGGACGACCTGAAGGTCGGGTTGTCGCCGAGCGAGGAGATGCTTGATGCGGTCGATTCTTTCTTTTGTCGGCACGGTCTAATAATAGAGTATTCCGATAGATTCAATCGATAATAAGAATCTTGACGGCCAGAAACACCCAGAAAAAGACGATCCCGGCCAGAGCCCGGTATTCCTTGTTTTTCTTGTAGAGCTGCCAATTGAATTTTCTGCGGGAAGGAAACCGGGGCCTGAAAAGGGAGGGGAAGAAGGAAGGAACCCGGCTCCGATAGTTTTCGTATTGCTCGGCAAAGAGTTCCTTCATCCGGTCTCTTTCCCGGCGGATGACGAGCGGATAAAACAAGGCGAAATAGACGGCGAAGACACCGGCCACCCACCAGGATCGGGATCCGGCGGTAATCCCCAGCCCGATGATAAGATTTCCGAGATAAAGAGGATTTCGGGAGTAGCGGTAAGGACCTGAAACGGCCAGTTCCTTTTCTTTGTTCAGATGGCCCGCCGCCCAGGCTCTGACCGCCAGGCCGAGAAAAGAGATTAAAAGGCCGATCCAGATGGACGTCCAACTCGGTCGACAAAGGACGAGGACGGCCAGAGCAGCGATGAGGCCCGACCGGACGCGGAGTCTGCTCAAAATTTCCCGGGCGCGGAATCTATTATCCATGGCTTATCCAGAGCTCCCGCACCGCAGCGACCGTCTCTTCGACGGACAGCCCTCGGAGGCATTCCAAGGTTGAGCAAGTCCTTTTGTAGCAGGGCCAGCAATCAAGCGGCCGGATGATCACGCGATCGCGGCTTCGAAAAGGGCCATTCCGCCGGGGGTTCGTCGGGCCAAAAATCCCAACCACAGGGACGGACAGGGCGCAGGCGACCTGGAGGGCGAATGTGTCACCGCTGACTAGGAGAGAGGCCTCGCCGACCAGGGCGATCACCTCTTTGATCGACAGAAACGGCGCCAGCGGAACGCCGGTCTTTTGGCCGACTTCAGAGGCCAGCCTTCTTTCTCTCTCCGTGCCCCAGAGGAGAAGCCGATAAGCGTTCTCCAGCCGAAGCCCGTTGATCACCGCCGCCCACTTTTCAGGGAACCATCTCTTTGTCTCCCAGGCCGCCCCGAGGTTGAAAAGGAGGAGCCGGCCTGTTCCGCCATGGCCGATCGATTGGAGTTTGGTTTTGACTGTGGCGCGGATCGAATCGGGAATCGCCAGCGGGAAATCGAGCTCTGTTTCCTCAATCCTCAGCAAACTCAACAGCCTTAAATTCTTGACCGCGACGTGAGTTTCATTCTCGGCAATCGCCTCAAGACGGTCCGTGTAAAAAGCGGATGCCAGCGGCTCACGGCAGTTCGGGCGGCCAAACCCGATTCGGCGTCGGGAGCGGGAAAAAAAGGCCAGCAGGCCCGATTTGACGAGCCCCTGAAAATCCAGGGCGGTTTGATCTCGGCTTCGGAGTTGACCGGCGCTGCGCAGCCATTTTTTTTTATCGACGGGGATGACTTCGTCGATCCCCGGGACAAGATCGAGAATTTCCTTGCCCGCTCTTTCCACCGCCCAGCGGATCTCGGCTTGGGGGAAATGCCGCCGGAGAGAGGAAAAAGCCGGCAGCGTGTGGACAATGTCTCCGAGCGAGCTCAGGCGGATGATCAAAAACTTATCCGCCGGCTTATGGACGGATCCCGGATGTCCGCGAATCATCGCCCTACCTTTTTTCGGCCGCCTGTTTTTGGCCTGGCTGACGGCTGTCGATTTCCCGCTGAAAAGCCGATGCCGAGGCGGCGATTCGTCGGATGATTTCCCGGGTATCCCTGACTTTCGGTCCTCCCGCGATGGCCACGCGACCCCCGTACTTTTTTACGGTTTCACGTTCCGGAACCGTGTGTTTTGAGTAATCCGAACCCTTGACGTGGACATGGGGCTTAAGGGCAAGAAGGATTTTCTCGACGGTCGGTTGGCTGAAAATCGTGACGTAATCCACAAAAGAAAAGGAGGCGAGGATTTCAGCCCTCTCCTGTTGGGGAAGAATCGGTCGGCCCGGCCCCTTCAGCCGTCGCACGGAAGCGTCGCTGTTGAGGGCGACAATCAGAATGTCTCCTAGGGCCTTGGCGCCGCGGAGGTAACGAATGTGGCCGGCATGAAAAAGATCGAAGCAGCCGTTGGCCAGAATCACCGTCTTCCCCTCTTTTTTTGCCGCGGCGACAATGCAGCGAAGTTCGGGGACCGTCTTCAGCTTTTCCAACTTAGGAGGAGATAGCATCGCGGAGTTCTCGGGCCGTCAGAGTCGCTGTTCCCTTTTTCATGACGACGATTCCGCCGGCGTAATTGGCCAGGAGCGCGGCCTCCCGGTGGGAAGCGCCGCTGGCTAAGGCCAGGGTGAAAACACTAATCACCGTATCTCCAGCGCCTGTGACATCGACGATATCCGTCCCGCCATGCACGGGAATAAAAAAGGGCTTTTTTCCCTTCTCAAATAAAGCCATTCCCCGCGATCCGCGGGTGATGAGAAGGGCGCTCGAGCCGAGTTTGGCCAGGAGAAGCCGGCCGGCACGCTTGAGTTTCAGGAGATCGTCATCGAGCTCGAGCTTCAGCGCCTGCTCGACTTCGGGTTCGTTCGGTGTGGCCGCCGTCACGCCTTTAAAATCGAGCAGCCGGAATCTTGAATCGAGCGTCACCGGAAGCCGGGTTTTTTTAAAATGGGGGAGGATGGATCTCAAAAGATCCGGTTTGACCGTGCTGTAGTTGTAGTCGGAGATCAGAAGCCCGGAGGAATGATTCCTCAGGGCTTCGAGATTGGTCCTCAATTTCCGCCTGAGCGAGGCGTCATCCGGGACAAAGGCTTCCTTATCGATGCGCAGAATTTGCTGTTTTTTCGTGTTTTCCTCGCCGCCGAGAATGCGCATTTTGATCGGCGTCTGGAAGCGGCTTGAACAGAGGAGGTATCGGCAGGGGATTTTCTGACCGCGGAGGATGCCGAGAATCCGTTCGCCGGCAGGATCGTCTCCGATGACTCCGACAGGAACGGGATACCCGCCCAGGGCTTTGATGTTCAAAACCGAGTTGCCGGCTCCTCCGAGAGAATATTCGCCCCGCTGATAACTAAGGATGAGAACCGGTGCTTCTCTCGAGATGCGCCTTGTTTTTCCGTAGACGTACTCGTCGAGGATGAAGTCTCCCCAGACGACGATTTTCTTGGCGGGAAAGCGATCGATCAGACTGAGCAGCCGAAGTTTTTCCTTGTCCACGACGGCTATTATATTATAATCTCCCTTCAAAATCGACACGAAAAACGGCCTTCGATCAGTTTCCCGCCCTGAGAATCATCGGCTGTAGGAATTAGTCGGGTCATCAACGAGGACAAGTTTAGCGATCATCACTTTTTTTCTCGCTCTTGGGGAAATTCGGCAGGCAAACGGGGCCGAGATGGCCGCTCGTTTTGACAACGCCGCCGTCCTCTGGTATACAGAACGCGTTTTTCGAGAGATACGGTCATGAGCAGAAGAGCGAATGATGTCGTCGTCGTCGGGTTTGCGCTGTTTGCCATGTTCTTCGGCGCCGGGAACCTGATTTTTCCGCCCTTCCTGGGCTATCTGGCCGGCTCGGTCTGGCCCGTGGCTCTTCTTGGCTTCCTGATCACCGGAATCGGCATGCCGCTTCTCGGA
>Ga0136652_1000459_pt1 | contig 19737 bp, 22 predicted proteins | sample ConPoolayeEmetaG_FD_94864 | JGI IMG/M metagenome (GOLD analysis project Ga0136652, IMG submission 94864) | Hot spring microbial mat communities from California, USA to study Microbial Dark Matter (Phase II) - Cone Pool mat layer E metaG... ...
ATATAAGCATTCTCCATTACGAAAACAGACCGATTCTTATACTGCTTGATTTTGGAACGAATTCGGAGAGCATAGATGGATTAAGGCTAATTAAAGCAGCTGGAGTGGAAATAATTGCTATAGACCATCATCCTCTAGACAGTAAGATAGGACAGTTTGTTGATGCCCTTTTAAATCCCTGGTCAGCAGATGGTCTCATCGATCCATCGTATTATCCTGTTGGTTATCTTGCAAGCGAGATAGCAAGACTGTGCGGCGCTGAAAACACAGATCAGTATGCCAAGATAGCCTGTGCAGGTGATAAGAGCGGCCTTCTTCAGCAGAATGAAGAAGAAAGAAAGGCAGCCCTCGTCCTAGATTATCTTGCTATCCATACCTCATTTGGAAATAATTTAGATTTTTATAGGGATGTTCTGAGGGAAAAGGAGCTTTTCGATTCTCTATGGCAGCAGGCATCTGACAAGATAAAGGAAGCAGTTGAAAATGTGCTTCCGAAAGTTAAAAAAAGCGAAAAGAACGAAATTGTAATTTATACAGTTCCGCTTGACGGGGTCTTAACGAAAGGAGAATTTCCAAACAAGAGTAAGCTTACCACAGCAATATACGAAAACTTTTCGACAGATCTTCCAATGATAACGATTGGCTATGGAGATGGAGTAGTAATAGGACGTTGTAATTCTGCATTTGTTCAAAGCAGGAGAGGGCTTTCTGATATAATAAAAAGGATTTCGTCAGATATGAAAAATTTTGTTATCGCAGGCGGTGGGCATGCAAGGGCTGCAGCAATAAGGGTAGAGAAAGGATACGAAAAATTCGTTGTAGAACAATTGATGGAGGCATTATGATGAGAGCTCTCGTGACTGGAGGCGCTGGATTCATAGGTTCGCACATTGTCGAACGATTACTCAGCAATAATTGGGATGTTGTAGTCCTAGACGATCTTTCAGGAGGAAAAATGGAAAACATTGCGCAATTTCTTGAAAGGGTGGAATTCGTAAAAGGAAGTATAACTGATGGAAAGGCAGTTAAAAAGGCGATTGCGGATGTTGACTATGTATTTCATGAAGCAGCAGTGGTCTCTGTTCAAGCTTCATTTTTAGAGCCACAAAAAACAATGCTTGTTAATGTTGAGGGAACGAAAACCCTTCTCGATGAAGCGCTTGATGCTGGAGTAAAACGCGTGATATTCGCATCATCAGCAGCTGTTTATGGAAGCGCAGAGCCTCCAATAAGGGAGGACTTTGAGTTGAAGCCCCTCTCCCCATACGGCGAATCAAAAGTTGCTGGTGAGCAGCTTATGCGCGAATATGCAAAGAAGGGCCTTGAAACCGTATCCCTTCGTTATTTTAATGTCTATGGCCCAAGGCAAAATCCTTCTTCGCAGTACAGTGGCGTTATAACAAGATTCGTACACAAGATGCTTAATGGGGAAAGACCTGTTATATACGGGGATGGAAATCAAACGCGCGACTTCATATTTATAGAAGATGTTGTCAGCGCTAACATACTCGCCGCAAAAAATAAGAATGCAGCAGGAGATGTTTTCAATATCGGCAGTGGTGTACCGCTTACAATAAACCAACTTGTAGGTATTCTCTCAGAACTTCTTAATTATGACGGCGACCCTGAATACACTGAAAGGAGAGAAGGGGACATTTACGATTCCTATGCAGACATCTCAAAAGCGCAAAGCCTTCTCGGTTTTAAGGTAACTACATCTATAGAAGAAGGGCTCAAAAAGACGATAGAATGGCAACGCAATTGGAGTTAAGAATTTAAACCTCTTTTGCTTATCCAGTATTATGCAACACACAATAGCAACAATAGGAAGCCATTCCGCCCTTGATGTATGCGAGGGTGCGAAGGGCGAAGGTTTCAAAACGCTTGTTGTATGTCAGAAAGGAAGGGACGCAACATATTCGGTATACTACAGAACACGAAAACGTGGCGAACTTGAGATAGGAGTTGTAGACGACGTGCTACTCCTAGAAAAGTTTAAGGATATCTTGGATAAAAAAAACCAAGACCTTTTACTAAACAAAAAATCCATCTTTATCCCAAACCGTTCGTTCGCGGTTTATGTTGGTTATGATGAGATAGAAAAGTCCTTCGTAATACCAGTGTTTGGTAATAAATACCTGCTTAGGGCAGAAGAGCGCAATGTTCAAAAGAACCAATACTATCTTATGGAAAAGGCAGGCATCAGATTTCCGAGAGAGGTCTCTTCCCCTGACGAAATAGATACCCTCTGCATAGTAAAGGTAAACGAAGCAAGAAGAAGCTACGAACGTGCCTTCTTCCTAGCAAGAAGTCCAGAAGAGTACAGAAAAAAAAGCGAGGTTCTAATAAAAGAAGGAAAGATAACAAAAGAAGGGCTTAAGAATGCAAAGATAGAGGAGTATATTATAGGAGTGCCTTTCAATTTCAATTTCTTTTACTCTCCGCTTCATGACGAGGTTGAACTTTTAGGTATAGACACCAGAAGACAGACAAATCTAGATGGCTTTCTTCGACTTCCTGCGGACAAGCAACTCGAACTTTTAAAATACACCCAGCCAAGCACTATAGAGACAGGGCACATAGCATGCACCCTACGCGAATCTCTTATTCAGCAGGCAATCGAAGCCGGGGAGAGGTTAGTAGAAGCGTCGCAAAAGGAATACGAGCCAGGAATAATTGGTCCATTCGCCCTTCAAGGAGCTATAGTAGAGGAAAATGGGGAGCACTTTGTCTGTTTCGATGTATCACTCAGGATCCCAGGATCTCCAGGCACACGATTTACACCTTATTCTGAATATCTCTTCAGAAGAAGCATAAGCTTCGGCAGAAGAATTGCGATGGAAATAAAGGAAGCAGAAAAAAAGAATAGGATAGAAGATATTACAACATAAGAAGTTTTTCTTGAAAATCTCTAAAATCCTTTATTACACCAGCAGCTTCTTTTTTGTTGATGTAATCAACAGCTGGAGAGTAGACAAGAATAACCTTTATGCCTGCTCTTTTAGCAGCAGTAAAACCGGAGATGGAATCTTCGAAAGCAAGACACTCATTTGCCTTCACACCAAGTTTTTTCATGGCTGCAAGAAAAGCATCTGGGCTAGGTTTCCTTTTTTCATAGTCCCCACTTCCTATTACAATATCGAAATACCTATCAAGGCCAGCTACAGAGAGTGCGAGTAATATATTCTCTTTATGACCACCAGATACTACTGCTGTTTTTATCTTTCTCTTTTTTAACATTGTAAGAAACTCCTTTATACCTCTCTTTACCTTAACCTTTCCCTTCTTTATGAGCTCGCTATATAGTTTTTTCCTCCTTTTTACGTAATCATCAATAACTGTTGCATCTCTTATTCCAACTTCTCCAAGCAGCACAGTGAATATATTTTTCGAGCCTGTTCCTGCGAATTCACGATACCATCTCCTCATGCTTACGCTTATTCCGAGTGGTTTTAGGAGTTGCATAAATGTCATATAGTGAACAGGCTCAGAATCTACAATAACGCCATCAAAATCAAACAACACCGCCCTCAGCACATTCTCAACCATATTTGTTTTCTTAAAAATAGTATTAAAAATACGATTACAGAAATAAAAATTGTGATTGAAATGAAAAGATTAATCTTCTTTTTTGGAATAATGTTCTTACTTCTGGGGTGCATAGGGGGAGAGGAGACCCCTCAGAACGAGACGAACGTGACCGCTCCACAGGAAAGACCTACTGTGGTAATGCCATCCTTCACTTTGATAAGCCCAGGTGAAGAAGAGGTATTTACAACCGAAGGAGATTACGGTTCTATCAACGTCGTTCTCAGCACGTCTAATCTTATAATAAGACCAGCAGGAACTAGACCGAATAAGATAGGGGAAGGTCATTTTGCCATCTCTTTAGATGGTGGCGATAAGACCTACGTATTTACGAAAAACTATGTACTTGACGGTATAAGCCCTGGCGCGCATACACTTAGAGTCGAACTTGTACATAATGATAATACTCCATATTCTCCCCCAATAGTGAGAACGGTTAATTTCTATATTGAAAAGACAGTGACAGAATACATCCCGAAGGAATACGTAGTGGTGATCGAGGACTTTTCGTACGAACCAGAGACAATAACTGTGAATGTCGGAGATACAATTACCTGGGTCAATCGCGGCTCCTATCCTAGATCCGCAACGTACACAGGAGTTTTCGACACACAGATAATACCCCCAGGCCAAAACGCAAGTGTTAAGATGACAACTCCAGGAACATTCAGATACTATTCCCTTACATTTATGGCAATGAAAGGAACAGTCATTGTTAATCAGCCGGAATAATTTTATGAGATATGTCTTGGAGGCGAGCGAAAATAGACGAGAAAACTCTTCTCCGCTACAAGAAAGCCCAGTATGGGATAGTAGGAAAGCATTCAGCAGTTCAGATATGCAGCTGGACAAAGAAAGCACTCAGAAGAAAAGGGGTCTGCTATAAGCAGAAATTTTATGGCATAGACTGTTACCGTTGCACTCAAATGAGTCCTGCATTTGCACGGTGCCAAGAATCCTGCGTTCATTGCTGGAGGCCAGCAGAGTGGATGAAGAAAATAAAAATAGATGAAAATGATGTAGATGAACCAGCTCTTATCATTGACGGTATAATAAAAGAGAGAAAAAAGCTCCTGTGTGGGATCGGGGGAGCAAAGGATGTGGATAAAGAAAAATTTTTGGAGAGCATGAAAGGATTCCCATCTCATTGGGCTATTTCTCTTTCAGGAGAACCCACAATCTATCCAAAAATAGGAGAACTCATAGAATTATTAAGAAAAAACAAAGAGGTTAGGAGTGTTTTTCTTGTTACAAATGGGCAGGAACCAGATGTGCTCAAGGGTTTAAAAGCAAAAAAACTTCCTACTCAACTTTACCTATCTATCAGTGCGCCTAATGAGAAGCTCTTTAAGGAATTGAATCGCTCAGTCTATCCTGATGGTTGGAAACGCCTGCAAGAAAGCATAAGAGCACTTCGATCGCTTGGGTGCAGGACTGTTATAAGGCTTACCCTAATTCGAGGCGTTAACGATATGAGCGAGCATCTACCAGAATATGCAGCTATCCTAGAGACATCAAAGGCAGATTTCATAGAAATAAAGTCATATATGTATCTCGGGTTATCGCGCAATAGATTGAAAAAGGAAAACATGGCACCGCATTTTTATATAAGGCAGTGGGCAGAGAGACTGTTATCGCTTCTACCTTCTTATAGATTTGAGAATGAAGACGAAACCTCGAGAATAGTACTTCTTAAAAGAAAAGACTCAAAAATTGATACTCTCATAAGAAGTTCTTAAATCGAAGGGGATGGAGATGCTCGGATGGAAGATATTAAAGGATGGCGATTATAAGATTAGCCTTCCAAGGCTGAGCGATGCAGAAGAGCAGATGATAGAGGTTGTTGAGGAGCGCTTTCGGGAAGCTGCGAGAACTATGGTAGAGGGCAGCGAAAAGGAAAGCGAGGCATTGATAAGAAATCTTCTTCTATCAGTAGCAGAGGAAGAAGGCATACTACTAGACAACGATCAGCTCGAATATCTCTCGCACGCAGCCTTTCTTCACATATACGCATTTGCGTTTATCGACCTTCTTGTAAAAGACCAGGAGATAGAAGAGATAAGCGTCATAGGTATAAACAAACCAGTTTATGTTTATCTGAAGAATCAGGGCTGGAAGAGCGTAAATGCCTGCTTCACAAACGAGAAGGCCATTGCAGATGTTGCAAACAAAATGGCACGAGGGATGGGGAGGCATATAACGATGCAAAACCCCCGTCTTGATGCTATGCTTCCTGATGGTTCTCGTCTTCACGCATCCCTTCCGCCAGTTTCGCAGGGAGAGATAACAATAAGAAAATTCAGACAGAGGCCATTTTCACCAAAAGAACTTATAGACCTAAAGACGACAACAGCCGAAGCACTAGCATTCCTTTCTCTTGTGATGCAAAGCGACAACTCCGTTCTTATCGGTGGCAATACTGGTTCTGGAAAAACAACACTACTCAACGCGCTTTTTTCATTCGTTCCTGCAAATGAAAGAGTGCTCATTACAGAGGAAACCCCGGAGATAAATATTCCGCATAAACATCAGGTTAGGTTAGTAGCAAACCGCGATATGGAAATAGGTTTGAAGGATTTGATGTATGATACACTAAGGATGAGACCAGACAGAATGATCGTTGGTGAGGTAAGAAACAAGCAAGAATTCGAAGCACTTTTCGATGTTTTGCTCGCAGGGCAAGCGCGTGGTTGTTATGCAACCCTACACTCTCAGGGTGCTTTAGAGGCTTGCCAGCGAATTAAGAGTTTTGGGATAAATGAAATGGATGTAGAAAGCGTAGATTGTATAGTAATACAAAGGCGAATGCTCCTTTATGATGCAAAGAAAAGAAAAAATGTAGAAGTAAGAAAAATGACAGAAATAGCAGAGATGGATAACGGTCCAAAGCTCCTTTTCTCATTCGATAGAAAGTCTGGTACATTGCGATTTAAGAATGGGGGAAAGCTCCTTCAAAGGGTTGCGGATAGTTTCGGTATGAGCGAAAAAGAGATAAAAAAAGAGCTGGAGCTTAGAAAGCGCCTCTTCTCGTCTCTAGATTCTGAATTTTTCTCTTTCTATGCATCACTTCAAAAAAGGCTTTACGGCATTCAAGAAGAAAAAGAGGAGAAAAAAGAGGGAGGAAGGGAATAATGGCTTCAATCCTAGAAACCATAGTAAATAATCTTCACTTGTTTCCAGAGGTTGAGGTAAAAAGTAGGTTATCAAAAAAACTCCTTGTCATCTATCCAGAAGCAGATGAACGGCGATATATTGGTGCTTGCCTAATAATCTCTCTTATTCTTTCCATTTTCATCTTCATCTTTTCGCTTTTTCTCTTTGATGAAGAGATGTCATTGCTCATATTTCCAATTTCTTTCCTACTTTTTTTCCTCTTCCTGCTTGCATTGCCAACATTTGAACTCAGCAAACGCTCTAAGATTATTGAAGTAGAGATGCCGTTTATGCTTAGGACTGTAGGAATGCTAATAAACATGAAAATTCCATTCACGAAGGCTCTTGCCATAGTCTCAGAGGAAAACAACGAAATCGGTAAGGAGATGAGAAGGATAGTACAGGATGTTAACAGCGGTGTTACCATAGAAAAGGCGTTTGCAAGATTTGCTTTATCGTTCGATTCCCAACCAGTAAAAAGAGCGATTTCGCAACTCCTTTCAACATATGAAATAGGGGGAGCTGGGAATGAGATGAAGAGAATAGGGGACGAGCTTTTGGCAATGCAACAACACAGGCTAAAGGAACATGCTTCGAAGAGCGCAATTTTTGGTATGTTGTTTATTATGACGGTGGCTATTCTGCCGACATTCTTCCTTGTTTATGTGTTGCTTGGTAAATTCGGGGTAGGAGGTACAATTTCCGAATTTGGCATAGCGATAACCCTTCTCCTAGTTTTCCCTGCAATAAGTGTTTTTCTTCTATTGCTCAGCAAAGCATCCGTTCCGCATTCTCCATTTTCACAAGGGCAAAGCATTCTTGATGTTGCAGTTGCAGCACCGGCATTTCTTTTTCTTTTAGCATTCCTCTTTTTGGAAGGGGACTTACGCCTCTTTATAGTAATAATAGCCACCGTGATGATGCTGTTTGTGGTTTATAAATCGTACATAAAGGAAAAACGGACTGAAGAAATCGAGCAATACCTCCCAGATGCATTGTTTACTATTTCAGCGCTACCAAAATCTGCAAAGATGGAGAAGATTTTCGAGACCATTGAAAATGGAGGATATGGGGCTCTTTCCGAAGAGGCAGGAAAATCAAAGAGACAGCTTCTTATGAATGTTAGGACAGATGTAGTCCTAGAGGACCTTTGGAAGAGAAATGATTCTGAAGCATTGAAGAGGGCATCGACAATGCTGAAACATGTTTTCAATACGAATGCATTTAACCAGATGCACAGCATAGCAGAAGACCTCCTAAAGAATTTTGAGATAAAAAGGGAGCGTGCAAGCCTTATGTCCATGCAAAAATATACAATACTCTTCGGTGGTCTTCTGGTACCAATCATACTCAAAATAGCACTTTCGCTTATATCCGGTATGGTAGAACTTTTTGGTGATCCTACAGCGCCTCAGCTTATATCCTATACCGTTTCTATAATCCCAGCATATCTTGTGATGTACTCTCTCATATCTGCATTTTACATAGCTGATGTAGAAGGAAGAAAATCTCGACTAGCTATATACTTCCTGTTGCTTGCAGTGTTAAGTGTCCTTGTATTCACCTTCCTGGAATTTTAGGTCATACCTATGGATGCAATCTCAAACTTTGCTTATAGCATTAACAGCGAATTGCTCACAAAAGTAAGTCTATTATTGGACAACCACATCGTTTTCGTGCTTGTTATCATGGCGCTTGTTTTAATAAAAGAAAGTAGAAACGCAAAGAGACTCAAGATTTTTGCAGCGCTTCTTTTAGCCTTCTTTTTTGCAACATGTATAAAAATTCTTACTGGGGTAGAGCGTCCGTGCGCATCTCTAGATATTCCAAATTGCCCATCGAGTAGCTCCTTTCCAAGCCTCCACGCGACGTTAGCGTTTGTTGTAATGATATCCTTCCTTAACAAGAGGAGTTATTGGATGTTTGTCCTCTTTGCGCTTTTTGTATCCCTAACGCGTTTGGTACTTGCCATGCACAGTTTTAGAGACATCGCTGCTGCCTTACCAATAGCGCTTATCACATATAATATAGTAGATGTTCTTTGGAGGAGTTTCACATGGAAGAGATTGAAATAAAGCGTCAGCTATTTCATATACTCATAGGAGTAATAGCACTTCTAATACTAGTTTTTATAGGGAAGGGGACGCTAATGGCATTCTCGTTCTTTACTTTGATAATAGGCCTTCTTCTTGTTAATCTTACTTTCCTCGGTAAAAAAATATTACTAGTGGAATTTTTTAGGAAGCATTTCGAGAGAAAGAACATCCCATTCCCAGGATGGGGCTCTGCCTGCTATGCAACCGGAGTTCTTCTTATAACATCTTTTCTTACGAACCAAAACGCTATAGCTGCATCTATAATAATACTCGGTATAGGGGATGGTGTTTCCACTCTTATTGGCAGGAACGGAAGAATACCCCTACCATATAATCGTAAAAAGACGCTTGAAGGTAGCTTTGCATTTTTCCTATCATCTCTTCTCGGGTATTCCTTTGTCGGACCACTCATCATCCCAGCCGCGTTTCTTGCAGCTATATCTGAATCGTTAGATCTTCCGATTGATGATAATTTATTCGTTCCAATAATCACTACAGCATTCTTTATGGTGGTTTGATGCCGATTCTACTATTTACATCAAATAATACCGCGAGCAAAAATATCGCAATCCAACTTATAGAAAAGCACGGTTTCACAGAAATAGAAAAATCTAAGTGGGAAAGGAACGGTATTCTTCTCATAGATACAAAAGCGCCAAGCGTATTAGATGTTCCGAAAGATTTTGATACGGATTGCATAATCGTCCTTAGTTCACATAAAAGCAAGAGCGGTGACCGGATGCTTACTGCGCATTTCCCAGGAAACTGGACGGATGCTGCATATGGCGGAAAGCCAAGGACATTGAATATTGCGTTTGGAAGTATGCTAAAGATAATAATGCAAGAACTTGTAAGGTCGAATAAAATTGGTTGGCCTGTTTATGTAGAAGCAGATCATCATGGCCCCACCTGCAGTGTTCCGATAATATTCGTAGAGATCGGCAGTACGGAAAAAGAGTGGGGCGACAAGATAGCAGCAGAATCTGTTGCGGAAGCGATAAGCAATAGTTTAAAACGAAACGAAAGATATGAATGCGTGTTCGGAACCGGCGGCGGGCACTATGCCATCGAGTTTACAGATATAATTCTTAAAACAAACTATGCAGTGGGGCACATAGCACCAAAGCATGTGTTGGATTCTCTTGATGAGGATATTTTTAGACAGGCTATTGAAAAAAATGTTGAAACAGTAAGAAAGGTTTTTGTCCTGAAAGAAAGCACGAATAGAGGGCATAAAAGAAAGATAAGCGAATACTGCTCAGGGCTTGGTGTCGAATACATCGAAATTTAGAATAGAGACAAGCACTTACAACACCATATACAAGTATTTAAAATAATTCAACGAGAATTAATTGTATGTTTGAAATCTTTTTCATATTAGGCCTTACAATACTCATCGGCTTTGCAGCTACGTCCCTTTTCGAAAGAACGCGCATTTCAGAAGTTATCATACTCATGCTTTTCGGTTTTTTACTTGGACCGATATTTCATATAGTAGATGCATCTCCTGGTTCTGTCATCGTGTCGATACTCCCGTTTATCGCCACCCTTGCCCTGATAGTCCTTCTGTTCGATGGTGGCATGACTATCGATGTATTTGCAGTCGCACGTTCCATACGAAGAAGCACGGTATTCACTATAACCGTTTTCATCATAACTGTAATACTCGTATCCATATTCGCAACGCTTTTGCTCGGCTGGCCGTTTCTAAATGGAGTTCTCCTCGGTGCGATCATAGGCGGAACAAGTTCCGCAATCGTAATAGCGATGGTAGAAAGGATAAATATCTCAAAAGACATCAAATCCCTTCTTATAATAGAATCCACGATCACGGACGCATTATGCATAATCACTGCAGGAATAGTGATTCAGCTCATCGTTGCGCACCAGACCCCTGAAGCTGGTGCTGTCGTAAATCTTTTGCTTTCGTCTTTTACCATAGCGTTGCTTCTTGGCGTAGTTTGCGCTGCAGCATGGATTACACTGATGAAAAAATTCTCAACTGTAAAATATGCGTACATGCTTACACTCGCAGCAGTATTCGGCCTTTATGCAGTGACAGAGGCGATAAAGAGCAATGGTGGTTTTGCCGTCTTCATTTTTGGCCTCGTGCTTGGAAATGCGCGAGAGATAGGAAGTATCTTTGGGATGAAACTTGAGGCACCTTTGGCCCAGATAATTCATATCTTCCAGGAGGAGATAACATTCTTCATAAGGACATTCTTTTTCGTTTACATAGGTCTTCTCATTTCACCTGCATATTTTAACCTTGGTACCATTGTAGTTTCCATTGCGCTTCTCCTCCTGCTCGTAGCATCGAGATGGCTTGCGCAAAAGGCTCTTCTTACAGACATCTCCGTGCGGGAGCGCAATATTGTAATCGCTATACTACCAAGGGGGCTTGCCGCCGCAGTACTTGCAACAATACCGCTTGCTAACGGGATAGCCATTCCAAGCTTCCAGGAACTTGTTTTTGGCCTAATATTTCTCTCTAACATTGTTGCGACTGCAGGCATATTTATGTTTGATAAAAAAGAAAAAAAAGAAACTGAGAAGGAAACTAAACCCCAAGCTCCTGAAACTGAAGAACAAATATCACAGCAAGATAAAGGCAGTACATGAGCAAGAAAAAAAGTACCTTGTGCCCATTACAATTGTATTTTTCATATGTTTGTGAAAAAAGTAAACATATATGATTTAAATTCAATCTTCGGGAAATTTAGTAAGATCTATAATTCCTACTCCTTTTCTTACTATTTTCTTTCTAACTAGGTCGACAACATCTGACGATTTTTTATATCTTGTAGGACCACAATCCACAGCGAGATCTGCAGCATTGAGTATTTCATTGGTTATTTCATTGAAAGAAACTGGTGGAGGCTCTCCTGTTTTATTTGCGCTTGTGCTTACTATGGGTTTCCCTACTTCCTCATTAAGCCTATTGCAGAAATCTGATTCCGGAATTCTTACCCCAAGCGTTCCATCAAAACTTACGGGAAGAGGTTTGCGCATTTTGAGGATGAACGCAAATGGACCGGGAAGGTATCTTTTTAGTATGACCTCTTCCCAGAGCCCGATCTCACAATATTCATCTATCATGTTAATATCAGCCATCATAACAAGAAGCGATTTATCTGGACTAAGCCCCTTTATTTTTCTTATTTTGGCGACCACATCGGCCTTAGTTGCGTCACATCCTATCCCGTAAACAGTATCAGTTGGATATATCAGTATCTTGCCGTTTAGAACAGCATCCCTAGCGCGGTATAGTGCTTGGTCTACATCCCCGCCGCTATATCTTATTACCTCAACCACCTATATCCCCGCCGTTTCTTTAATTCTTCCTACGCCTATCGCGTGTATCATCCTTCCAAGGCGTGGTCCAGACTCCTTTCCTATTAACCATTTATAAATATCTTTAAAGATATCTTTTGCTTCCATTTCTTTTTCATCTGCTACTATAAATACAGTGTTGTGTATCTCCTCAGCGTTCATGTCTAGCGTAAGTTTTGAGAGGAAATATCTTACGATATCATTAGGCTTTTCCTTCATGCTTATCTCAAACATGTATCTATCAGGTACCAACCCCCTTTCCATCCAAATTGTCAAGTATGGTTTTAGGAGTTGCGTTCCTTTCGGATCATCTATGAGTTCTCCAACCTTTTTCCAATCCTTGTATATGTTGTAATACAAAACCATATCTGCGACATCAGCCTTCCATATTCTCTTCACATTGCAAAGCTCAAAGGCTATCATCTTCTTGTGGTCTGCCCGACTCATCGTTTGGGCTTGCTCGGCAGCAATGCCTGCATTGCGTGCTTTGGATATCCTCTGGAATTCGTCCAGTATCGGGAAGAGCGTTTCCTTATCTATCACGAGTTCTTTATCTTCTTGGATATCTGGCTTGAAGAGGATGTATTTTATTAATTCTGGTGGCGCTAGTGTGAGGAGCTCATTGACAGTATGGCCGATACCCTTGCTCTTGCTGTACTTCTTGCCATGGTATTTCAAAAGTCCGAATTTATACATATAAGGCGGTTCTTCGTTGTATATCTTTCTATGGATCTCGATAAGCGTTGCTATCGTCCCGCCAGGGCTATGATGATCAATGCTTCCCCCCTCAACAACAACCTTGAGGAATTTTTGTCTTGTTGGCCAATCCAATCTAAAAAGGAGTTTATAGTGATGATTGCTTATCTTATCTTCTCCGACATAACCGCACTTACTGCATCTGTAGCGGTATCGTCCTTCTTTGTATTCCAAAATGACGTTCTTATCTATGTTCTTGCATCTCTCGCACAGCGGTAATATAGGAAACCAATCAGCAGGCATCTCGCTGCGAAGGGAGCTTTCTTGGACCACCTTCTTTACCTCATCCTTCCTCTCGCATAGTAGGACAGCATACTTATCGTATTTTCCGCTTGCGTAAAGCTCGCTCGCTCTTAAAAATTTTGGTTTTACTCCGAATATCTTCATTATCTCCTTCGTCTCTGCTATGAAATGGTCGGCGAAACTCTTATGACAGCCTTTCGGGTCTCGAGCTATGGAGAGCGGCATCCCCATGTCCTCATTTATTATCCCTGCATAATCCTTAAGCGGTTCTGGAACAGAATCGAGCGCATCGAAATCGTCAGATACGAATACGTAGTTAGTCTTACCATATTTCTTCAGCTGCTGGCTTATTGCATGGGCGTAGAGAAACTCACAAAGCGTTCCTGGATGGACCGGTCCGCTTGGTGTTATCCCAGCCGCTACAACAAATGGCGGCTTCTTCTTCTCGCTTATTTTTTTTGCGATTATCTCAGACCAGTGCATGTTCTTTATGTCTTCTTTTTCCTTAGCATCCATGCTCGGATTAGCATACATACATTTTTAAAAATGTTAATGAAGAGGATAAATAAAAAAGAGGTTGATGATATGGCGGAAGAAAAAACAGAAGCAAAAACAACAGAGGGAAAGGATACGACCTTAGCACTTTTAGCTTACGTGCTTACGTGGATTTCCGGTCTTATAGTGTTCGTTATAGCAAAAGATAAATTCGCCAAATTCCACGGAATGCAAGCCATACTACTTGGTGTCTTGGGGTACGCTTTAGCTCTTGTGACACTTGGAATCGGCCTATTTCTAGTTTGGCTTTATTGCCTCTATATTGGAATCGTACATGCCTATAAGGGCGAGATGTACAAGGTTCCGTATATAGGAGAATACGCTGAAAAATACGCAAGCTAAATAGAATCTTTTTTCTTTTTCTGATTTTATGATAATCCCAGAAAGGATAAAGAAACAACTCAGAAAACCTCTTGGCAAGGTTCACAAAGATATCTCTTTCTTGAAAAGAACAAAAAAAAGGATAATATCAATAGGAGACGAGTCGACAGCAAATATTCTCTCGCTTGGAATAAAACCGCATCTCGCTGTTTTCGATTTAAAAATAATGCGAAAGAAAGTAAGCAAGAAAATTCGTGAGCTTTTCCTATCTTCTTTTAGAAGGATAAAACGATATAAAAATAAAAAGGGCACGCTATCGGAGAAGCTTCTAAGGGATTCCCCTTACCTACTGAGAGATGGCGGTGCCATATTTATAGACGGAGAGGAGGACCTAACAGCCATCGCATTTATGCTTAAAGGAGGAAAAAGAGATATTATCGTATATGGGCAGCCGCGGAGAGGGATGGTTATTGTCGAACCTAAAAAGGTAAAAGTCAAAATAAAAAAGATCCTTGGTTTTGTTTTAGCTACCTGAGCCCTTTGTCATGAAATATATGGAAATGCCAGCGCATACAGTGAGTACGACACCAAGTATTATCAACATATCCTGTTCAAGTGATACTAAGGTGCTGATAAGATAGGTCGCCCCTACCCCTATTAGCAATCCCCCTATGATCGCAGCTGCTTTCTGAAGGCCGCCCATCTTTCTTCCACCTACTCTTCTTGTATTACACCTGGGGCAGTCGGACCTTTCATAACTACTATAACGTCCTCAACTGACTTAACATTCTTGTACATTATACTTTTTTCCCTAAGTGCCTTTTTGATCTCTTCTCTTCCTCCTGGCATGGGTTCTGTTAATATTCTTAGAACCTCTCCTGTCTCGAAGTCAAGGATAAAATCCTGTACATTTCCCAGAAATTTTCCCGTGTCGGTGAAAATTTCCATTCCATATAGTCTCGAGAGTTTAGTCGCCATGCTAATCACCTTAAAACCTATTCTTCACTTTTAATTATAAACCTTTCTGGTCTATTCTTCTACATTAAAATTCTGGGTTAGGTCGTGGTACTATGGGGTTTATGGATTGGTTAACAGGAGAAAAAAAGAGCGAAGAAACGACAGAAATAACAGGAGGGAAGATTCTCTCAAAACCGTTTAAGATAGCTATGTCTTTTACACCACTAAGACTTAGTGCAAATCAGAAGAATTCGGTCAATCTAAATATTAAAGTAACAAATATAACCAAAGACCCTCAGCTCGTCTCCGTGGACATCCTTCTTCCAAAAGATGCTTTCATCGGCTTTGAACCGACCTGCATAAACAAGGCTATGGAAAAGAGGTTAGGAGAAATAAAACCAGGAGAAACAGCAACAGCGGTTATCCCAATATGGGCAAACAATCAGACGAAACCAGGGATACATGAGATAGGTATAACTGTTTACGCTCATTATATAGGATATGACAAGGTCCTAAATTACATGAAGACTAAAACTGCTGTTAGGATTGTGTAATCTAAAGATGCATGTTTTAGGATGAGAACGAGTTTATTACCTCTGAAAGTGCTGTTGCAACCTTCCCTCCCTTTTCAGTTAGTTTTACCATTCTTTTCTTTCCATTCTTCTCTATTGTAACGAATCCCCCTTCTTCGAGTTTTCTTAGTAATTTTGTTGTGTGGACATAGGTCGCCCCGCTTTCTCTCGCGATTTCAGTCATGTATCTAGGACCGGATTCTTTCAATAGAAGCATCATCTTACACGGTTTAATTCTAAGAAAACTTTTCTGCACACTCTCACCTCAACCTATACGCTTCAAGGTTAGCCATAGACCTCGCCTCTTTTCGTAAGAGGGCACCAGCTGACCTTGCAAAATCCTCTGTTTTATTCAGATCGCCGTGCATAGTAATTATGCGCTCTGGCGTTGGTCTTAGATTTTTAAGATAAGCCATGAGCTGCGCCCTGTCGCTGTGTCCGCTGAACCCTTCTGCAGTCGCGACGCGCATGTTTATTTTAAGTAGTTTTGTCTTTCCATCGTCTCCTATTATAGGTACTTCTTTCATACCATTTTGTATTTTATGACCAAGCGAAAGGGAGCTCTGATAACCAACAAATATAAGAGTATTCTTTTCATCATCTGCCATCATCTTAAGATACTCGAATGATGGACCACCAGCGAGCATTCCAGAAGGCGCAAGTATTATACTCGGTTCGCCATTGACTATAGATTCCTTATCTGTTCCCTTAGCAAGCTTTACCAATGGATTTTCAAACGGACTTCTATCTGAGAGTATTCTTCTCTGTAATTGTTCCCTAAGATATTCTGGATATGCGGTATGTATTGCTGACGCCTCGAGCACCATGCCATCTATATATATCGGAACCTGAAATTCCGGATGCCGTCTTGTGTACTCCTCAAGAACAAGGAGAATCTCTTGGCTTCTTCCGACAGCAAAAACAGGTATGAGAACCTTTCCCCTTTTTGCTATCGTCTCCTCTATTATTTTTGTGAGTTGCATCTCACTCTCATATCTATTTACTGAGATATCGTTTCTTCCACCATATGTGCTTTCGATAATAAGAGTCTCGAGCCTTGGAAACCTAATATTTGCTGGGTCAAAAAGCTTTGTAAAACCAAACTTAAGGTCTCCGGTGTAAACTAGGTTATGCATCCCTTCTCCTATGTGAAGATGCACTGATGCGCTGCCTATTATATGCCCTGCATTGTAGAGGGTCATCTTTATTTCGGGGGTTATATCAACAACCTCTCCGTAATCTACAGGTATGATATGCTTTAGCTCGTTATGGATATCCTTTTTCGAATAGAGCGGTTCTATATTCAGCGATTTTTTGCAGAGATTTATATAATCCTGTTGTAATAGGACCATAAGTTCTCTAGTTGGGGGAGTACAGTAAACTGGTCCATCATAGCCATACGCAAAAAGATATGGAAGAAAACCCATGTGGTCCATATGTGCATGGCTTATGACAACGGCATCTAACTCGCTCATAGAAAATCCAAGCATGTTTAGGTAAGGATATGCCTTAGTAGTGTCGCTGGTTGATGCATTGACCCCTACATCTATCAAGACCTTACTATTTTGTGTTTGTATGAGGAGGCACGAGCGCCCCACTTCTTTAAAACCACCAAGGCCAACTATTCTCAACCATTCACTCGTTGGTGCTGGCTGGCATATCTTCTTTCCTATCTCGATTAGGAATTTCTTTCTATCTTCTGCCTCTAATACATTTATCTTTCTCACTCCCTCTATGGTGACAGAGGGCATGGTTGGAGCTCTTATTACAACAGGAGACCAGCCAGTTTTTTGCATTATCTCCTTTAGTACCGCACCGCCCTTTCCTATAGCAAGACCGGATTTGATTGCTTCTATATGAACTTCGCACATCTCAGGAACGAATGTTATGCTCCTTACTCCAGCTTCTTGAGGAATCAATCCTTCTATTGTTTTTCTTGCGCTATCTATCGGTGCGAGAACAGAAGGGTCAGCACGTACTGTGATCTTTTTCTTTATTGCAGTTGCTAAGTCTTTTATCAGCGTGCTGTTCTTATAGAACGCATCTATATTTTTGAGATATACTACTATGGAAAGTCCTTCCGGTTCTATCTTTGTTGGCTCGCATTCCTTAGGTATCATCTCGCTTACTTTTTTTATAAGCTCTTTATAGTGCAAAAAAACACCCTTTATCTAACTATATATGCCTTGCAAAAATTCTCAAAAACAAAAAAAAGAAATCACTTAAGTAATCTCTTGACGTCCTCCTTTCCAAGACGTCTGAATCCATTTTCATCAATAACCACTAAGTCTATGTTCTCTCCGCTTGCTGCATCTCTCTTTATAGCTGCCTGCACCGATCTCGCAGCGATAGAAAGATTTTCTTCTTCAGAAGCATTCTCCTTGTACAGCTCTTCCAGAACACCTAGGGCAATTGGGGAGCCACTGCCAGTTGCTGTCATCTTTTCTTCCGTAATACCGCCAAGCATATCAACGCTAAAAAGTCTAGGTCTACTGTCCACACCGCCGACTAAGAGCTGAACGAAAAATGGATAGAATTTGTATTGCGAGAGTATCGTCGCTAAAAGGCTTGCTGCTGCTTCTACGGTCGGCTTTTTATCATTCTTAAGCTGGTATAATTTAAGTTCTGCTTTCATCCATTTTATCAAGGTTTGCGCATCACCAACACTGCCAGCAATGGTCATGGCTATATTGTCTGCAATGGGATATATCTTATCTATATCCTTACTTGCTATCAGATATCCCATCGTTGCTCTTCTGTCAGAAGCAAGGACCACACCATTTTTGAATACAAGACCAACTGTCGTGGTTCCTGTTTTTCTAATCTGTTGCTGGTCTATTCCGTTATTTATATCATTGCTCATAGCTACCACATTGGGAGAACAAGTAATGCTATTGTAAATAAGAATGTTTTTAAATCATGGCTTTATGGTGCTGAATTGGGAAGCGAACGGAAGAAAAGCCAACGAAAGCAACCCAAAATAAACCATCAACCATAGTATTATAACTATAGCAATTGTTGCTATAAGCGGCATAAAGAGCGCAATAATCGCCTGCGGTGCGCCAACAGTATGCGCAATCCTTATCGCCTTGTATTGTAGATACAAACCGTATAATATTATCAGCGTTCTTACTGCTTCTGCAAATATATTAACGCATGGCACAAACCCTAGAAACACGAATGGTATAGTTGCAAAGGTTGCGGAAGCAACACTGAGCGCAACTAGATAAGCGTGCGTGGTAAAATCTGCCTTTCCTCCGAGCAATTTTGCTGTTATATACTGAAGTGCTGATACAAAAAGCCATGAGAGTATAGGGGTTGCGAAGTATAACACTATAAGAAGGATTCCGATAATAATTAACCCTATTCCTACAACTAGCGGAAGTCCTGTTTTTAACATCGGTAATGTATAAATCAGCCCAATTATTCCAAAATAACTGAATAGGAGCAAGAGGGAAATAAATCCAAGCAACAAAAAGATAAGGGATGCAACAAAAACATCCTTTGCCCCCCGCATAAGATTTTTATTTTTTATCTCATCCGTAAGCGTTTTTGTTGGATGGAAAAAAACTTCTTTCCAAATCTTCAGCCTGTCGTAATTTACAGCTCTTACAATGCTGTCCGCGTACTCTTCAAGCGTATCCTGTAAATTTTTCTCTTTTGTTTTTTCTTTTTCCCCTACGGATTCTACTTTTTCCTCTGGTGCGGTTTTTTCTCCTTCTAAAATTCTTTCCTTTTCTATTTTGCTCTTTTTTTGCATGTTTCTTTTTATATCTTTAATCTTAAATCTCTTTTGTTTTTTGTAAAGTAATAGTTTGTCGCATAACTTTTAAGACAGCGGAAACTGCTTAGCCACGATACAACGGCTTAAAAGCCGTAGGTTTCCTGACATTCGCAAGGCAAAATAGCGACTAACTTGTTACACCAAGGGCTTTTTAAACCTTTTCTAACATCAATTATAACATGAATAATGGAGGAAAAGTCTACAAGAAGATAAAAGAATTCTACAAGAAGATAATAGATTTACTTAGGGGATATAGAGTTCCTGCTTTGATTGATGCATTGAAAGATAAGGATAAGGATGTACGAAAGGTGGCTGCTGAGGCACTTGGAAAAATCGGAGTAAATGATGAACAGTTTGAAACGATTATTGAAATGCTGAA
>Ga0136652_1000462_pt1 | contig 19646 bp, 21 predicted proteins | sample ConPoolayeEmetaG_FD_94864 | JGI IMG/M metagenome (GOLD analysis project Ga0136652, IMG submission 94864) | Hot spring microbial mat communities from California, USA to study Microbial Dark Matter (Phase II) - Cone Pool mat layer E metaG... ...
AATTTTTATTGACAATATTATAAAATTTTAGATATAATATATCAAAAATGGGGATATAGCTCAATGGGAGAGCGTCCGCCTTGCACGCGGAAGGTTGCCGGTTCAAGTCCGGCTATCTCCACTTTCCTTTCCCCTTATTTTTATTGTGTTCTTTGACAGAAGTAATGTTTTTTAATAAAATTGAATTAGTTATGGAAAAACTGAAATATATAATAAAAACTCTGGAGAATCTTTATTCTGAAGCAAAAACAGCATTAAAATTTGAAGATCCATTTCAACTGTTGATTGCTACAATTCTTTCTGCTCAAACAACAGATGAGAGAGTTAATAAGGTGACCGAAAAATTATTTAAGAGATTTAAAACACCATTTGATTTTGTTTCCGCAGGACTTGAAGAAATAATGGAGTATATAAAATCTATCAATTTTTACAAAAATAAAGCAAAAAATATTAAAAAACTTTGTGAAATACTTGTAAAGGAGCATAAAGGAAATGTTCCTGATAATATGAACGAACTTGTGAAATTACCCGGGGTTGCGAGAAAAACAGCAAATGTAGTTCTTTCACAGGCATTCAATAAAGCAGAGGGAATAGTTGTTGATACTCATGTGAAAAGGGTGTCAAATCGTCTTGGACTTACAAAAAATACTGATCCTGAAAAAATAGAAAAAGACCTTATGAGGATAGTTCCAAAGGAAAACTGGATTGATTTTCCATTTAGATTAATTCTTTTTGGAAGGAAAATTTGTAAAGCAAAAAATCCTGATTGCAAGAACTGTCCTCTTTATAAAATTTGTGAAGCAGAAGATAAAATAAAATGAGGATACTAAAAAAAATTGAAATTGGATTTCTTTTATTTTTAATCTGTGGATGTGGAATAACTGTGGCAACAAAACCTGAGAGAGAAAGTTATACATATCATGAGGTCAGAAGAGGAGAAAATTTATTCAGGATTTCAAAATATTATTATGAAGAAGAAAGTGTTGAAAAAATTAAAGAGGGCGTGGAAAAAATTAAAAAAGCAAATGATTTAAAAGATGAAAATATATATGTCGGACAAAGATTATTAATTCCGGGTACAAAAAAAACTCAGCCCTCTTATGCACTTCTACCTCCTTCTGATTTTAAAATGCAAATTCCTCAAACAGTTGGAACAAAATTATCTGAAACAAAATCTTCTATTATTAAAGACAGTCCCTTGATATGGCCTGTTGAAGGAAAAATAATATGTGGTTTTGGAGAACTTGGAAATAAAGGGATAGATTTGATGGTTGAACCTGGAAGTTATATTCTTGCCTCTTCTGATGGAGAAGTTGTTTTTGTGGGTAAAACTAAAAAATATGATGAAGCAATTATTTTAAAGCACTCACCTTCTCTTTATACTGTTTATGCTCATGACCTTGAAATTAAAGTTAAAAATGGAGATAAGGTGAAAAAAGGAGATGTGATAGGAATTGTAAAATCAGGTACACAGAAAAAAAGATATGTTCATTTTGAGATTATAATAGATAATGATTATGTAAATCCTCTGGAATATCTTCCAGCACAAAATGGAAAGAGATGAGATTGAAAAAAGAGAAATAGAAATACTTGAAAAATATGCAGTTTTTAGTTATAAGACAATCGGAAGGAAATATAGAGAGGAAGAACACTTTTTAAGAACTCCTTTTCAAAGAGATAGGGACAGAATAATTCACTCAACTGCATTTAGACGCCTTGAATATAAAACACAGGTTTTTATCTATCATGAAGGTGACTATTATAGAAACCGTTTAACACATACACTTGAAGTTCAGCAGATAGCAAGGACAATTGCGAGGATATTAAAAGTCAATGAAGACCTTGTAGAAGCAATTGCTCTTGCTCATGATCTCGGACATACTCCATTTGGTCATAAAGGAGAAGGTGTGTTAAATGAAATAATGAAATCACTTGGTTTTTCAGGTTTTGAACATAACAGGCAGGGTTTAAGAATAGTAGATATTCTGGAAGAAAGGTATTCCGATTTTTCCGGTTTAAATTTAACATTTGAAGTAAGGGAAGGAATAATAAGACATACTACAAGTTATGATATTCCATTAGTGGAAAAAGAATATGAAGAGTTTACAAAATTTATTTCTCCACCTATTGAAGCACAAATAGTTAATGTTGCTGATGAAATTGCATATACCTGTCACGACCTTGACGATGGAATCAAGTCAGGGATTATTGATTATAAAGACCTAAAAAATATAGAAATATGGAATGAGATAGAAAAATTAAGTGAAATAGAAAAAAATCCTGAAAAACACAGAAGACATATAATGATAAGAAATCTGATAAACTATCTTGTAATTGATTTAGTAGAAGAAACAAAGAAAAATTTGAGGAAGGTAAATCCTCAATCAGTTGAAGAAGTGAGGAATTCTGAGATAATTGTTAAAAATTCTGAAAGTGTAAGAATAAAGCATGCAGGGTTAAGGAAATTCCTTGAAGAAAAAATGTATACACATCCAAAAGTAATAAGAATGACAGAAAAAGCGGGAAGAATTATAAAAGAACTTTTTTATGCTTATTATAATGAACCAAGACAACTGCCTTTACATATTCAAAAAAAGTTAGAAAAAGAACCAAAGGAAATAGTGATATGTGATTACATTGCTGGAATGACTGATAGATTTGCTTTAAGTGAATATCAGAAACTTTTTGACCCATCTACTTTCTAATATGGAAGAAAAGATATACTGGATAGCATTAAATCTTATAGGGATGTCTCCTGCAAAAGTTAAAAGATTGTTTGAAAAGTTTAAAAGTATAGATAGAATTTTCAAATTTTCTTTATCAGAATTACTTGAATTAGGGATATCAAAAAAAACAGCAGAAAAGATTATAAGATGGGAAAAATTACCTTTAAAAGAGGAAATTGAATATATAAAAAATGAGGGGATAAATTTAATAACAATAGAAGATGACAATTATCCTTCTTTACTTAAACAGATTTATGATCCTCCTTTTATTCTTTATGTTAAAGGTGATATAAAATTTGATATGCCTTCAATAAGTATTGTGGGAACAAGAAATCCATCTTTTTATGGTTTAAAAATGGCTGAAAAATTTGCTTCTGATCTTGCCTCTTTAGGATTTATTATTGTAAGTGGGCTTGCAAGAGGGATTGATACTGCTTCACATACAGGTGCTTTAAAGGTTGGAGGAAGAACTATTGGAGTTCTTGGTTCTGGTTTTAAAAATTTTTATCCTCCTGAAAATAAAAAACTTGGGTTTGAGATAATAAAAAATGGGGCAATAATAACAGAATTTTCTTCAAATACAATCCCTGAGAAATATAATTTTCCAAGAAGGAACAGGATTATATCTGGTCTGTCAAAAGCAACAATCGTAATAGAAGCAGGCCCAAAAAGTGGAGCTTTAATAACTGCAAATTTTGCTCTTGAACAGGGAAGGGATGTTTTTGCCTTACCAGGGAGAGTGGATAGTTTATATTCAAAAGGAACAAATAAATTGCTTAAAGAGGGTGCAATTTTGGTTGAAGATATAAAAGATGTACTTGAAGCATTAAATATTGAGATTGAAAAGAAAGAAGAAAAAATAGAAATTGAAATTGAACCAGAGGCAAAAAAAATTTTGACTATTTTAGAAGAACCACTTCAACTTGAAGAAATAATAAATAAAACAAATATGCAACCAGAATTTCTCTTTTCCCTCTTGACAAATTTACAAATTAAAGGCATTATTGAAGAATTACCAGGAAAAATTTATAGAAAAAAAAGGTGTTAAAATGAAATGGAGAAAATACTTTATTCCGACACAGAAAGAAGATCCGAAAGAAGCAGAAACAATAAGTCATAAACTTCTTATAAGAGCAGGTTTTATAGATAAACTTGCATCAGGTGTTTATACTTACTTACCGGCAGGATTAAGGGTTCTAAAAAAAGTTGAAAACATTGTAAGAGAAGAGATGAATAAAGCAGGTGCAGTTGAACTTCTTATGCCATCTTTACAGCCAGCAAGTTTATGGAAGGAGACAAAAAGGTTTGATAAGATGGGAAAAGACATGATCAGTTTTATTGATAGACATAATAGAGAAATGATTTTTGGTCCAACCCATGAAGAGGTGATAACCGATATTGTGAGGAGACATATAAAATCGTGGAAACAACTTCCAATTATTCTTTATCAGATTCAGACAAAATTTAGAGATGAAATAAGACCAAGGTTTGCAATAATAAGAGCAAGGGAATTTTTAATGAAAGATGCATACAGTTTTGATATAGATGAAAAAGGTCTTGATAATTCTTATGATTTGATGAAGGAAACATATAAAAAAATATTTGAAAGGTGCGGTTTAAAATTTACAATAAGAGAAGCAGAAAGTGGTGTAATTGGAGGAAAATTTTCTGAGGAATTTGTTGCTGAGGGAGAATGTACTGAACTTGAAGTGGGACATATATTCAAACTTGGTACAGAATATAGTTTATCAATGAAGGCATATTTTATGGATAGATATGGTATGGAAAAACCGATTTACATGGGATGTTATGGAATAGGTGTAAGCAGGATAATTGCAGCAATTATTGAAGGTAATTATGATGATAAGGGAATTATATGGCCTTTATCTGTAGCACCTTTTACAGTTGATATAATACCAATAAATATGAGTGATGGTTTTATTTTAAATGCAAGTGAAAAAATTTATAATGAACTGAATGAAAATGGTATAGATGTTATTCTTGACGACAGAGATGAAAGTGCAGGTTTTAAATTTAAAGATGCTGATTTATGTGGTTTTCCATTTCAGATTATAGTGGGTAAAAAGATAAAAGAAGGGAAAATTGAAGTTAAGAAAAGGAGATATAATAAAACAGAATTGGTGGATTTTGAAAAGGTTAATGATTATATTAAAGATGCTTTTTAATTAAAAAAGGTAGAAAGATGAGAGTAATGGCAAGATGTAAAATTAAGGGCGGAAAGGTGACAGATAAAAATTTATATTATGAAGGAAGTATTACAATTGACAAAAAAATTATAAAAGAAGCAGATATTTTCCCTGGAGAAATGGTTTATGTTTTGAATTTAAATAATGGAGCAAGAATTTTCACATATGTTATTGAAGGAGAGGAAGATTCAGGGATAATATGTCTAAATGGTCCTTCTGCACGGTTTTTTGAAGTTGGAGATGAAATAATTATTTTAGGTCTTTCTTTTGTTGAGGAAGAGAAAGTCCGTAATTTTAAAATGGAAATAATTGAACTTGGTGAAGAAAATAAAATTAAAAAATAATTTTTTATTAAATTTAGTTGCTTCTGTTTTAACTTCTATTCTGTTATTTTTTTCATTTCCTCCATTTGGTTTATGGTATTTTGCTTTTTTTTCATTTATCCCTCTCTTTTTAATCTGCAGGAAAAAACATTTTCTAAACTTTTTTTACGGACTTCTTTCAGGTTTTATATTTTATTCTTTATCCTTATCCTGGCTTAAAAATGTATCAGGATTTATTTATCTACTTCTTGCTTTATATCTTTCAATTTACTGGGCTATTTTTATTTTTTTAATTTTTTCTTTTGATGATAGAAAGATAATATTTTTAGGAAGTTGTATCTGGGTTTTTCTTGAGATATTAATGACAAATCTTCTAACAGGTTTTCCATGGCTTTTACTTGGTTTGTCTCAATATAGAAATTATTATATTTTAAAAATTGCAAAATTTTCAGGTATTTTAGGGATTTCTTTTATTTTGGTAGGTTTTAATCTATTCATATATACTTTTTTAAAGAGAACTTTTTCCTTTCAACAGATTTTTTTCCTTTTAGTTACTGCATCTTTCCTCTTCTTAACAAAAATTCCTGAAAAAAAGATTTTTAAAGGAAATTTAAATATTATGCTCTTTCAACCAAATTTTCTACCTTCAGAAATTGCTATTGAAGAAAATAAAAAAGTAATATTTTCAATTTTGAAAAAAAGTTTAGACATAAAAAATGTTGATATTTTAATTTTTCCTGAAGGCACATTTCAGGGTAATATTTTTGAAGATATGGATTTGCTGGAAAAGTTGAAAAATATATCTGAAGAAAATAAATGTGGGATTTTAATTGGATGCTTTACAGGAAAAGAAGAAAATTTATATAATTCAGGTGTGTTTATAGAAGGAGACAAAATAGAAATTTATAATAAAATCCGTCTTGTTCCATATGGCGAATTTATACTTGGAGAAAAATTTAAATTCATAAAAAAAATATTTTTAAAAATTGCTGGATACACTCCAAATTTAAAAAAGGGAAAAGAATTTAAAGTTTTTAAATATAAAAATATAAAATTTGCAACACTTATATGTTATGAAAATATATTTCCAGAAATGGTGGAGAAATTTACAAAAGAAGGAATTGATTTTTTTATTGTAATAACAAATGATTCATGGTTTAAAAATTCTTTAGGTCCTTATCAGCATTTTTACCATAATGTTTTTAGAAGTATTGAAACTGGAAGATATTTTTTACAGGCAGGGCTTACAGGAATTACAGGTATAATAAATCCAGATGGGAAAATAGAAAAAATTTTTGAGAAAAATGGTGAGAAACTTTTTGCCAGCGGTATTCTATTTTCTTCATTATCAATTTTTGTTTATGAGACACTCTATTCAAAATATGGTATTTATCCATTTTTCTTATTCTGTTTAATTTTAACAGGGATTTTAATATGCAGGAAATAGAAAAAGTAATAGGGTATGAGTTTAAAAATAAAAAACTTTTAGAGCAAGCATTTATTCATCCTTCTTTTTCAAAAGAAAATTCTTATGAAAGGCTTGAATTTCTTGGAGATTTAATCCTTAACACGGTTGTCGGGATTTATATTTATAGAAAATATAAGAATGAAAATGAGGAATTCCTGACAAATTTAAAATCTGCATATGTGAATAAAAATTATTTAAGAGAGATTGCCAGTAAAATAAGATTAGAAAAATTTGTGAAATATAAAGGAGAGAAAATTAAAAGATCGGATAAATTCTTAGAGTCCTTGATTGGAGCAATATATATTGATGGTGGATTGAAAAAGGCAGGAAAATTTATAAAAAAATTTATTCTGAATAAAAAACTTGAACCTTTAAAGGACTATAAAAATTTACTTTTTAACTATGCAAGAAAAAATAAAGGAGTTTTACCTGAATATAAAATTACAAAAGTAGAAGGGCCTGCTCATAAAAGGAAATTTGAAGTAAAGGTTAAAATAAAAGGGATAAGAAAAACAGGAAAGGGTAGAGGAAGTAGTTTAAAAGAGGCAGAAATGTTAGCAGCAAAATCATTATATGAAAAACTTACTTCTTCTTGATTTAGTTTTTTGGATTTTCCCTAAGATTAAATTTGACAAAATTTAAAATTGGGTTTAATTTTTATTAAAAGAGGAGGGGACAAAATGAGAAAAATTTTACTTTTTTGGTTTTTTATAATTTTACCGCTTTTCTGTCAGGTAAAAACAGAGGTAAAATCTGAAGGTCCATCTGTTGAAGAAGTTTTAAAATATGAAGGTCCTAAAGCAAGAATAGCAGTTGCAAGATTTGATGTAAAATCTCCAAAGGCAACATGGGAAATGGGTGAAGGGGTGAGGGATATGTTAATTAATGCTCTTTTTAAATCTGGAAGATTTATAGTTCTTGAGAAGGGAGATACTTTGAAAGACCTTGAAGAGGAATTTAATCTTAAAGAAAGAGGTTTGAGCCAGAAAGCGCCTGAAAAGGGGACTTTTGAAGCAGCAGATATTATAGTTGTTGGAGCAATCACTGGATTTGAACCACATGCAGAAGGAGCAGGTGGAGGAGGATTTATAATTCCATTGCCATTTGGTGCAGGAGTTGCTATAAAAAAAGAAGAGGCATATATTCAGGCAACAATCAGGTTAATAGATGTAAGAACAAGAAGGGTAATAAATTCTACAACCGTTGAGGGAAAGGCATCAAAAACAAAAACAGGAGTAATCGCTGGAGGATATGCTGGAGGAGTTATTCTTGGTGGAGGATTTGAACAATATAAAAATACTCCAACAGAACAGGCGGTTATGATTATGATTGACAATGCAGTTAAAGAAATATCAAAGATGGTTCCTGAAAATTATTATAGGTATGGTAGTGAAAAGGTAGAAAAAGGTTATAAGAATGAACCGGATGGTTTTAGAGGAATTAAGTGGATGACTCCTTTTTCTTCTATTAGTAATTTAAAAATAATCAAAACATCTGGAAATTATAAAGAGTGTATTAAGAGCGATGATACTTTACAGATAGGGAAAGCCAAACTTGAAAAAATTGTATATTCTTTTTATAAAGACCAACTTGAAAGTGTAAGTGTTGAAGTTAAAGATAGAGGAAATTTTGATAATTTGAAGGAAGCAACTTTTGAAAGATTTGGAGAAGGAAATAAAAAAGGAGAAGATGAGTGGATGTGGGAAGGCAAAATTACATCAATTTTTTTGAAATATATACCCTCTGATGGCAAAGGAATTCTGAAGATGGTTTCTGAAGAAATGAAAAAGAAAATAGAATCTGAAACGAGTTTTTAATTTAGATAATTCGGCTCTTGACTTTTTAAAAATTAAGGGGTATAATTATAATGTCCCTGGCAACCATGGCGGGAGGGTAACACCCGTTCCCATCCCGAACACGGTCGTTAAGCCTCCCGACGCCGATGGTACTGCCTGCGAGAGTGGGTGGGAGAGTAGGTGTTGCCAGGGACATTTTTATTTTTAAAATTTTTGTAGTATAATTATTTTAAAAAGGAGTTTTAGATGAAAAAGATTTTTACAGTTGGATTGTTTGGAGCAACAAAATCCGGTAAGACAATTCTTGGCGAATCAATACTTTTTAAAACAGGTATGATTTCAAAAATGGGAGATATTAATCAGGGAAACACTACTTTTGATTTTGATGAGGAAGAAAAGACAAGGTTAATAAGTATAAATTTAGCAGTGGGATATTTTAAAAAAAATGATAATTTGGTTTATATTCTGGATGTACCGGGATATATTGATTTTGTTGGAGAACAGATTTCAGGTATTGAAGCATCTAATATAGCAATTTTAAATATTTCAGCAACTGAAGGAATTGAAGTAGGGACTGAAAAAATGTGGGATATGATAAGCAAGAAAAACTTACCAACAGTTATTTTTGTAAATAAACTTGATGTCCCTGAAATAAACTATAGAAAGATAATAGAGGAAATTTATTCTTTTTTTGGAAATAAAGTTATTTTGGTAAATTATCCTTTTTTTGAAAAAGGAGAATTTAAAAGTGTTAAGAATATTTTAACTGAAGAGATAGATGCACAGGGAGAACTGGGAGAATTTATACAAAAATCAATGGATACCCTTGCAGAACTTGATGATTCAATAATGGAGAAATATCTTGAAGGAGAGAAATTGACAAAAGAGGAAATATCAGAATTTTTGAAAAAGGGGATTATAGAAAGAAAGGTTTTTCCTGTATTGTTTGGTTCTGCAATAAATCAAATCGGGATAGAAGAATTGATTGACTTTATAATTTCATTTACACCTTCTACCGAAGAGATACCGCCACTTAAAGGTAAGGACCAGAATGGAAATGAGATAATAATTGAGATGAAAGAAAATCAACCATTTACAGGTATTATATTTAAAACAATTTTTGACCCTTTTGCAGGCAGGCTTTCTTATATAAAAGTTTTAAGTGGTAAATTTTCATCAAATTCCCAATTTTTAAATGCTACTAAAGGAGTGAAAGAAAGAGTTGGACAGATATATAGAATGCTGGGGAAAAAACAGGAACCAGTTGATGTGGCTTATCCAGGAGAAATAGTAACTGCTGCAAAACTTAATTCTCAGACATTTGATACAATATGCGATTTAAATTCAAATATAATTTTTGAAAAACCACATATTCCAGAAGGTGCGGTTTCTTATTCTATTGCTCCAAAAATAAAAGGGACAGAGGATAAACTTGGTAATGCTATAGGAAGAATTGTAGAAGAAGATTTAACTATAAGAATTTTCAGAGAAGAAGAAACAGGAGAAACAATTATATCTGGCATGGGAGATTTACATATTGACATTACAGTTAATAAATTTAAAAATAAATTTGGTGTAGAGGTAGAAAAAGGAATTCCTAAAATTCCGTATAAAGAAACAATAACAGTGAGTACAAATGCTGAAGGGAAATATAAAAGACAGACAGGGGGTAGAGGACAGTATGGACATTGTTTCATAAAGGTTGAGCCGCTACCAAGAGGCGCAGGTTTTGAGTTTGTTGACCAGATAGTAGGTGGAGCAATACCGAGAAACTTTATCCCTTCCGTAGAAAAGGGTGTTAGAGAAGCAATGAAAAAAGGAGTTCTTGCAAATTATCCTATCGTAGATATAAAAGTTACACTTTATGATGGTAGTTATCATGTAGTTGATTCTTCAGATATAGCATTTCAGATAGCGGGTTCAATGGCACTTCAAAAAGCAGTTAGTGAAGCAAAACCAACTTTACTTGAACCTATTGTAAATGTAGAAATAAGGGTTCCATCTGAATTTGTTGGAGATGTTATTGGAACAATAAATTCTAAAAGAGGAAAAGTTCTTGATATGATTTCTTCAAGTAATTTTCAGATAATAAAAGCACAGGTTCCTCTTGCAGAAATGTTAAATTATACAAATGAATTGCGTTCAATAACGAGTGGCAAAGGGACATATTCTATGGAGTTTTCTCATTACGAAGAAGTTCCATCTCATATAGCAGCAAGAATAATTGAGGAGAGAAAAAAAGAAAAAGAGGGGAAAACATAATTATGAAGGAAGTTTATGTTGAAGGAGTTGTTCTTAATGTATTGACCAATACACCAATTGTTATATTAAGAAGCAAAGAAGGAGAGGTTTTACCAATAGTTATAGGAATATTTGAAGCCCAGGCAATTTTGCTTGTTCTTGAAAAGGCAGAATTTCCAAGACCTTTAACCCATGATTTGATGAAAAATTTAATAGAATCTTTAAAAGGGAAACTTCAACGCCTTGAAATTTATACATTAAAAGAGAATATCTATTATGCAAATCTTATAATTGAAATAAGCGGGAAAATAGAAAAAATTGATTGTAGACCAAGTGATGGTATTGCCCTTGCTTTGAGATTTCAAGCACCTATTTTTGCTGCAGAGGATTTACTTGAAAGGCCAGATATCATAAAATATTATGATAACAAAGATTTTATTAAGTCAAATAAGTTTGATAAACCAATAGATAAAAAAGAAGCAGAAGAATTTAGAAAAATAATTGAAAATATAAGTGCAAAAGAGTTCTGGAAAAAAATGAAAGAAGGATAAAAAGGAGGGTGAGAAAATGTCCGGACATTCAAAATGGCATAGTATAAAACATAAAAAAATGGCTATGGATGCAAGAAGAGGGAAGATATTTACGAAAATAATAAGAGAAATGATGGTCGCTGCTAAACTTGGAGGTCCAAATCCTGAAACAAATCCAAGATTGAGGATTGCTATAGAGAAAGCAAAAAGTGTGAATATGCCAAATGAGAATATACAGAGGGCAATAAAAAAAGGAGCAGGTGAAGAAGGAGGAGTTAATTATGAACAGGTTACATATGAAGGATATGGTCCAGGAGGAGTAGCCATATTTGTTGAAGTTTTAACAGATAATAAAAACAGGAGTGCTTCAGAAATAAGGTCTATATTTTCAAGACATAATGGTAATTTAGCAGGTGCAGGAAGTGTATCATGGATTTTTGAAAGGAAAGGATTGATAAGTGTTAAAAAGGAAGTTATTGATGAAGAAAAGTTAATGGATATTGTTCTTGATGCCGGTGCAGAAGATATGAGAACAGAAAAGGATACTTACGAGATTATTACAGATATTGAAAATTTTGAGTATGTAAAAGAGGCAATAGAGAAAAATAATATTCCTATTGAGAATGCAAGTATAACCTATATTCCCAAAAATACTGTTCGTCTTGAAGGGAAAGAAGCAGAGCAACTTTTAAAATTACTTGACGAATTAGAAGAATCAGAAGATGTTCAGAATGTTTATGCGAATTTTGATATTTCAGATGAATTACTTGAAAAAATATCAAAATAAAATTGAAGATAATAGGAATAGACCCGGGAATTAATAAGTTGGGGTACGGAGTTATTGAGGAGGATTTCAAAATTTTGGAATGCGGGATTATAAAACCTTCTTTAAAATTGAATTACGAAGATAAAATTAAGTTTCTTCTTCAAAATTTCAGTTCTCTTGTAGATAAATATTCTCCTGATTTTGTATCCATAGAAGAGATTTATGTGGCAAAAAATGTCCAGATTGCCCTTAAAATTGGAATTTTAATAGGTGGAATTATATGGATTGCTCTTTCAAATAATAAAAAGTTTTTTCTTATTCCTCCAAGAGAAATTAAACAATTAATTACAGGAAGAGGTGGAGCAACAAAAGAACAGGTGAAATTTATGGTTGAAAATCTGACAAATTTTTATAATTTTAGAAATTTTGAAGAGACGGATGCGATTGCTGTAGCAATATCTACCATATTTAAGATAAAAGAAAATGCTATACTTTATAAAAGGTAAAATTTATTTTAAAACGCCAACCTATGTGATAATTGAAAGTAATGGGGTAGGATATTTTGTAGAGGTCTCTCTTCAAACTTCTGAAAAACTTGATGAAGGGGAGGAAACACTTCTTTATGTATATCAACAGGTTGCAGAGGATAAAATTAATCTTTATGGTTTTAAAGAGAAAGAGGAAAGAGAATTATTTTTACTTCTTATAACTGTTCCAGGGATTGGTCCAAAAGTTGCTCTTAGAGTTCTTTCAGGTTTGACGATAGAAGAAATATATCAGGGTATTATTTCTGAAGATGTTTCCATTTTTAAAAATGTTCCTGGTATTGGTAAAAAAACAGCAGAGAGAATGATTGTTGAATTAAAACAAAAAGTTGAAAAAATTCCAATTTTGGTTGATAATTATAAAGAAAAGGAAATTTTGATAAATGCTATTGAGGCATTAACAGTTCTTGGATATAAAAGAAAAGATGCTGCAAATGTTGTTATGGAAATAATGAAAGAAAATAAAGAAAATATAACTCTTGAAGAATTGATAAAAGAAGCATTAAAGAGGTTATCATGAAAGAAAGAATGACATCTCCTGAAATTAAAAATGAAGATTTGAAATTTGAAAATACAGTTAGACCAAAAAGTTTTGAAGAGTTTATAGGACAGACAAAAGTAAAAGAAAATTTAAAGGTATTTATTGAAGCAGCAAAAAATAGAAAGGAAGTGCTTGATCATGTTTTATTTTATGGACCACCTGGAATTGGGAAAACAACTCTTTCTTATATTATAGCAAATGAACTCGGAGTTAATATAAAGGCAACATCTGGTCCTGTAATTGAAAAAATAGGAGACCTGGCAGGAATTTTAACAAATCTTGAAGAAGGAGATGTTTTATTTATAGATGAAATTCACAGGTTGCCAAGAAATATTGAAGAATTTCTTTACAGTGCAATGGAAGAATTTAGAATAGATATAGTTATTGGAGATGGACCAAAGGCAAGAAGTGTTAAAATTCCTTTAAAACCATTTACTCTATGCGGAGCAACAACAAGAATAGGTCTTTTAACTTCTCCTTTAAGAAATAGATTTGGAATATTACATCGTCTTGATTATTATTCAAATGAAGAATTAAAAGAAATTATAAAACGTTCTGCACGGATTCTTAATATAAAAATAGATGAAGAAGGGGCAGGGGAGATAGCAAAAAGGTCAAGGGGAACTCCAAGAGTTGCAAACAGGTTATTAAGGAGAGTTAGAGATTATGCAGAGGTTAAAGGCAAGGGAATTATAGATAAAGAAATTGCTGTAATTGCATTAAATAAAATGGATGTGGATGAGGAAGGGCTTGATGAAATGGATAAAAAAATACTTGAAGTTATAATTACAAAGTTTAATGGAGGTCCTGTAGGAGTAAAAAGTTTATCTATTGCTGTAGGAGAAGAGGTAAGTACTATAGAAGAGGTTTATGAAAGTTTTCTTTTAAGAAAGGGATTTATAAAGAAAACTCCACAGGGAAGAGTTGCTACAGAACTTGCTTACAAACATCTTGGTATAGATAAATATCCTGAAAAATTTAACTCTTTACTTTAAAAAATGTTTGAAATAAAAAATATAAAAAAATCTTTTAAGAATAGAGTAGTTTTAAAAGGTATTTCAATGAATGTAAAAAACGGAGAAATTGTTGGGTTATTAGGACCAAATGGAGCAGGAAAAACAACAACTTTTGAAATAATTATGGGATTTATTATACCTGATTCAGGAAATATAATAGTGAATAACAAAGATATAACCAATTTTCCAACATGGAAGAGGGCAAGAGAAGGTATAACTTATTTACCTCAGGAAATCTCTGTATTTAAAAAATTGACAGTTGAAGAAAATTGTGAAATTGTTCTTGAAGATTTTTATAAAGATAGGAAAGAAAGAAAAAAAATTATAGAAGAATGTTTGAAAAAATTAGGTATTTATCATTTAAAAGATAAAATTGCAGGTAATCTTTCAGGTGGAGAAAAAAGAAGATTGGAAATAGCAAGAAGTTTAACCCTTTCTCCAAAATTTTTTTTACTTGATGAACCTTTTACAGGTATTGACCCTAAAACAGTGGGAGAAATTCAGGAGATAGTTTTAAATTTGAAAAATGAAAATATAGGAATTTTATTAACAGACCATAATGTTAGAGATGCATTAAAAATTACTGATAGGGCATATTTAATCTATGAAGGAGAAATTTTAATAGAAGGAACTCCAGAAGAAATTCTTAATCACCCTGAATCAAGGGATGTATATTTTGGAGAAAAATTTCAATTGTAAAAATGGAAGAACTAAAGATAATTCCAACACATATTGGAATTATTATGGATGGAAATGGAAGATGGGCAGAAAAAAGAAATTTGCCAAGAATTGCAGGACATGCAGAGGGGATAGAGGCTGTAAGAAGGACTGTTAAGGCTGCTGGAAAATACAATATAAAGTATCTTACATTATATTCATTTTCAACAGAAAACTGGAAAAGACCAAAAGAAGAGATAGAATTTCTTTTTTCATTAATGGAAAAAAATTTAAGGAAAGAAGGAGAAAATTTGAATAAGAATAATGTTAAAGTTAAATTTACTGGAAGAAGACAGGGATTACCTGAAAACCTCCTTAAGATTATGGATGAAGTAGAAGAACTTACGAGAGAGAATACAGGTCTTAATTTAATCTTTGCTATAAATTATGGAGGGAGAACTGAAATTGTTGATAGTGTGAGAGAAATTATAAAAGGGAAATATAAGATAGATGAAATTGAAGAAAGTTTGATTAGTAGATTTCTTTATCTTCCAGAAGTTCCTGACCCTGATTTGATAATAAGAACAGCAGGAGAAAAAAGATTGAGTAATTTCTTATTGTGGCAGAGTGCCTATGCAGAATTTTATTTTACCGATGTTCTCTGGCCTGACTTTGACGAAAATGAATTTTTAAAAGCACTTCTTGATTATCAAAAGAGAAAAAGAAAATTTGGTGCCATATAAGAACAATTTTTGATAAAATGAAAAATGTTGTTATTCTTGGTTCTACAGGAACAATTGGACAGAATACACTGGAAGTTATAAGAAGACAGAAAGGAAAATTTAATGTTTTATGTATTGCATGTAAAAAAAATAAGGAATTATTTTCAAAACAGATAGAAGAATTTAAACCTAAATATGCTTATATTGAAGAAAAGGATGAGGATTTTATAAATAAATATAAAAATGTGAAATTTTTTTATGGAGAAGATGGACTTATTGAAATTGCAAATTTAAAGGAAGGAGATATTTATCTTTTTTCAATCCCCGGAATAAAAACTCTTCCAAGTTTTATTGAATGTATAAAAAATAAAAAAATAATTGCACTTGCTACTAAAGAAATACTTGTTTCAGGAGGAGAAATTATTGAAAAGTTGAAAAAAAAATATAGATTTGAAATTTTACCTTTAGATAGTGAACATAATGCAATTTTTCAAATTTTAAAATATGAGAATAAAAATGTTAAAAAAATATATCTTACTGCTTCAGGAGGGCCTCTTTATAAGAAAAAAAAGAGAAATGTAAGGATAGAAGACGCCCTTGCTCATCCTGTATGGAAGATGGGTAAAAAAATTACAATTGATTCTGCAACAATGATGAATAAGGCATTTGAAATTATAGAAGCCCATTATCTTTTTTCTTTAAAGGAATCCCAGATAGATGTTCTTATCCATCCAGAAGCCATTATTCACGGAATGGTTGAGTTTATTGATGGAACATTTAAATGTGTGGGATTTTTTCCTGATATGAAATTTCCAATAAATTATGTTTTAAATTATCCTGATAGAACAGATATTGGACTTAAAGAAATTGATTTTGGAAATATAAAAAAGTTAAGTTTTAATAAGGTGAGAAAAAACTCAAAATGGATTATTTTGGCAAGAGAAGCGATAAGGGAAAAAGGTTCTTATCCTGTTGTTTTAAATGGTGCAAATGAAATGGCTGTTGAATATTTTTTAAATGGTAAAATAAAGTTTTGGGATATTATAAATATAATAGAGGAGGTTTTAGAGAGACATGAATATAAAAGTAGATTGACAATTGAAGACATATTTTATCTTCATAATTGGGCAAGAAATGAAGTTGGGAAAATAATAGGAGAGAAAAAATGATTGGTTCAATAATTGCATTAATTGTTCTTTTTTCAGTTTTAATTACAATACATGAATTTGGGCATTTTATAGTTGCTAAAAGAAATGGGGTTAAAGTTGAAAAGTTTGCAATTGGTTTTGGTCCTAAAATTTTTGAGAAGAAAAAAAATGATACCACATATATAATTTCAATAATTCCTTTTGGAGGATATGTTAAACTTGCAGGAGAAGAAATTGATAAAGAAAAATTTGAAGACTGGGAATATATGGGTAAAAGTCCTGGTATAAGAAGCAGAATATTATTTGCTGGTTCTTTAAATAACTTAATTTTTGGTTTTATCATTTTAATTCCTGTATTCATGATGGGAGTTTTAACTTATGATGGAACAAAAATAGGAGAATTTTTAAAAGGATTTCCTGCTGAAAAAAGTGGTTTGAAAATAGGGGATGAAATTGTGGAAGTTAATGGAGAAAAATGTAAAAACTGGCTTGATGTAACTTTGAAAATTAAAAATTTTACAAAGCAAAATAAGGATATGCCTGTAAATCTTAAAGTAAAAAGGGGGGAAGAAATTTTGATTTTTAATATAAAACCTGCACCAAATATTGTAGAAATAAATGGAAAAAAAGAGATTGAATATATAATTGGGATAATGCCAAGGGAAAAAATTGAAAAATATCCTTTTTATAAGGCAGTAATAAAGAGTGCAGGGGAATTTTATAATATATGTGTAAACATTTTCATAGGGCTGAAACTTCTTTTTCAGAGAAAACTTTCTATAAAATATTTTACAGGTCCTGTTGGAATATCTGAAATAGCAGTGAAAGTATGGAAGGTTGGATTGGTAAGTTATCTTCAATTTATGGCGATTTTGAGTATAAACCTTGGCATAATAAATCTTATTCCCTATCCTGTTCTTGATGGAGGCCATATTTTTGGTCTTTTAATTGAAAAGATAAGGAAGAAAAGGCCGAGTCAAAAAGTTTTGCATATAATCCAGAATATAGGAATAATCTCTCTTCTCCTTTTTGCAATTTATATAACATATCAGGACATAGGAAGAATATTTGAAGGGTCCAGATTTAAAATTAAATGAAAAAGACAAAAGTTATAAAGATAGGCAATATATTTATAGGTGGTAATAATCCTATAGCAATTCAGGGAATGACAAAAGTTCCAACTTCAAATTTACCTGGTTTAAAAAAACAGATAAAAAACATGTTAAAAGAGGGTGCAGAAATAATAAGATTTTCAATTTTAAATTTAGAGGATACAAACTCAATTCCTGTTTTAAAAAAAGAATTTTCTGTTCCTTTTGTTGCGGATATCCATTATAATTGGAGATTGGCAAAGATTTCTATTGAAAAGGGAATTGATAAAATAAGAATAAACCCTGGAAATATAGAAAAGAAATATATGAAAGAAATAATAAAAGTTGCGAGAGAATATAATGTGCCAATTAGAATTGGTTTGAATTCAGGCTCAGTGAAATTAAAAGGTGATATAGTAAATTCTCTTATTGAATCAGCAAAGGAAACGGTTGAGTTTTTTCATGATAATGATTTTTTTTCAATTGTTATTTCAGTCAAAACACCATTTGTAAAAGAAACGATAGAATGTTATAGAAAAATATCGGAAATTTATGATTATCCTTTACATCTTGGTATAACAGAAGCAGGGACAGGATATTTAGGAATTTCAAAGTCAATCCTGGGTATCGGAATTCTTTTAAATGAGGGGATAGGAGATACAATAAGAGTTTCATTGACTGCTCCACCAGAAGAAGAAATAAAACTGGCAAAGTCAATATTGCAATCATTAAATTTAAGAACTTTTGAAACAGAAATAATTTCATGTCCAACCTGTGGGAGGATGAAAGTAGACCTTGAAAAAATTTTGAAAAATGTGAGGAATGAAATAAAAAAGATAGAAAAAATTAGGCCGGAAGTTAAAAAATTGAAAATAGCAGTTATGGGATGTTCAGTTAATGGACCAGGAGAAGCAAAACAGGCAGATATAGGAATTGCAGGTGGAAATAAAAAATGGGCATTATTCAAAAAAGGCAAAATAATAGGAACTTATGTTGAAGAAAAAATAGTTGAAAAACTGATAGATGAAATTTTAAAATTTGAATATTAAAAAATAAAATTGAGTATAATCAAACAATTAATTATCCAGATAAAGCAGCACCAAAAGCAACAACAAATTGTGGATTGGGTAAAACAATTATTTCTCTTTCAATTATTTTTTCAATATATATTTTTAAAGCAGGAATATTTGCTCCTCCTCCACAAAAAAGTATAAGGTCATTATAAGAAAATTGTCTAATCATTGTTACAATTCTTGAAGCAATTGAATAAAAAAGGCCAGCAGCAATATCTTCTTTTGGTGTATTTGAGGTAATAAGTGAAACAACTTCACTTTCTGCAAAAACACTACATGTTGAATTTATTTTAATTGGTTTTTTTGATTGTAAAGCAAGATAAGAAAATTTTTCTAAATCCATACCAAAAACATTTGACATCATTTCAAGAAATCTACCAGTCCCTGCAGCACATTTGTCATTCATAAGAAAATCTATTATTTCTCCATTTTCATTTACTTCAACAACTTTTGTATCCTGACCGCCAACATCAATTATAAGAGATTTTTTCTTCCCAGAAAGATAATATGAACCTATTGCTACAGCGGTTATTTCTGTTATCATTTTTTTTGCTTTTTTAAAGTTTCTTCTACCATAACCTGTTGAAACAACACTTTCAATTTCACTCTCTTTTATTTGGCTTTCTTCTGTCGCTTTTTCTAAAACAATTTCTGCACATTTTTCTGTTCCAAGAGTAGTTTTTGTAATTGCTTTCCCTATTATTTTTCCATTTTTAATAATCACACATTTAGTAGTTACAGAGCCAATATCTATTCCTGCATTTATTCCCATTTTAATCAATCATTTCTATAAATG
>Ga0136652_1000467_pt1 | contig 19540 bp, 15 predicted proteins | sample ConPoolayeEmetaG_FD_94864 | JGI IMG/M metagenome (GOLD analysis project Ga0136652, IMG submission 94864) | Hot spring microbial mat communities from California, USA to study Microbial Dark Matter (Phase II) - Cone Pool mat layer E metaG... ...
TATCAACAATAAATATTAGTAGTAAATGGCAGCAGTAAATAGGAGTAAATATTAGCAATAAATATTAGCAGTAGATAATAGTGATAAGTTAAGGAAGAAAAATACAAATATTATAATTATCATAATTATAATAATTATTATAATTATTTAAAACATTTAGAAGATTATTATAAGGAAAATTATTTAGAAATGAGCTCATATAGAATTTATGAAATTGCAAAAGAGTTAAGTAAGTCTGCTTCTGAAGTAATAGCAGCATGCGGAAAGCTTGGCATAGAGGTTAAAAGTCATAGCTCCAGTGTTGACTTGGATAAAAAAAATAAAATAATTTCTTACTTTAAAAAGGAAGCTAAAGATAAAGTAGAAATGGATAAATCAGAAAATAAAAAAGAAATGATTAGCTCTGAAAAGAAATTACAGCTTAAAGAAAAACATCCTAGCAGTTTTAAAAAAAGAAATAGCTGGGATGAAGAAAAAAGAATAAATATAAAAAAAGTATTAGATAAAGAGTTAGATAAAGAGGAGAAAGAAGGCAAATTAAGAATAAGAACAAAACTCTCACCAATTAAAAAGGCAAAGATAGATGAAAAAAATTTAAAACAAAGCAAACTTAAATCTGATTTAAGCCTTGAAGTAGAAGGAAGTACAAAAGATATAGAATTAAAGAAACCGGAAATTAAAAAAATAATAGAGCTACCAGAAGGGCTGACAATAAAACAGCTTTCTGAAAAAATAGGAATCAGCTCTGAAATAATAATTCAAAAATTATTTAATATGGGTGAAATTTATACGATAAACCAGCCAATAGATAAAGATATTTTAGAGATACTATCTCATGAATTTAATTTCAAGTATAAATTTATAAGCTTAGATGAAGAATTTGAAGAATTATTTCATGATGCACCTGAAGATTTAGTTCCAAGACCACCTATTGTTACTGTTATGGGACATGTTGACCATGGTAAAACTACCTTACTGGACGCCATAAGGAAATCTGATATTGCTTTAAGTGAAGCTGGTGGTATTACCCAAAGTATTGGTGCTTATCAAGTAGAGTATAATGGCAAAAAAATAACTTTTATTGATACCCCTGGCCATGAGGCTTTTACTTCAATGAGGGCAAGAGGAGCAAAAGTTACGGATATTGCAGTAATTGTTGTTGCTGCAGATGATGGTATTATGCCTCAAACAATTGAGGCTATTAACCATGCTAAAGATGCAAAAGTCCCAATCATTGTTGCAATAAATAAGATTGATTTACCAAATGCAAATCCAGATAAAGTTAAACAAGGTATGACTGAATATGGTTTGGTGCCAGAAGAATGGGGTGGGGATACAATTTTTGTAAATATTTCTGCTAAGAACAACATTAATATACTTGAGCTTCTTGAAATGATACTGCTTGTTGCAGAGTTAAATGAAATAAAAGGAAACCCAAATGCTGAAGGAAGTGGAGTCATTATTGAATCTAAGTTAGATAAAAACCTTGGTCCTGTGGGTACTTTAATTATAAGAAGAGGAAAAATTAAAGTTGGGGATTGTTTTATAACTGGGAATTCTTATGGAAGAATTAGAGTTATAAAAAATGAAAGAGGAGAACTATTAAATGAAGCAGGGCTTTCTCAGCCAGTTGAAGTTTCAGGATTTAATGTTGTACCAAATGCAGGAGATAAATTCGTTGTAGTAAAAAATGAAAAAACAGCTAAAGAAATAATTAGTAAAAGAGAGTATCAAAAGAAATTGGCAAAAACCCTTGAGTCAAAAAAACATATTACTTTAGAAGATTTAGCAGAGCTCGCAAAAGAAAATGAAATAAAAAAATTAAAAATCATTTTAAAAGCTGAATCAAATGGTTCTCTTGATGCTGTAGAAAAAGCTATAAAAGATGTTGAGAAGGAATTAATAAAAATAGAGTTAATACATAAAGCTGTTGGGGCAATAACTGATAGCGATATACTGCTTGCATCGGCATCAGATGCAATAGTTATTGGTTTTGGTGTAGTGCCAACTGCTAAGGCAAGGGTTTTAGCAAAAGATGAAAATATAGAAATTAGAACATATAATATTATTTATAAATTAATTGATGATATAAAACTTGCTTTTGAGGGCTTGCTTGAACCAAAAATTGAAGAAAAAATAAAAGGTACAGCAGAAGTTAGAGAAGTGTTTAAACTCTCTAAAGCTGGTATTATAGCAGGCAGTTATGTTTTAGATGGTGAAATTGAAAGAGGCAATTTAGTAAGATTAATTCGAGATGGAAAGATTATATATGACGGTAAAATTGAATCCCTTCATAGGTTTAAAGAAGATGTAAAAAAAGTTAGTGCTGGTTATGAGTGTGGTATAAAATTAGAAAATTACCAGGATATAGATAAGGGAGATATTTTAGAAGCATATGAAATAATTGCTGTAAAATAATCTTTAAAATAATCTATAAAGAAGCGTTGAAGTTTTATGTATAAATCAAGAAAATTAGAGATTGATCTTAAAAGAGAAATAAGTTTTATAATTAATACTAAAATTAAAGATCCAAGAATTGGTTTTGTTACTCTAACAGATGTTAAATTATCTGTTGATTATCATTATTTAGATGTGTTTGTTAGTATTATGGGTTCAAATGAGGTAATAAAAAATACTATGGTTATTTTAAAACAATGTGATGGCTTTATAAAAAAGAACTTAAAGGAAAGAATTAAATTAAGAATAATGCCTCAAATTAAATTTATATATGATAAGTCAATTGATAATGGTATTAGGGTTACTGAATTACTGGAAAAGATAAACAAGGGTGATATTTAGTTCTGATGCAAACCTGCAAAGATGATATAATTTTTTATAAAAAATTATTTGATATTATTGAAAAAAATAATAAATTTTTAATAATCACACATGATTTTCCCGATGGTGACTGCTTGGGTTCTCAAATTGCTCTTTTTGAACTTTTTAAAAGGCTAAAAAAACAAGTTGCTATGTTTTGTTCAAGTGAAATCCCTTACCAGTATAGCTTTCTTCCTAGTGTAAACTTTATTAAAAAAGATTTTAATTCTCTTCATTCAGAAATTAACTGTAAAAATAAGGAGTGTGTTTGCTTTTGCTTAGATAGTGCGGATGCTACAAGATTTGAATTGGATTTAAATGTATTAAAAGAAAAAATTAGTTTTTTGATAAATATAGACCATCATTTAGGTAATTCTATGTATGGTGATTTAAATATTGTTAATCCTGCAAAATCAGCCACTGCAGAAATAATATATGAATTTATGAATAGCTATTATAAAGACTTAATTGATCATAAAATTGCTGTTGGTTTATATACTGGTATTTTAACTGATACAGGAAGATTTCAATATGAAAACACTACTAAAAATGTGCATAAAATTATCAGTCATTTATTAGAATTTGATATTATTCCTTCTGATATTTACTCATATATTTATGAAAATGAACCCTTTGAGAGGTTTAAGTTAATAGAACTTGTTTTAAGAAGACTTAAAGTTGATTCGTCTGGGAAATTAATTTATTCGTATGTTTTGCAAAAAGATTTTAAAAGACTAAATCTTCCTTTCTCAGCGCATGATGGAATTATTGAATTACTAAGGACAGCCGCTGGCGTAAAAATCGCTGCCTTGTTTAAACAAGTAAAGAATGATTTTTTTAAGGTTTCATTGCGTTCATCTGATAGGCGTTTTAGTGTTGCTGATATTGCTTCAAAATTTGGTGGCGGTGGGCATAAATTAGCTGCAGCTTATTCACATGTAGGTCCCTTAAATAAAGTAATAGAGAACTTAATAAAAGAAGTCCAGGTAATTTAAAAGTATTTTAAAATTAAGTATAGGTTTATAAAATTAAATAAAAATGAATTTGTATAAAAATAAAGAAGAAAATATCTTAAATAAATCAAAGTTATTAAGTGATTTTGATGGTTTTATTTTAATAAATAAGCAAAAAAATATTACTTCTTATGATGTTATTAGAAAAATAAAAAAGGTTTTTTTTTAAAAAAAATTGGACACGGTGGAACTCTTGACCCTATTGCGACTGGTGTTTTAGTTATTTTACTTAATAATTCTACTAAACTTTTTAATCAAATATCTGGGCTAGAAAAAGAATACATTGCAGAAATATTGTTAGGAACTGTCACTGACACATGGGATATAGAAGGCAAAGTAATAAAGAAAGTTGATAATTTTAATATTTCTAAACAAGAAGTTGTAAAGGTTTTAAAAAGCTTAATTGGAGATTTTAATCAAATACCTCCAATTTATTCTGCAAAAAAGATAAAGGGGAAACCTGCTTATTATTATTTAAGAAACAAAAATAAACAGAAAGATATTTCAGATATTTATAATATTTCTAATGTTTCTAATATTTCAGGTATTTATAATATTATTTTGCAAAAAAAATCAACTGTAAAAATTTTTGATATAAAGTTAATAAGCTATTTTGATAATAAATTATTAGTAAAAATAAATTGCAGCTCAGGAACATATATAAGATCTATAGCTTTTGAAATTGGTGAAAAACTTGGTTGTGGAGCAACTCTTTTAAATTTAATTAGAAGCAAAGTAGGAAATTTTGATGTTTCATCTTGTGTTTCAGTAGAGGACTTTATAAATGATTTATTAAAGTTAAATAGTCTTTATGCTAAAGATTTGGCTGAAGGAATTTCTGACCTAAGTAAATATTTATATATTGAGAAAAGCAAATTTTTTAATAAAAGTATTTTTCCTTTAAGTTATTTTAATTTAATTTTTAAAAAATAAAAATTAGTTTCTATTGTAATTTATTATTATTTAACTAAAATATAATAGTTTTGTTATCAGGTATTTTATATTTATTTTTATTAATTTTTTTCATAGATAAATTTACTAAAATTGCTTATTTAATGTTTATATTAATTAATATTAATTACTCGTTTGTTTTATTTTAGAAATATGGAGAGCTTAAAATTAAAAGATAGTATAATAAAACTAGAAAAAATAGGTTATGATTTTTTTTCTGATAAATTAACAATGGCAGTGATTGGGTTTTTTGATGGTGTTCATATTGGACATAAAAAAATAATTGAAGAATGTGTAAAAAAAGCAAGGGATAATAATGGTACTAGTATTGCGCTTACTTTTAATAAACCTCCAGCAAATATTATTAGGGGAACACTAGATAAGAAATTGATTATCTCTTTTTCTGATAAAGTAAAACTTTTAAAAAAAATAGGGATTGACTATATTGTTGTTGCAAAATTTAACAAAGAATTTGCTCAGCTTGAACCCAGTAAATTTTGCCAAGAAATATTAGTAAATAAGCTGAATGTTAAAGAAATTTTTATTGGTGAAGATTTCAAGTTTGGTAAAAATGCAGAAGGTGATGTTAATTATTTAGAAGTTTTTTTTAAAAATTCAAACATTAAGGTTAATAAAATAGAGACTTTTAAGTTAAATGGAATTCCTGTATCAAGTACTGCCATTAGAAATTATTATTCTGCTGGAGATATTGACAGCATAATTAAATTTCTTGGCAGAATTCCTTCGTTAAAAGGGAAAGTCATACATGGTGACAAGAGAGGAAGGCTTTTAGGTTTCCCGACAGCAAATATAGATATTTTTGAAAGATATATTGCTCCTAAGGATGGAGTATATATTGGCCTTGTTAAGATATTTAACAAGAAAATAGAAAATAAAATAATATCTAATTTAGATTTATTAAATTTTTTAAAAAAATATATCTCGGAATTTAATGAATTAATGCCTGCAGTTATAAATATTGGAAATAACCCAACTTTTAAGGGAGTTAGAAAATGGGTGGAAGCGCATATCATTGACTTTAATCATGATATTTATAATAAAAAAATAGAAGTTTTTTTTATAAAAAGATTGCGCGATGAAATAACCTTTACCAGCAAGCAAGAATTGATATTACAAATTCAAAAAGACATTAAATATGTTAAAGATTACTTTAATATTAAAAATTAATGAATTGTAATCAAAATATAGTTGTGATAAATTATTTATGTTTTTTTAAAGTGGTTTATAATTATTATAAAATAATTTTTATAAAGATTATGATGAAAATGTAAATTAAATGTGAAATATAAAAAGTGAAAAGTAGATAAAATGTAGAGGAAATATTTTTAAAGTAAGGGAGGTGAGCTAATTTGGCATTGCTTAAAGAGGATAAGCAAGCAATAATTGAAAAATATAGACTTCATGAGAATGATACTGGTTCTGCTGCAGTTCAAGTTGCTTTAATGACAACAAGAATTAATGCTTTAAATGAGCATTTAAAAATAAATAAAAAGGACCATCACTCAAGAAGAGGTTTAGTTATGCTTGTTGGTAAAAGAAAAAGATTATTGGAGTACATAAAAAATAATGATCTTGATAGCTATCGAAAGCTAATAAAAGATCTGGGTTTAAGAAAATAAAAAGGAAATAAAAATGGTAATTGATAATTAATTGGTTTTAATACTAAAAAACCTTTTTATTTTATCATTTTTATTTTTAAGGAGGTTATTTAAATAATTGGAAATTAATACTGAGAGGTCTTATAAGCTTATAGTTGGGACGAAAGAAATTGTTTTTAAAACTGGTAAATTGGCAAATCAAGCAAATGGATCAGTTTTAGTTGAATCTGGTGGTAATGGAATACTTGTTACTGCTACAATGAGTGAAGAGTTTCAACAAAACATTGATTTTTTTCCACTAGTTGTTGATGTTGAAGAAAGAATGTATGCAGCAGGTAAAATACCTGGTGGCTTTTTTAAAAGAGAAGGCAGAGCTTCTGATAAAGCCATACTAATTTCTCGGCTTACAGACAGGCCCTTGAGACCAGTTTTTGATAAAAATTTAAGAAATGAAGTTCAGATAATAGCGACAGTTTTATCTGTTGACCAAATTTATCCTTATGATGTGCTGGTTATGAATGGTGCTTCATGTGCGCTGTATATATCTGATATACCATTTAATGAGCCAATTGGTGCAGTAAGAGTAGGTCTTATAGATAATAATTGGATTATAAACCCATCTTATGATGAGTTAAAGAAAAGTTTGCTTGATATAGTAGTAGCTGGAACCGAAAGTGCTGTTTTAATGATTGAAGCAAAATGTAAAGAAGCTTCAGAAGAAGATATCTTAAAAGCTGTTGAAGTTGCTACACCTGAAGTAATTAAGATAATAAAGGCTCAAAAGGATTTTAGAGATGAAGTTGGGCTTGAAAAAAAAGAAGTTAAGCTTTTTACTTTAAACGAAGAAGTAAAATTTAAGGTAAATGAAATTGCAAGAGAAAAGATTCAGGAAAAAATTAAAGATGTAATTAATTTTGCAACTAAACCGGAGCAAGAAAAGAATGCATTATTAAATGTTGGTAAAAAAGGATACCTATCACAAGAGCTTGATAAAATTGAAAAGGAAGTAAAAGAAAAACTTTCTTTAGAATTTCCTGAGGATTTGGTAAGCATTGACATTGTCCTTAAGGATTTAGAGCGAGAACTTGTTCGACAAATGATTCTTGAAAATAAAATAAGACCCGATGGCCGTAAACCTGATGAAATAAGACCAATAAAATGTGAAGTAGGGTTATTTCCAGATACTACACATGGAACAGGTTTATTTACTAGAGGTAGAACACAAGCGCTTACAATATTAGCCCTTGGCTCAATTCGCGAAGCACAAAAAATTGACAGTCTTGAAGAAATAGAATTTAAAAGATATATGCATCATTATAATTTTCCACCTTTTTCAACTGGTGATACTGCTCCTTTAAGGGGTCCAAAAAGAAGAGAGATTGGACATGGGGCGCTTGCAGAAAGAGCCCTTGAGCCAATGATACCAGATGAAGATAAGTTTCCTTATGCAATAAGATTAGTTTCAGAAATCTTAGAATCTAATGGTTCAACTTCAATGGCTAGTGTTTGTGGAAGTACTCTTGCTTTAATGGATGGTGGTGTTCCTATTTTAAATCCAGTTTCAGGAATAGCAATGGGTCTTGTTAAAGGTGAGGATAATAATTTTATTATTTTATCTGATATACAGGGGATAGAAGATTTTTATGGTGATATGGATTTTAAAGTTGCTGGAACTAAAAATGGTATTACAGCTTTGCAGATGGATATAAAAATAAAAGGTATTGATATAGAAATTATGCGAAAAGCTTTATATCAAGCTAGAGAAGGCAGACTTTTTATTTTAAGTAAAATGCTTGAAGTTTTACCTCAGCCAAGGAGCAGTCTGTCTAAAGTAGCTCCTAAAATTTCTACTTTTAAAATACCAAAAGATAAAATCGGTGAAATTATTGGTCCAGGTGGAAAAATTATTAAAAATATCAAAGAAGAATTTGGATTAGACGAAATAGAGATTACTGATTCAAATGGCGAAGGGTTGGTTTCAATTACATGCAGTGATTTGGAAAAAATAAATTTAGCAAGAAAAAAAATTGAATCAATGTTAAAAACTATTGATGATATAGCAATTGGTGATGAATTTATTGGGACAGTTGTTGGTATTACTCCATATGGTGCTTTTATAAATCTTATACCTGGTGTAGATGGACTGCTTCATATATCAAAAGTCGTTAATAAAAGGATAAATAAAGTTGAGGAATACTTGAAACTGGGAGATAAAGTTAGTGTAAAAATCACATTTATTGATAAAAAGGATAAGAAAATATCACTTGAAAGAACAGACTTATACAATTAAAAATAATATTGAAAATAATAATATTAAATTTGAAAGATACGAAATTAGTATATTAGAAAATGGGTTAAGAATAATTAGCGAAACAATTCCGCATTTTAGATCAATTTCACTTGGTTTTTGGATTCCTGCTGGTTCAAGAAATGAAACTCCTGAAATTAATGGTATTACTCATCTAATTGAGCATTTGCTTTTTAAAGGAACAACAAATAGAACATATAAAGAAATTGCTATTGAATTTGATTCTATGGGTGCTGAGTTTAATGCTTTTACTGATAAAGAAAATAGTTGTGTTTATGCAGATTTTATAGACAGCCATCTTGATAAGTGTATTGAGATTTTATTTGATGTAGTAACATCTCCATCTTTTTTGCCTGAAAGTATAAAGCTTGAGAAAAAGGTTGTTTTAGAAGAATTAAAAATGGTAAAAGATAACCCGTCCGATGAAATATTTAATTATTTTTATGAAGTTGTTTTTAATGGACATCCACTAGGATTGCCAATACTTGGAACCAAGAAATCCATAAACTTATTAGATTTTCAAACAATTCAACAATATTTTAAAAATAATTTCAATTTAAATAAAATGGTAATTTCCGCTGCAGGCAATGTTAAGCATAAAGTTCTTGTTGAATTAGTAAAAAGTAATATTGAAAAAATATCAGATAAGATTTCTTTTAATAATAACAACAAGAAAGATTTAGAAACGAGCTTAAACTATATTAAAAAAAAGAAATTATATAAAAGCAAAACCCAAACCAGTCATTTATGTTTAGGTGGTCCTGGTTGTAGTAGAAAAAGCAGCGATAAGTACGCACTTTCACTATTTACGAACATATTAGGTGGTAGTATTAGCAGCAGACTTTTTCAAAAAGTTAGAGAAGAAAAAGGCCTATCTTATACAATTTTTGCAAGCAACACTCAATATACCGATACAGGTATAATTGCTATTTATGCTGCTGCTTCTCATACAAATTTACAAAGAGTTATTGATTTAATAATAAGTGAATTAAAATTAATGCAAAAAAATGGAATTAACACTTATGAGTTAGAAATAGCAAAAGAGAACACTAAAGGCGCTATTGTATTAGGTGTTGAGGATATAAGCTCTAGAATGTTTAGACTTGGTAAAGCTCTTTTGATAGATGGTAATGTTTTAACAATAAATGAGATATTGAAAAAAATTGATGCAACAAGTATTGAAAAAGTAAATGAAATTGCTGATAAATATTTTAACCCTGATAAATTAAGTATTGTTGTAATAAGTAAAAATACAAATACATCAAATATTATTAAAAAGTAAGAAAACAGCACAGGAGGACTAATGTGAAAAAAATAGCTGTTTTTGGAATTTGTGGAAAGATGGGAGTTTCAATAACAAAAGAGCTTTTAAAAGAAAAAGATTTTAAAGTTGTTTGCGGATTAGATATTGTAAATTCAGGAGAGGATTTTGGCCAATTATTTATTGGGAAAAAGTTAGATATAGTCATTTATAGTGACTACAATGAGGTAAAAAAGTTAAATCCAGATGTTATATTAGATTTTACTATTGCTGATGCTGCTTATAAATCTATTTTATGGTCAATTGAAAATGAAATTGATATCATTGTTGGAACAACTGGTATATCTAAAGAAAGAATAAATGAAATAAGTCTTGCCTTGAAAAATAAAAAAAGTAAAGTTTTTATAGTGCCAAATTTCTCAATTGGAGCTGTTGTTATGATGAAGATTTCAAAACTAATTGCTGGTTACTTTGATAATTGTGAAATTATTGAACTTCACCATGAAAAAAAGAAAGATGCTCCATCTGGAACTGCATTAATAACCTCAGAGTTTATTGCTCAACAAAAAAAATTTGACAGCTTTAGATTAAAGGAAGGCGAAGCTGAAAGTGTTGAAGGAAGTAGAGGGGCTTTTTATAATGGACTTCACATCCATAGTGTTAGACTACCAGGATTTTTAGCTAGCCAAGAAGTAATATTTGGTACTATTGGCCAAAGATTAACAATAAGACATGACAGCATTGATAGGTTATCTTTTTATCCTGGTGTGCTATTGGCTCTTAAAAAGATAGATACCCTTCCTAAGTTTACAATAGGTTTGGATAAAGTTATTGAAATTTAGAATTAATTAATAAAAGATTATAAATGATAAAATTTTTTTAATAATAAATTTTTCAAAATTTCTATTCTGGAGGTTGAAATGAATTTTGGTGAAGTTATAACAGCAATGGTCACACCATTTGACAATGAGGGAGATTTAAACTTAGAAACAACAGAAAAATTAGTAAAACATCTGATTTCTACTGGAAGTGACGCTATTCTATTAGCTGGAACGACAGGAGAATCTCCAACATTATCTGATGAAGAAAAACTAAAATTATTTGAATTTGCTGTAAAAAAGTTTAATAAAAAAACAAAAATAATAGCTGGTACAGGTTCAAATGATACAAAGCATTCAATTGATCTTTCAAAAGAGGCTGAAAAAATAGGTGTTGATGGTCTTTTACTGGTTGTTCCATATTATAATAAACCTTCGCAGTACGGTCTTTATAAGCATTTTGAAAAAATTGCATCAGAAGTGAAAATACCTATAATCTTATATAATGTTCCATCAAGAACTTCTTGCAACTTATCTTCAAAAGTTTGCATTGAGTTATCTAAAATTGACAATATAGTTGCTGTAAAAGAAGCTAGCAGTGATTTTAAACAAATTGCAGAAATTATAAATGGCACAAAAGAAGAATTCTTTGTTTATAGCGGAAATGATGGTGATACACTTCCAATGTTGTCACTTGGTGCTTATGGTGTTATAAGTGTTGCTTCCCATTTAGTTGGAAAAGAAATAAAAGAAATGATAAACTTATATAAAAGTGGTAAATTTAAAGAAGCTGCCAATGTTAATAATTGGCTTTTAGATTTTTTTTATGGTATTTTTATTACAACAAATCCGGTACCAATTAAAGAAGCGCTTAACCTTTGTGGATTTGATGTAGGAAACCCAAGACTTCCTCTTGTAAATATGACTAATGAGGAAAAAGATAATTTTAAAAAAATTTTGTTAAAATATAACTTAATAAAATAAAAAAACAATTATTAAAAAAATATGAAATATTAAAATAATTAAATAGTAAGTGTTAAAATATAGGAATAAAAAGTAATTAAGTTAATTAATAAAGAAAGGGATAAAGTTAATTAAATAAAATATGGCAAAAAAAAGCAGTTTGAAAGTAGTTTTTTTAGGAGGTCTTAATGAAGTAGGAAAAAATATTATGGTTCTTGAAAAAGATAATAACATGGTTATTATTGATTGTGGCATAATGTTTCCAGACGACTATATGCCTGGAGTAGATTATTTAATTCCTGATTTTACTTACTTAAAAAAAAACATAAATAAAATAAAAGCTTTAATTGTAACTCATGGACATGAAGATCATATTGGTGCAATTCCTTACCTATTAAGAGAAATTAATTTTATGCCTATTTGTATATATGCTACAAAGCTTACAATAGGGCTTATTAAATCAAAGTTCAATGGTAATATAAAAGTAGACAATATAGTTTTCAATGAAATCACAACCGAAAAGAGTTTAGACATAGGGCCATTTCATTTTGAATTCTTTAGAATAAATCATAGTATCCCAGACAATATAGGTATAATTATTAAAACAGATGTTGGTAATATTGTGCATTCAGGTGATTTTAAATTTGATCAGTTTCCAATAGACGGAAAATTTACTGAATATTCAAAACTTACTGATATTGGCAAAGAAAATGTATTAGCATTATTTTGTGATAGCACAAATGCTGAAGAACAAGGTTTTACATTGCCAGAAAGAGAGGTAGGCAAGACTTTATATGAAAAGTTTATCCATGCAAATAAAAGAATTATTGTGGCTACTTTTTCCTCACATGTCCATAGAATCCAACAAGTATTTGATGTTGCAAAGATTTTAAATAAAAAAGTAGCAGCATCAGGAAAGACTATGTTAAAAACAATTAAAATAGCATCAGAACTAGGGTTTCTAAAAATTCCACCTGATACTATTATTCCAATAACAAAAATTGATGATTATCCTTTAAATAAAATAGTTTTACTTTCTACTGGCTCTCAAGGTGAACCATTATCAGCTTTAAGAAAAATGGCATTAAATGAGCATCCAAAAGTTAAAATTATTCGTGGTGATATGGTAATAATTTCAGCTTCTCCAATACCAGGAAACGAAAATGCAATTTCAAGTACAATAAATATGCTTTTAAAACAAGGTGCTGATGTTTTTTATGAGTCAATTGCAGGGGTGCATGTTTCAGGACATGCACAGCAAGAAGAAATAAAAATGATGATAAACTTTATAAAACCAAAATATTTTATACCGATACATGGAGAGTATAAACATCGAATTCAAAATAAAATAATTGCAAAAAGTATAGGAATACCAGAAGAGAGAATTATAATTGCTCAAAATGGTGATATTTTAAAGTTAAATGAAAATATGTGCAGAATTTCGGGTAATTTAAATTTACAAAATATATATATTGACGGTTGTGGTATAGGAAATACAGAGGATGTAGTAATTAAGGATAGAAAGTTACTTTCAAAAAATGGAGTAGTTTTTATAACAGCAGTGGTTAAAACTAATGAAAAAAAGATATTATATGAGCCTGAGTTTGTTTTTAAAGGAATAATATTTATGAAAGATTTTGAGCAGTTTATAGAAGAAGCTAGAAATTTAATTGTAGAAACAATAAAAAGATGTTTTAAAGAAAATAAATTAAATAATTTTATAATTGAGAAGGAAGTGCAGGATTTTTTAGAGAAATATTTTATTAAACATATTAAAATTAAACCTGTAATAATAGCTAAGGTAATAAATATAAATGACTGATTAAATATAAATGAATGATGTCAAATGGATAAAAAAAGTAAAGAAATTAGAAATAATAAAAATAAAAAGATTTTAAAAAAGGAAATAGATAAGAAAAAAGAATCTATTTTAAAGTATAAAAATAGTTCTCAAAATAATTCCAGTAATATGTTAAAAAGTCAAAATATAAGAAAACAATATGTAAAAAGGCGTTCTGAAGTTTATGGAATTATTATAATTATGTTTTCTGTACTCTTTTTTTTAAGTTTTTTTAACTTTGGTCAGAGCGGTCTTTTAACTTCATATATTAATGATTTCTTTTCATTTGTATTTGGAATTGTAAAATATATTGTAGCTTTTTTATTATTTGTATGGGGAATCAGCTTTTTTATTCACCGAGTTAATTTTCTTCCTTCAATTTTTGGTCTGGGATTTTTAATTATATATATCTCTATATCAGGTTTGATGAATGTTACCACTAACATAAAAGATATTTTTGATCCCTTGTTAATAAAGGTAAAAGGTGGAATAGTTGGTGCAGGTATTTATTATGGTTTAAATAAATTGGTGGGTAAGGCTGGGACAATAACAATATTAATTGTGCTTTTAATTATTGGTGTAATAATAGTTTTTAGGATATCTATAGCTGATGCGTTTAAAAAAATTAGTCTTAAAAATAAGTATGAGGCTAAAATACTTCAAGATAATGAGAAATTTAATGCTAGCAATATAAAAGGTGCTCCTTTTCAAAATAAAAGTTTTGCTGATAATATAATAAAATCGAAAGTTTATGATGCAGAAAAAGAAATAGAAAACGAAACTTATTTAAAGAAACATCATAATTTACATATACAAGATAATACAATTAATAAAATAGACAAGACACCAAAAGATGATTATGAATTAAAAAATGCCAAGGATTTACTGGACAGACAAACTTCAGATGTTAAATATACTGATGTCAAACAAGCTGCCCCTGATATTATTTATCCACGCAGTATTCAAAGCCAGTTAAAAATTCCAATTTATCAAGATTCTGAACAAGATATTGAGTTAGATCAAAATTATAAATTGCCCCCAGTTAGTATTTTAAAAAAATCTGATTCTCTGTCTCCAAAATTATATAAAAAAAATATTGCTGAAAATGTTAGTACTCTAAATCAGCTTTTTAGAGACTTTAATTTACCTGCTAAAATAACCTCTGTTACTCGTGGTCCTTCAATAACCCTTTATGAAGTAACTTTATCTCAAGGCGTTAAAGTATCTAAGCTTTTAAGTTTAGAAGATGACTTTTGTGTAGCATTAGGTTCGCCTGATATTAGATTTTTAACACCTATTCCTGGAAAGTCTGCAATTGGAATTGAAGTTCCTAATAAAATAAGAAGTCTTGTAACCTTAGGTGATATTTTTTCACCTTCAGATAAGCTTTTAATGGAAGACCTATTGACTGTGCCTCTTGGTAAGGATTTTTCTGGGGAAACAGTATACATGACAATTAATAATATGCCGCATGTATTAATTGCAGGTGCTACTAATTCAGGCAAAAGTGTATGTTTAAATTCAATTATAATTTCTCTGCTTATGAAAGTAAAACCAAGCCAGGTAAAATTAATAATGATAGACCCTAAAATGGTTGAACTTAGCATATATAATGGGATACCGCATTTACTTGCTCCAGTAATTGTTGATCCAAGAAAAGCTGCCTCAGTTTTATCTTGGGTTTTAGAAGAAATGCAAAATAGATTTCAGTTGCTACTTGATTTTAATTGTAAAACATTGGAAGAATATAATTTTATGGTAAAAAAGGATGCTAGCAAAGATCCTGAATTAAAACCTTTACCATATATTTTAGTAATAATTGATGAACTTGCAGATTTAATGATGGTTGCTGCTTCAGAGGTTGAGGATAGCATCTGTAGGATAGCTCAAATGGCTAGGGCTGTTGGAATACATTTAATAATTTCTACACAAAAGCCAATTGTTAAAATTTTAACAGGACTTATTAAAACAAATATCCCAGCAAGAATAGCTTTTAAAGTAACTGACTATATGGACTCAAGAGTTATATTAGAGCATGCAGGGGCAGAGAAACTGATTGGGAAAGGTGATATGCTTTACCTATCTCCTCAGCATAATAGGCCAGAAAGATTACAGGGTGCATTTGTTACAACAAAGGAAATTAGCTTAATTACAAATTATATAAAAAGCCAAATTAAGGCTGAGTATAACCCAGAGATTACTGAAAGATTTGTTAAAAAAGAGGAAAGAACAGTTGAAGATGATGAACTTTTATACGAAGCCTTGAAAGTTGTAGTTGATATAGGCCATGCATCAGCATCACTCCTGCAAAGAAAATTAAGGTTAGGATATGCAAGAGCAGCAAGAATAATAGACCAGTTAGAATCAAAAGGTTATATAGGAAGATTTGATGGAAGTAAACCAAGAGAAGTTTTGATTACCAAAGAAGAATTAAGAGAAATGCTTAATAATTAGATAAGAAAAAGAGTAAACTAGGTAATAAAAAGAGAAAAATTGTGAGATTTTCAATAATTAGTATAGGAACAGAACTAAACTTAGGTTTAATAACAAACACAAATGCTCAGTTTATAGCTGAAACATTGACAAATATAGGTCTTGAGTGTAATTATATTATTTCTGTTCGTGATAACGAGAATGATATAATTAACTCCCTAAAAATCTGTAGTAAATTTAGCGAAATATTAGTAATTTGTGGAGGTCTTGGACCTACTGATGATGATTTAACAAGAAATGCAGTTTCAAAATATTTAAAGGTTAAATTAGTTAAAATTGATTCTCTTGATAAAACAAGTCTTAAATTTTTAAGCCACATTAAAAATGATAATTTAACTGAAAAATTAAAGCGTCAATCTTATATTCCTGAAGGTTCAATACCAATAATCCCTAGGATAGGGAGTGCTTCGGGCTTTATAATACAAAGTAATAATAATTTAATTTTTTCTATTCCTGGTGTTCCAAGAGAAATGAAAGATATGCTTGAAGGTGATGTGGTTCCTTATTTAAATAATTTTTTAAAAGAAAAGGGCAAGTCTTTAAAAAAACAGGTGATTAAAAAATCAGTTCTAATGGCAACAGATATAAGTGAAAGCCAGCTGGAGTTTTCTATGAAGAGTATTAAACCTTTAGCTAAAAAATTAAATGTTGAATTAGGAATAACTGCTAGCCCAGGGCTAATTAAAATTATTTTAATTTCCAAAGCAAGCTCTCTTACAGAATGCAGTAAAAATTTAGAGAGATTAAAAAAAGAAATTACTGGTATGCTTGGAGAATATATTTATCTTGATAAAGAAGGTTTGATTGGGGATAGTTTAAAAGAAGCAATTTCAAATTGTAATTATAAAGTAACGATTAGTGCTGCGGAATCAATAACTGGCGGTTTAATTTCTAGCCTTATTACTGATACTCCTGGAAGTTCAGATTATTTTTTAGGTTCAATTATATCATATAGTAATTATGCAAAAGAAAAATTATTAAGAATTGATAAAAATTTAATTATTAAAAATGGCACAGTTAGCGCAGTAGTAGCTGCTCAAATGGCAAAAAATTGTAAAGAAATTTTTCAGTCTGATTTTTCTGTAAGTGCTACAGGTTTTGCTGGTCCAACTGTTAATGAAGAAGGAAAATTTGTTGGTCTTGTTTATGCTTGTATAAATTACCCTAATGGGAATAGTGAAGTTTATGAAAAAAACTTTATTGGTACAAGGACTGATATTAAATTTAGAACTGCTCAATTTGTTATAAACAAGCTAAGACTTAATATTTTAAAATTTGGTGTAGGCAGTAAACAATAGTTAGTAAGTCATAGTTAATAAGTAGTAAGTATCAAATATCACTTAGAATTTTAAAAAATTTTACATACTGTATTTTATTATAAAACTTTAAATAAATAATAAATAAATTGTTTAATCTATTTATACATATTTTTAAATTTATACTTATTAAAGATAATGAAAAAAAGACTTTTTATAGCAATTACTTTGCCTGAGGATACCAGGAAAAAACTTTTTAATTCTTTAACAGGAGTTTTTTTAGACAATAATAATTTTAAGCAGATTCCTATTGATAATATTCATTTAACATTGAAATTTATTGGTGATTTTGAAGAAAAGAATTTAAATATTTTAAAAAAAACAGTTAGTCAAGCTGTTGAAGGGTTTAATGCTTTTTACTTTAAAATTGGCAATCAAATTAATGCTTTTCCAAGAATAGATTTAGCAAGAATTGTTTTTGCGCCTGTTACAGAAGGCTCAGATGAAATTTTTAAATTGTTTAATTTACTTGAAAATAGCTTAAGGAAGTTAAAAATAAAAAAAGAAGATAAAAAATTTACAGCTCATATTACACTTGCAAGAATAAAGAATTTTGTAAATTTAAAGGATAAGGTTGATTTTGTCAAAATACCAAATATAGAACCATTAATTTGTGAAAAAATTGTTCTTTTTGAAAGCATTTTAAATCAAAGTGGAGCAAAATATATAGCTTTAGGTGAATTTAATTTAAAAAAATAATCATATATTATTTAATCATAAATTATTTAACAGACATTGCTAATTTTTTTATGAAGAGTAATATTAAAGAGTAATGTATGATAAAAGATGGCAATTAAATTATGAATTAAGTTGCAGAAATTAAATTATTTGCTATAATGTATATATGTATAAATATGTATATATGTAATAGATAAGTAAAGTTATATTAGCTGAGTGTTGTATTAATAAAAATGATGATAATTAGAATAATTAAAAATGAAAATATTTTGGAGGCAATATGGATCAGGAAGATAAAAATAAAATAATAGATAATACTTTGTTACAGATAGAAAGACAATATGGCAAAGGTTCAATAATGAAACTTGGGCAATCTAATATAATTTCTAACGTTGATTGTATTCCGACAGGTTCGCTTGAACTTGATTTAGCGCTTGGAATTGGCGGAATACCAAGGGGCAGAATTACTGAAATATTTGGGCCAGAAGCTTCTGGTAAAACTACATTAGCGCTTCATATAATTGCAAATGCTCAGAAAACAGGTGGGACAGTTGCTTTTATTGATGCAGAACATGCTTTAGACCCAATTTATGCTAGAGCTGTAGGTGTAAATACAGATGAATTATTGTTATCTCAGCCAGATAATGGTGAACAGGCTTTAGAGATTTGTGAAATCCTTTTACGCAGCGGAGCTTTAGATGCAATTGTAGTGGATTCTGTTGCTGCTTTAGTTCCTAAAGCTGAATTAGAAGGTGAAATGGAAGATACACACGTTGGTCTGCAGGCAAGATTAATGTCAAAGGCGTTAAGGAAGTTGACGGGTATTGTAAATAAAACAAGAACTGCAGTTATTTTTATTAATCAACTTAGGGAAAAAATTGGTATAATTTTTGGCAATCCGGAAACTACACCTGGAGGAAGGGCTCTGAAATATTATTCATCAGTTAGATTAGATATTAGGAAAATTGACAATATTAAAGAAGGGGCTGAAGTTATTGGTTCAAGAACCAAAGTAAGGGTTGTTAAAAATAAAGTTGCACCACCTTTTAAAAGTGCAGAATTTGATATAATGTATGGTAAGGGTATATCAAGAGAAGGAAGTATTCTAGATTTGGGAACTGAAAAAGGAATTATTATAAAAAGTGGATCCTGGTATTCTTATAATGATGAAAGAATTGGGCAGGGTAGAGAAAATGCAAAAATATTTTTAATGCAAAATCCAGATATAGCAAATAAAATTGAAAAGGAAATAAAGAAGGTTCTTGGTTTTCCTTATAAAGAAAGTGATGAAAAAAATAAAAAAGATGATGAAACTTTATCAAAAATAGATAAAGAGATTAATTATAAGATTAATAACAAAAAGCAGTTAAATAATAAAAAACAAAAGGATAAAAAAGATTTAACAAATATAATTTTAAGTGATTCTGACTTTGATGCTAATGATAAATCAGATAATATTGTAA
>Ga0136652_1000472_pt1 | contig 19507 bp, 19 predicted proteins | sample ConPoolayeEmetaG_FD_94864 | JGI IMG/M metagenome (GOLD analysis project Ga0136652, IMG submission 94864) | Hot spring microbial mat communities from California, USA to study Microbial Dark Matter (Phase II) - Cone Pool mat layer E metaG... ...
CATCCTGGGGCTGAAGGCGGTCCCAAGGGTTCGGCTGTTCGCCGATTAAAGCGGTACGCGAGCTGGGTTCAGACCGGCGTGAGCCAGGTCGGTCCCTATCTGCTGTGGGCGTACGAGTCTTGAAGGGCCATCACCCTAGTACGAGAGGATTGGGTGGTACGTGCCTCTGGTGTACCTGTTGTCGCGCTAGCGGCACGGCAGGGTAGCTAAGCACGGACTGGATAAACGCTGAAGGCATCTAAGCGTGAAGCCGTCCCTAAGATTAGGACTCGGTGCTCCCTTCGGGTGAGCTGAAGACCCCTCGAAGACTACGAGGTTGATAGGCCGGAGGTGTACGGACAGAAATGTCCTCAGCTTACCGGTACTAACGGTCGAGGGCTTGACCGCATTTATGACCCGCTGTCAGGCCGCATCTCCCGAGAGAGAACCCGGCCCGGGATTCCTGGCACACCCGCCTATGCCATTATGAGTGCTATCGCCGCCGCGGGGCGTTAGGAGGTGGGAACGCACGGACGGAACCGCGTTCTCAAACTCCTGGCGCGCCAGATTTATCCGCAGGCGGCGTCACGCGAGCTGCCGGTGACCATACGCGCGGGGCCACACCTGATCCCATTCCGAACTCAGTAGTTAAGCCCGCGCGGCCGATGATAGTCCTGATCGGGCGAAAGTAGGTCATCGCCGGCTTTGACGGCCCGGTGTTCCTCCCGGAACGCCGGGCCGCCTTGTTTGGCAGCACCGGGCGAAGCTCGGCGTTTGCCGGCCGACCTGCGGTGGCGGAGGGTCATCCACGATCTGCCGCAGGAGCAGAAGCCCTGTCCGTGCTGTGGCACGCTCCGCGTGCGGATCGGCCAGGAGGTCAGCGAGTAGCTCGACTACGTACCCGCCGAGCTGATGGTCATCGAGCACGTGCGGCTCAAGTACGCTTGCCCGCCACAAGTTCCACGAAGCCCGCACCAGTGACGCCGCGGCCAGCACCCAGGCGCTGGCCTACATTCGGCTGCTGTACGACGTCGAAGATCAAGCCCAGGAACAGTTTCCGCAGCGGCGCCGCGGGGCAGCCGCGCCGACGCCCTCGGCAGAGGCCGTCGCACGAGACAGCGCCGCGCCACGGGGTGGCGTTTTGCCGCCGACAGCGGCGGGGACGATATCAGACATCGCCGCATCACCGCGGTGTCCTTGCCGCCCCTCTGGCGCACCGAACGTGGCGGGCACCGCGCTCGCGGACAGAGCGTGTACCGCAGAAGTTCCTGACGCGCACCACGCCCCGGCGGCCAGCCGATATGGCTTGCGTGGGGAGCGGGCGGTGCCGCGCTTCTTGCAGTTCCGCGCCTAGCTGCAAGCGCAACAAGTCCAGCGCGGCGGATCCCCGACAGCGCGAGACCTCTTGTTTGGGGGTATAATGACAATGGCGATGGGGTTCGCCGCGGCCCTGGCCCTCACAAGCGCCTAGGGCAAACCGCCCGCCTTTCTGACGGGCTGATGACCCCTGCTGGACAGCGTTGGCTTCCGGCGGCGGTTCTCGGCCCGGATGCCCAACGAGACCGTTACGCCGGGAACCGCTGCGATCGGGACTTGGCGCGAGCCAACGTCCGTCGCTGAGAGGCGTCCGATGGACCGGCGCGATCTCGGACGTTGCCATCACTGCGGGAGCTTGCTCGCGGTCCACGGCCACTTTGTCGCCGAGGGCTACCAGCACGAAGAGTATTACTGTCGCGCTTGCGGTGGAATTGAGCGGCGGGCCATCCGGCTGCGCCTGGACGATCCAGCGTGGCGCAAGGTCTACGAGCGGCGGCAGAAGCTCATTGCGCAAGGCCCCACGAGCGGGCGCTTTCTGAAGCGCCATCGCAGCGACGCGAAGGCGACACGTCGCTGGGTCGAGGAGATCTTCTGGCTTGGCCAACGCCTGGTTGGGGAGGACATGCCCGAGAAGCCGGCGGCGCGCCGAAGCTTGGGGGGGCGGGGTCCGGCGCCGGAGCGACGACGATGAACGCACGCCATCGCGGCGCGATCGCCGCCACATTCCGCTCCATCGACAAGCGGCTGGCCGAAATCGAAGCGATTCTGCTGGCGGTGGGCGGGCAGTCACCGCTTTCCGGGTACGCCTTCGATGTGGGGCCGATGGAGCGGCAGGCCATCGTCGGCTACTTGCAGCGCATCCGCGAGAAGATGTGGTCGGCGATGAAACACCTGGAGGTGCCCACCAGTAACCGTCGCGTCAGCGCGGCGTGGGCGATCCGCACCACGTTGATCGGCGTGATGATCGACTTGGCGGAAATCGAGCCGCGGCGATTGGGCGGATACGGGAATCTCGATTCGACCGCCGGCACGACCCTCGCGGGAATCCTGACGGACCTGCGACGACTCACCAATGGCCTGGAAGCCTACGTGCGCCGAGCGCAGGGCGAAAACCTGGGTGAGCGGCTCGCCCGGCTGGAGACGTCGCCAGCCAATCGCGAAGCGCTCGCAACCATCGAACGTATCATCACTCGACACGGGCTGGTGGAATTGCGCCCGATGCTGGATATGGTCCTGTCACGCCTGGAGTCGACGGATTTCGAGATCGCCTTCTTCGGACGCGTGAGTTCTGGGAAATCCTCGCTGCTGAACTACCTGCTGGGTCGGGACGTGCTGCCCGTCGGCGTGCTACCGGTCACGGCGGTCCTGACGCGCTTGCGACCTGCCGCTCGCGCGGAACTCGTGGTTCGGTTCCAGATCTCCCAGCCGCAGCGCTTGCCCTTGGAGCGCATCGCGGAATTCGTGACGGAGGACGGCAACCCGGACAATAAGCACCGGGTGGCCGAAGTCGAGGTCCACTTGCCCAGCCCACGCCTCGCCCAGGGCGTCGCTTTCATCGATACGCCGGGCGTGGGCTCGCTCGCGACCTTCGGCGCTGCGCAGACGAAAGCCTATCTGCCGCGCTGCGACCTGGGCGTGCTGCTCGTGGACGCCGGTTCGAGCCTCAATCACGAGGACCTGGCCATCCTCCAAGGCTTCTACGACGCCGCAATACCCACGATGGTATTGCTGAGCAAGGCCGACCTGTTGAGCGAACCGGATCGGGACCGCGTCATCAGCTATATCAAGCAGCAGGCAGGCGACGTGGTTGGCGGCGACGCGCCGGTGTTCGCGGTCAGCACGCGCGGCCCGGACGCTGCCTTGGCCGATACCTGGTTCGATCAGCAGATTGTCCCGTTCGTCGAGCACCACCGCGAGCACGCCGCAGCCTCGATGCGCCGGAAGATCGCGAATCTCGCCGAAACAGCGGCCGCGTATCTGGCGGGCATGCTCGACCGGGCGCGGGCCACCGATCACCGGCAGGATGCCGGCGCCACAAGCCAGCTCGATACCACGAAGGCTCAGCAATTGCTGGCTGCTGATGCGGAGCGAGTTGCGGCCGTCGCCGTCCGTGTGACCGAGCCGACGGACAAAGGCGTCCCGCATCAGCTTGCGCAACTGGTTCACAGCGCATCCGCCGCGCTGGTCGAACAGGCCCGGCGTGGCGAAAGAGTCCCGCGTGCGTTGGCCGAGCACGCGCTCCGCGCGCTGGCGGACATGTCCGACAGCACGCGCGGGCAGATGGCGGAACTGGGCGACGCGCTGCGCCAGACCGTGGAGCAACTGTCCGCAGCGTTCGGGCTGCCGCCGGCGGTGACGCTCGATGAAGTCATCGCTACACTTCCGCCGCTGCCCCCGGCGGACGAGGCACGGCTGCGCGACATCCCGGACGTACGCTGTTCGAAGCTCCTCGCCGTCTGGCCACGTTTTGCACGCTGGTCCTTGCGCCGCCGGATTGATGAGCGTTGCGGCGCCATGCTGTGGTCCCTCCTCAGCGACCACCGCGCGAAACTGCGAACGTGGCTCGCGGCCAGTCTGGAGCGGTTGACGAACGCTTACGAAGTGCAGGCGGCGCTTCTCCGCGACAAGCTGCGCGCCGCCGGCGACGGCCAGGCGGCCGGCGAGCCGATCGAGGGATTGGAGGCCGACCTGGAGCTGCTTAGACGGATTGCGCCAGCGGGAATAGCCACCAAGGCACGAGGCCCCAGGGAAGAATCACGAATGGCGAACTACGAATAGCCAAACAAGACTGCGTGGAGATCTTTGCCGACCGGTGACGGACCGGAGCAGGTGATCGGCGGGCCAACGTGCCGCGAGCCGAGCGGCGGTAACAGCCGCCAGCGCGAAAAGTGCTAAGACCTGATTGCGTAAACGGGACCCACGGCGCGGATGCCGCAACACTATTGGGCTTACGAGGAGCCCCAGCATTGCGATGCCGAGCCGAATCCGCGACGACGACGAGGCCACACGCCTCGCCGTGGGCGGCGGCAAGTAGCAGTCCTGGAGTAACGCTTGAGGTGTCGGGGCACGCAGAAATGCCAGGTAGCCGCCATACGCCGCGGTGAGCAACGCGGCGCCAAAGGCGACAGCGACCAGAAGCCGCTCCACGAACTGAGTCCTCTGCGCTGTCAGCCCCGGCGCATCCGGTCCGCCATCCAGCCGCCGTCGAGCTTGGCGAGGCTGGAGAACCCGTCGGCCAGGCCCTCGATGGTCCCCAATGCCCCCGCGGCCGCACCCGTCGACGCCAGGAACGCCGGGAGCAGCACGGTCACGGTCTCGTGGCTGGTATCGGAGAAGAGCGAGGCCAGGCCGATTCCGAGGACGGTGCGGTTGAGCCAGCGGAATGCCGTCGGCCGCCGCGTGACGCCGGCTGTGCTGTCGATGGTCGCGCTGGCTCCATCATTCATGGCAGGCACACCCGCTTGTCGCCGACAATGTGCACGAGCGCTCGCCGGTGCGCGTCCTCTTCGTCACCGGTCGCCAGGCCACTCCGTAGGGCTTCGCGCTTCAGCGCATAGGCGCGCAGGTCCTCGGCCAACTCGCCGAATCGGCGGGCCGCCTCGTTAAGCAGGAACGTGCGCACGGCGTCGGTCAGCACGGCCCGCAGCAGACCATCGACGTGGCGCAGGCACACACCCTGCGAGCGCGAATACGCATCCTGGCCCGCCTGCGTGCCTACGAATCGTCCGAGGCGAGCGGTAAACTCGGTTTCCGCCCGGCGCAGCAGCACGCAGACCTGACATCGCTCGGCGTTCACCTGCCACGCAGCTCCAACCCCTGAATTCCCGCCGGGTGACGACGCATCCCTGGCGATCTCAGTGGAGATGTGTTCCACCAACGAGGGCAACCCATCGCTCAAGCCCTGCGGCGACATCAGCCCCGCGAGTTGCCAGGTATGCAGCGGGCAGAAGCCGTGCTGCTCCGCAAAGGCTCGCTGCGCCCGCTCCTGGGTCGCCAGCTCATACTGGAAGTGCCGGAAGAACTCAAATGCCACATGTTCCAGATGGTCGCGGACGGGACAGCCGCGGGTTTGCAGGGCCGCGATCAGGTCGGCGTCGTCTACACGAGGCGCCGCCGGCTCGGGCTGTATTGGCCTCATGAGGTCGGGGACAGGTTCCACAGACAACGACGGCTCATCATCTCCCGACGCGCTGGTCCCGCCAAGTTTGACCAAACGCTGGTCCAGCGCAGCCAGTCTTGCCGCCGTGGCCGGCTCGGCCGCGGCGCACGCGTCGGCGCACAATCGTCGTGCTTTGTCGAGGATGGAGGACAGGAACGTCGTCGCGCCCTCGTTCGCCAGGAAACGGGCCAGGTCGTCCTGGAGTGCGGCCACGCCCGTCGTCGAATCCTGTCTTGCCTGCAACGCGCGGCGGGACGAGACCGCATAGAGCTTGAGGTGGTCGGTCGAGGTCAGCTCTTCGAGCGAGCGGCGGGTGTAGCCCGTCACCTGGCCCAACTCAGGCTCGTCGAGCAGATCGACCTTGTTCAGTACGAAGAAGATCTTCCGCACGTGCTGCCGAACTGTGCGAAGAAACTCCGTCTCCACCACGGTCAGCGGCGTTTCGACGCTGGTGACGAAGAGCACCGCGTCGCAACGCGGGACGAAGTTGCACGTCGTGACGGTGTTCGCCTCGATCGCCGAGCCGATGCCCGGCGTGTCGACGAATTCCAGCCCGCGGCGCAGGAAGCCCACCGGTAGCTCGACGTATACGGCCTCGACGCGCTTGCGGTTCGCAGGATTGCCCTCCTGCGTGACAAACTCCGACAGGGCGGCGAGCGGCGCCTCCTGTGTCAGGTGCGAGCCCACGTAGTGCACGATCAGGCAATCCCGCGCTCCATAGCGCAGCTTCGTGATCGCCGACGTCAGCGGTAACACGCCGGTCGGCAACACCTCACGCCCGACGAGCGCGTTGATGAGCGATGACTTCCCGCGTTTGAACTGGCCGACCACAGCCAGCGTGAAGCGGTCCTCCGCCAACTTGACGAGCAGTCTGTGCGCCGCGGCGGCGCGCTGCTCGTCGCCGGTGCGACGCAGGACTTCCCCCACCTGATGCACGAACTGGGCCAGCGATTGCTTCTTTCGCGTGTAGCCCCGCAGAGCGGCTGCGTCGGTCGATGGGCCGATCGTGCTTCCATCAACTGTGCTCGTCGTCGCTGGCACCATTGAGTTCGCTCTGGCGGCGTCAGGCTCGGCCTCGCAGCGGATTGCCGAAGACCGCCGCGCTTCCAAGCTCCGCTTCGATCTCCAGCAGCCGGTTGTACTTGGCGATCCGCTCGCTGCGGCAGGCCGAGCCGGTCTTGATCTGGCCGCCGCCCATTGCGACCGCGAAGTCGGCCATGAATGCGTCCTCGGTTTCACCGGAACGGTGCGAAATCACGAAGCCCCAGCCGGCCTTGCGGCACAGCTCGATGGCCCGGATCGTCTCGGTGACCGTGCCGATCTGGTTGAGCTTGATGAGCACGGCGTTCGTCGTTTTCTCGCGAATGCCACGCTCGATGAAGCGCGTGTTCGTGACGTAGATGTCGTCGCCGACGATCTGCACCTTGTCGCCGAGCTTGGCGGTCTGACGCGCGAAGCCCTCCCAGTCATTCTCAGCGAGGCCGTCCTCGATCGAGACGATCGGGTATTTCTGCACCCACGTCGCAAGCAGCGCCGTGATCTCGTCGCTGGTCTTCTTGCCCTGCCCGGATTTCACCAGGTTGTACACCCCATCCTCGAAGAACGAACTGGCGGCCGGGTCGAGCGCGATGGCCACGTCCTTGCCGGGTTTGTAACCGGCCGCCGTGATGGCCTCGACGATCACCTCGCACGCCTCGTCGTTGCTCTTGAGGTTCGGCGCAAACCCACCCTCGTCACCCACGCCGGTCGCGTAGCCCTTCTTCTTGAGGATGCCCTTTAGCGCGTGGAACGTCTCGGCCCCGTAGCGCAGCGCCTCGGCGAACGTCGGCGCCCCGATCGGCATGACCATGAACTCCTGGAAGTCCACGCTATTGTCCGCGTGCTTGCCGCCGTTGAGGATGTTCATCATCGGGACCGGCAGCCGCGCCGCACGGGGGCCACCCAAGTAAGCGTACAACGGCTGACCGCTGGCCAGGGCCGCGGCCCGCGCGACGGCCATCGACACACCGAGAATCGCGTTCGCACCGAGCTTGCCCTTGTTCGGCGTGCCGTCGAGTTCGATCATCAGGTGGTCGATCTCGGCCTGGCGGGTCGGGTCCAACCCGACGAGCTTGGGTGCGATCGTCTGCTCGACGTTGGCGATAGCCTTTCGCACGCCCTTGCCGCCGTAGCGTCTCCTGTCGCCATCCCGCAGCTCAACAGCCTCGTTCTCGCCGGTCGAAGCCCCGGACGGCACCGAGGCGGCGGCGGTGAGGCCGTTGCTGAGGGTGCAGAATACACGCACGGTGGGGTTCCCACGGGAGTCCAGGATCTCCAGGCAACGAAGGGAGGTAATGGTCGCCGACATCGATTTTTCCTTTTCTCACGCCCCCAGTCAAGTCAATCAAAAAGCACTGGCTTCAGACGCAGACGTCGCATCGACAGGCGTAAGGCGCACGGCGAGTGCCCGGAGATCAGCCACAGCCGACTGGAGTCGGGCGATCTCGGGAGCGACCGCAGCCGAATCCTCACCGCGGCGGCGCCGAGCCATATCGAGGGCACGGCGGGTAGCCTGCACGGTTTCCTGGAGCCCTTTGTCCAGCGTCTCACGGAAACGCTCAACGCTTTGGTGTACGTTGTCCAAAGTGCTCGAAAGCAGGTCGCCTACATTGCGGGTTACGAGGTACTGCACCTGCTCCATGATTCGCCGCCGGATGCGCATGTGCCGCCAACGCCGCGGAACCAGCCGGTCGATCCACGTCACCGGGATCGAGCCAAACTTGATCGTCCACTTGTGGGTGCGCCAGCACGGACGATCAGAGACCACCAGCCCAATCTCCGGCTGTCGTCGCCCGAACGGCAGGTCGAACAGCTCCTCAACAAGCTGACGAACGGACGCAATCAGGTCGGCCGCGCGGCGCCGATGGGGCACGAGCGTCTCACGCAGTTGCTCCTCACAAACCTCATGCACTGCTCCAAACTCGCGCTCGAAATACCCGGGAATGGCTGCGGCGATCGCCTCGCGGGTCGACTCTTCCGACCACTTGGGACCCTCCCGCTGCTGGCATGTTTGGACAACGCCTTGAAGAAACTGGCGGGTCCTGGGCAGCAACTGGTCGGCACGCTTCCGAACCGACTCGGCCAGGTGCTCCTCGTCGCGACGGAGGAGTTCCAGCGCTAGAATGCGCTGTTTTTCGATCTTGGTCAGGCTCTCCTCAAACCGGCGAATGCGCTGGTCCAGCTCAGCCTGCGGCATTTGGAGGGAGCGCACGGTGAGTTCCAAGCGCTCCTGCACGTCGTCCAGCACGTCTCCCGCTTGCCGGGCCAGCGCCCGTCGCAAGACTTCGCCTTTCTCCGTGAGCAGGAAGTCCACGATCCGCTGCTCAATCTCGGCCAGCCCACTCTGTTGCCAGGCGACGGGGTCCTGATCCTGCCGGGCCGCCAGGCCTTGACGGGCTGAGGCGCAGAAGATTGGCGGCGGTGGCGAGAAATTGGCCTGCTCCCCCAACACTTGCTGGAGAAACGCGACGGCGTCGCGGCATTCCTCCGCGTCAAGGTAGTCTACCTTGTTGAGGATGAAGAACACACGGGCCAGTTTCCTGCGCACCAGCTTGAGGAACTCCACCTCGACCTCCGTGATGGGCGGGTCGGCCGAAACCACGAACAGCGCCGCATCGCACTGCGGCAGAAAATTGATGGTCGCCTCCGTGTTGTGGCGAAAGGTCGAACCGAGGCCTGGAGTATCGATGAGCACGAGTCCGTGCTGGAGCACCGGTGCCGGATATGTCACTTCCACGGACCGGACCCCCAACTGGTTATGCGGGTTCGCGCTCTCAGTGACGAAGCGGGCGAGGAATTCAGCCAGCCCGCCAACCTCTGCGCCATCCAGGCGCTCTTCCGCCTGCCCATCCTCAAACTGCACCCGCGCGGCCGGCTTCTCGCCACCGTACAGAAACGTGGGGATCGAGGTCAAAGGCACAATCGCGGCGGGCAAGACCGCCTCACCCAGCAGCGCGTTCACCAAGGTGCTTTTGCCACGCTTGAACTGGCCCAACACCGCCAAATAGCAGTGCTGCTCGCGCAGCCGCCGCTGTAGCTCCTCCAGCCGGTTGCAGTCCGCCTCGAACTCCGCGCCCAACGCGGCAATCTGCTGCCTCGCTTCATGCAGACACCGGGACAGCGAGGTGGCTTCCGCCGTGCACGAGCAGTGTGGTGCAAGTTCTGAGGTCGCCGGGTGGTTCATGGCGCACCCCCTTCGGCCGGCCCCGGCTCGTTTATCGGGACGGTGTTTTGTAGCGATGCAGCCGCCTCTTCGCGTACCCATTGAACCGCGTGGGCGCGCAGCGCTTCCAGAAACTCACGCGCACTGCTGGTCCCGATCGCACCGAGAGCACAAATCGCAGCTCGCATCACGAAGACATCAGCGCTCTGCCGCACGAGCCGCATCAACGGCTCAACGGCCTGAACGGCGCGCACCCGCCCCAGCAACTCCGCCGCGCGGACGGGTGTGCTCGGCTCAGGGTGGTCCAAGGCCAGGATGAGCTTCTCAACGTAGTCCTTGGAGTTCCAGAATCCGTGGATGTCCAGCCCGCAGTGCGGACACCGCGCGAGGTCCTCGCCGAAGTCACGCCAGCAGCCGGGGCAGTACCAGCGCATACACATCCTCCTCAGTCCAGCCGGGCCAGCCGCAGCATGTTGCCGAGCGTGTCACGCAGCGGCGGGTTGATCGGCAGATGGCCCAGCGCTGCGAGCACCGGGGACTGGTCGTATTCCGCACGCCGCAGCGTGATCTGGCCGTCTTCCCACAGGGCGTACGCGGCCCGCGGGTCGCCATCCAGCGGCTGGCCGACCGAGCCGGGATTCACAATTTGAAGATCGCCGTGCGCGCGTAGCAGGGGCCAATGCGTGTGCCCGACCACCACTACCTCAGCATCGATCCCCGCCAGGAGCTGGCCCATGGACTCAGCGGAGACGTCCGGCCGCAAATGGTAGTCGTACAGCGGGTCGCGCGGCGTCGCGTGCACGACGGCAAAGCGGGTCCCCCCCACTTCCCAGGTCAAGCGAAGCGGGAGCCGCCTGAGCCAGGCCATTTCCGCGGGTTCCAGCCGGCCGCGCGTCCAGTCACGCATCGCCAGCGCCAGAAGCTGCTTGGCGGGGCTGGCCTTGGGATCGGCACCAGATGCGACTGCGTGATCGTGGTTGCCGCGGACGGCGATGGCCGTGCGCTGACGCAGCCAGTCGAGCGTGGCGTTGGGATCCGGACCGTAGCTGATGGTGTCGCCCGCACAAAGCACGTAATCCACGGGGCCGGCGCCGCGCGCTACCGCACGTAGCGCCCGCAGATTGGCGTGAACGTCCGAGATGATCAGCACTCTCATTGGCTTTCCCCAGCTTCCGGCATCGTGGGCGGCTGGTCCGGCCAGTTCTGCCGCCACAGCTCCATGCCTTGTTTATCGGCTGGATTGCTCGCCAGCGCTTCACGCAGCACGTCGTGCGCCTCGCGCTTTCGTTCCAGCTTGATAAGCGTCAATGCCCAGTGCACCTTGAAGGACGGCTCGAACGGATTGAGCCACACCGCCCGGCGGAATTGCGATTCGGCCAGCTCCAGGGCTCCACGGCCCAGAAGGTAGCAGCCGAGTTGGTCCCGATCATAGCCCAGCAGCGGGCACGGGCGCAGGGCCTCCTCCCGGGCGATCTCCAGTTCGCGCTGTGAGCGCCATCGTTTGCAGAGCGGTCGTGAACGCTTAGTCCGTTTGCGAAACATCTCGGTACCCAACCAGTTGCTCGATGGCACGCCTGGCCTGCTCCCCAAAAACTGATCCAGATGTTATGAGAGTCGTTGGCCCGGCCGCGAGCGTCGCCAGTGCGGGTACGCCCGTGCAGTGTGCCGGAACAACCCGGCTGACGCCCAAGGCGGCGAGTTCACTGACCGTTCGCGTGACGCGTTCGTCGGGCACGTTATGTAAGTGCATGCCACCCAGCACCGCGACGAGCGGAAGCCCAGGGTGCAACGCCAGTGCGTAGCGCAGCGTGTTGATCACGCCCGCATGCGCACAACCCAGCAGCACCACGATGCCAGCCGCCGCACGCACGATCAACGCCTGATCATCGCTCAGCGCGTCGGGCTGTTCGCCAGCGGCATCCAGACAGAAGCTGTCGTCGCCCGGCTCAAAATCGGTCACACGCGGCACTTCACCCGTCACCCACGCCGCGGCGCTGATCTGGGTCGGACTGCGCGTCGCCACCAGGCGCGAAGCGAGTCGAGTGCGCAGTTCCGCGGATGGGACGGATAGCCCGATCGCGTGAACGTGGCCGTCCGCCGCACGCTTGTATTTCGCTTCCAGCGCCGCTGGATGAGCCAAGACGCGCGCTGCCGGAGCCAGGTCCAGCATCGCGCCCAGTCCGCCGGTGTGGTCATAGTGGCCATGGCTGAGCACGATGGCATTGGTCGATTCGAGTGGAATGCCCAGTTCGCGCGCGTTCGGCAGTAGCGCCTGCCCCGGCCCTGTATCGAACAGCAAGCGACAGGTCGGCGTTTCGACCCAGCACGCCCAGCCGTGCTCGGCGAGCAGACCCCGCCGCCGCACGTAGTTGTCGACCAGGATGGTGATGCGTGCGTTGCTCACGAGCTGTCCACGTCATGCGCCACGCCCCACCCGAACGCGGCCGGGAGCTTCACGAAGCGGCTTCAGCGGCCGGTTGCGGCGTAGTCAAGCGACTTCCCTTATCCAGGAACTTTCCGATCGCCGTCGCGCGCACCTGGCCCGCCTGCCGAATTTCGCCGCGCAGCACAAACAGTGGCGGAGACGCGCGCGCGACGTATGCCCGCAGTTGCAGCAGCGTGTCGCTGACCACTGGGTGGCGGAAGCGGACGCACAGCTCGGCCGTCAGGCCGTGGCGCCCGCGAGCAAAAAGGCAATTGGTCATGGCCGCATCCAGCAGCGCGGCGATCACGCCGCCGTGCAGGATGCCGTGGTAACCCTCGTACGCCGGGTCGGGCTGGAAAGTCGCTTGCACGCTGCCGTCGTCGACAACTGCGAAGCGCAGCCGCGGAGCGTGTCCATCGGCGTGGCCGCACACGACGCAGTGGCCGTGGGCCTGCGCGCGGGTCTGTTCCAGCAGGGCCTGACGACTCTCAGTGGTCACAAGGATTAGCTCCCGTTTGCAGTGTACCCCGGAGATAGGCAGCCACGATGTCGTCAGCCAGGTTCGGCGGCGCGCCCAACACGACCCGAATGCCGTTCTGCGCGAAGAGCTGCTGGGCCCGCTGCCCCATCCCGCCGGTGATGATCACGTTGGCGCCTTGCTCGTGCAGCCAGCGCGGCAGAACGCCCGGCTCATGGGGCGGTGGAACGTGCATCGACTTCGCGCGGGTCGTTTTGGTTGCCGGATCAATTTCGTACAGCGCGAATTCCGCGCAATGACCGAAATGCGTGCAGAGATGACCGTTCTCAACCGGGATCGCGATCTTCATGTGTCGGTTCTCCGTCAAATGCTCGATTTCGTGGTTCGCCATCGGCACCGGTGCAGGCAAGTTGAACAGGGTGTGAACGATCGTCGCAAAGGCCCGCGCCGCCGGCCCACCATCCGATCCAGACGTCACTGGCTCACCGGCGTCGCCGCCGGTGACCACGCTCGGATCGATGGGGATGGCCCCCAGAAACGGAACGCGCGCTTCGTCGGCCAGACGCTGCCCGCCACCCTTCTTGAACAGGTCAAAGACCTGCCCGCAACTCGGGCAGGCGAATCCACTCATGTTCTCGATAATGCCGACCACCGGCAGGTTCAGCGAGCGACAGAACGAAACACAACGCCGTACGTCGGCCACGGCCAATTCCTGTGGCGTGGTCACAATCACCGCCCGGGCCGGCTTTCCGACCAGCTCCGCTACCGCCAACGGTTCATCGCCGGTGCCCGGTGGGGAGTCCACCACCAGGTAGTCCAGTTCGCCCCAGCGCACGTCCTTGAGGAACTGCTTGATGGCATTGAATTTCAGTGGCCCACGCCAGATGACCGGCGCGCGTTGGTCCGGCAGGAAGAAGCCGATCGAGATCACCCCCAGGCGCTCGTTCAGCCGCACCGGCTCAAGCATGCCTTGGACAACTTCTGGCCGGCGGGCCTCCAGACCGAGCAGCTTCGGGATGCTCGGGCCGTGAATGTCCACGTCCAGCAGCCCAACCCGGGAGCCGGCCGCGGCCAACGCCACGGCCAAGTTGGCCGCTACGGTGCTCTTGCCCACGCCGCCCTTGCCGGACAGCACCAGGAGTTTCTCCCCAATGCGCTCCATGCGCCCCCGCAGCAGCTCGTTCTCAGGCTCCTGTTCCGGATCCGCCTGACCCGTGGGTGAACTCGAACAACAATCGCTCATGTACTACTCCTCAACTCAACAGTCGGTTTGCGCGTCGCTTCGTGATCGGATGCTGGCTGCGCGGCCGACGCGTTCAGGTACGCGTCCATCTCTTGCCACAAGGCACGAACGTCGGACGCTACGCCGTCAGTAGTGAATTCAACGATCGTGCGCGCCGCCACTTGTGCCGCCGTGACGGCTTTGTCGTAGCGCACGCGACCGGCGATGTGCATTCCTCGCCGGCGCGCCGCGGCCTCGATTTGCTGCGTCACGTCCGGGTTGATGTCCCACTTGTTCACGCAGACCCACGCGGGCACCCCGAAATGCCGCGCCACCCCCGCGACCCGCTCCAGGTCGTGCTGGCCACTTACGGTCCATTCTGTGACGATCAGTGCGGCGGTCACGCCAGTCAGCGAAGCGATCACCGGGCAGCCGATCCCCGGTGCGCCGTCGATGATGACCAACTCGCGCCCCGTGTTCTTGGCCACTTCGCGTGCCTGGGCTCGAACAAGGCTGACCAGCTTGCCGGAGTTCTCGGCAGCAGCCCCGAGCCTCGCGTGGACCAGCGGCCCGCAGCGAGTATCGGAGACAAACCACTCCCCGCAGGCGCGCTCCGCGAAGTCGATGGCGTGAACGGGACAGAACCGGACACACACGCCGCAGCCTTCGCACGCCAGGGGATCGATGGCGAATACCGGTGGACCATTGCCACCGGAGGCTTCCCACATCTCCCGCAGGATTTCGTAGGTCCGCACAGAGCAAGAGCGCCGACAGAAGTCACAACCCTTGCAGGCCGAGTGCGGGCCGCGCGGGGCTGATATGTCATTCTCCCCGGGGTATTGTCCCACCGCAGCGAAGCGGCAGTATGTGACGCACGCCCCACAGCGAATGCAGTCGCCCTGGCGGATGACCGCCTCGTGACCGCCGCGGAATTCCTCCCGCCGTTGAATCTGCGGCGACAACACCAGGTGCAGGTCGGCCGCGTCAACGTCGCAGTCCGCGACCACGGCATTGCCGGCCAGGACCGCGAACGACGCCGCCAAGCTGGTCTTGCCCGTGCCGCCCTTGCCGCTGATGACGACGAGTTCCCTCATGCTGTGCGGCTTGCTTCCTCATGGACCGTGACCAGCCCCTCAACCTCTTCCCACAGGCCGGCCAGCGCGGCCCGCAGGTCCGGCCGTGCTGTCACGATCAGCTCCCCGCGCGAGTATGCCTCGGCGATCCTGCGGTCGTCAGGAATAGTCAGCAGCACGGAAATCCCCTCCGCGGCGCAGTAGGTCGCGACGCGGCCATCGCCGATATCAGCCCGATTGATGACGACCCCCATCGGCACGCCGATCTGTCGCACGGTCTCGACGGCGAGTTTCAGGTCATGCAGGCCGAACGGCGTGGGCTCGGTCACGAGCAGGACGAAGTCGCAGCCGCGCACTGCCGCGACCACCGGGCACGAGGTCCCTGGCGGCGCGTCGATGAGCTGCCAGTCGGCCTCCGGCGCCGCTGCCCGGACAGCGCGAATCACCGGCGGGCTCTTGGCCTCACCCACGTTGAGCAGACCGTGGACGAACCGCGCGCGTCCCGCGTGCCCGGTCTCGACGGTGCCAATCTCGCGTGGCACCTCGATAATCGCCTTCTTCGGGCAGACCAGCGCGCAACCGCCGCAACTGTGGCAGAGCTCCGGGAAGACGAGCGGCTTGTCGCCCAGCCAGACCAGCGCGCTATACTGGCAAACCTGCGCGCAGAGCCCGCACCGATCGCAGGCCTCCACTGACACGTGCGGCACAAGCGGCGTAACAGGTTGGCGGTGCTCGATCGTCGGCTTCAGAAAGAGATGGCCGTTCGGCTCTTCGACGTCGCAATCGACGTACGCCACACTGCGGCCAAGCTCGGCCGCGACGACGGCCAGGTTCGTGGCCAGCGTGGTCTTGCCGGTGCCGCCTTTGCCGCTTGCGATCGCAACCTTCATGTCTCGGATCCCTTGGACGCGCGGCGATGTTTCCAACGACCTATGAGCCACCTCGGGGAAAAGTCAAAGCTGCACCCAGGGCTCCGAGCACCCCTGCTCCAAGGAATCCGCCGCCACAGCCCGGTTGGCCACAGAAGGGGCAGATTGACAGGGGGCCGAGCAACACGAAGAAGCTTGCCCACCACTTGACGAAACGCGTGACCGGGTTGTGCCGGGACGGCCGCGCTAGCGTGATGTCGTCGCAGGCGTCAGGCGCGCGCCATTTTCATGAGCCGCTCGCCTTCATCGACTACCACCGCGTCCACGGCCGCCGCCCATGCCACCACCACCGCGCCCGCAGCCCATGCCGCCACCCATGCCGCGTCCCATCCCACGGCCCTGGCCGCGACCCTGCCCGGCTCCGGGGCCACCCAGCGGGGCAGGCGGGGTCGGTGTTTGAGCAGGGCCTGTGCCATCGCCCATACCCATGTGTCCCGGCACGTTCGGGCCGCCGGCCGGCTGCAAGCGGCCGGCGGTGAACTGCTCGACCACGGCGCGAACCGTCCCGGAGCAGCCGACGATCACGCCAATGTTGGCGGCGGTCAGTGTCTGGTGCGCGTTCGGCCCGCAATTCCCGGTCAGGACGTACTTGACGCCCCGTTCGGCCAGCAGGCGCGCGGATTGAATCCCCGCACCTTGCCCCAAGGCCTGGTTCGCGTTGTCGATGGCTTCCAAGCTCAGGTTATCGGTCTCCACAATGACAAAGAACGGACAGCGGCCGAATCGTGGGTCCACCTGCGCATCAAGCTGCGGCTCCGCAGCAGTTACGGCAACCTTCATGGTGCGTTCCTTTCGTTGTTGGCCGGCACGCCGGGGGCGTTTCGAACCCGGTATGGTGGTCCATTATGTTGCTTGCGCAGCGCCCTTCTCAGTCGGTTCGGCTTGCAAGTCACTGATCCGCCGACGGAGGTCTTGCGCCATCGCTTCCAGATGCCGCAAGCTGGCCTGCAACCAAGCCAGCTCCCGCTCGCGTGTAATGAGCGGAGCGTCAAATGGAACCGGATAGGGGCGCCACCAGCCAAGGGCGGCGCGCTGCCAGCCGGTCAGGCTGGTCGCGTAGAAGCAGTGCCGCCAGCCACGTCCTCCGCCACCCCATCCGCCGCCACGGCCTCGCCCCCAGCCCCAATAACCGCGACCCGGTATCGGATTCATGTAACCGGGCATGTCGTAGCCCGCGCAGTAACCCGCCGCGCGGCCTGTCTGTGGGCCCTGTCCGAGTGGTCCCGTGTGATCTCCACCAGGCATCTCATTACTCCTTTCTCCGCAAGCTGACGCACTCAACGTCCCCCGCGTTTATGTCTGCGACCATGGCCGCCCCCGTTCTGAGGGCCGCGGCGCGCCCGCCCACCCGCAGTACGTCCGTGCCGCCCGCCGCCGCCGGCGCCGTGCCAGCGGTGTCGCCTTGCCCCGCAACATCCCGGCATCAGGAACGCCCGCTGGTCGAGCCGGTTGTCCGCGAACGCGCGCAGGACCTCCTCGACGGGGCCGCACGTCTGCGCGATCACGTGAATGCCGGCGGCGCGCAGCAGTTCCTCGAGCGGCCGCGAGACGGCGCCGCAGATCAACACGTTCACGCCGTACTGCGCTAACTCGGCGGCCCGGTGGGCGATATCCTGCGAATGCAGTGGTACCGTCTGTCGGTACACTTCGTGCGCCTCATCAAGCTCGACGAGCAGGACGTTCTGCGCCACGTCGAATACGGGCGACACACGGTCCGCGAGCGTGGGGATCGCAACGTACATGGGAGGTTATCTGAGCACGATCCGTGCCAGCACACGGCCCGGCTGCGGTGAATTGCCATAACACATTGCCGCGAAACAATTTACAGCTCTGGCCCTTGCCAGTTCCGAACTTTCGTATTATTGCAATGTGCAACGGTGCATATCTGGACACATTGCAAAATGCAACTCAAGCCCTTCGCGGTCCGGCGTGCGTGCATCTGGCTCGCGGGCCAAATGAAAGCCGGGCGGTCGCTTCAGTACGCTGCACAGACCAGCGCGCTCGCCGCCCGGTGGCCGGGGGGATCGCCGCGGTCCCGCAGTGGGAGATTCGAGATGGCTGAGCAGGGCGACGCCGCCCGAGGACCGACCCTCCACTTCGTCGGCGTCATCCGTAGTCCGCATGTGCGTCCCGAGCAGACGCCGATTCAGCCCGTGTTCGCGGAAGGTGTTCAAGGCCGGGCCGAAGTCCTCCCCGGGTGCGCCGAGGGCCTTCAGCACCTGGAGGGCTTCGCGCATAGCGGGTTGCTCTACCGGTTCCGCTCGGCGGGCCCAGCGCGTCCGGTCGCGCAGCCGTTACTCCAGCACGCGGAGCCTGGCGTATTTGCCACGCGGACCCCAGCGCGGCCGAATCCGATTGGTCTGAGCCTCGTCCGACTGGTCCGCCCCGAAGGCTGCGTTCTTCACCTCCAAGACGTTGATGTCCTCGACGGCACGCCGCTGCTCGATATCAAGCCCTACGTGCCCCGATTCGATTACCGCACCGACGTGCGAACCGGCTGGCTGGACGCGGTCAACGAGCAGATGGCGCGCATGCGGGGCCGGAGACAGCCTCCCCCTGGTTGAATTCGACGAGGCCGTCCCCACCTGCATCACGCGCCGAAGTGGTCAGCCGCCTCGCGCGCGTGGTGATCGCGGCTTGGACGTGGTCGAGTCGTGGATCCCGAGCTTCTGAAGCTTGCGAAACAGCGTACTCGGGTTGATGCCCAGCTCGCGGGCGGCGGCGGCGCGGTTGCCCCCGTGCCGCCGCAGGGCATCGCTGATGTGAATGGCTTCCAACTCGGCAAGCGTCAAGGCCGTCTTCAAGCGTCGTGGAACCTTGCCCAGCACGCCATGCAGCGCCGGCGGCAGGTGCTGCGGCTCGATGAGCCCGCCACGACACAGCACGAACGCGTGCTCGATAATGTTTTCGAGTTCACGGACGTTTCCCGGGTAGTCGTGGGCCATCAGGATCGCCAGCGCCGCGTCCGAGACGCCGACGATGTCCTTGTTCTGCACGCGGCTGAAGCGGGTGACGAAGCGGTCGACCAGCAGTGGGATGTCCTCGCGGCGTTCCCGCAACGGCGGCAGTCGCAGGCGGACAACGTTGATGCGGTAATAGAAGTCCTCGCGGAATTTCCCCGCGCGCACCAGCTCGTCCAGGTCGCGGTGCGTGGCCGCCAGAACCCGCACGTCAACCTGAACGGGGTTGACGGAGCCCAGCGGCTCAAACACGCGCTCCTGGAGCACACGCAGCAGCCGCGCCTGCATGGCCGGCGAGATGTCACAGATCTCATCGAGGAACAAAGTGCCGCCGTCGGCGACCGCGAAGCGCCCGGGCTTGTCACGCTTGGCGTCCGTGAAAGCCCCGGCCTTGTAGCCGAACAGCTCAGACTCCAGCAGCGTGTCGGGCAAAGCGCCGCAATTGATCGCCACGAACCGCCGCTTCCGACGGCTGGAGAGGTTGTGAATCGCCCGCGCCACGAGTTCCTTGCCCGTGCCGCTTTCACCCTCGATCAGCACCGTGCTGGCGCTGTCCGCCACCTGTGGCAGCAGCTCGAAGAGCCGCTGCATCGCCGCGCTGCGGCCGACGATATCGGCGAACGTGTAGCGCCCCTCCAGCTCCGGTGGCGTATCCTTTCGTGTGTAATCTCGTTGCCGAGGCGTAGGAAGGGCGTATCCTCTGGCCCATATTGAATTAACAGACAAGGAGGACACGCCCATGAGGATCGTAGCGGCGGATTTGG
>Ga0136652_1000474_pt1 | contig 19490 bp, 16 predicted proteins | sample ConPoolayeEmetaG_FD_94864 | JGI IMG/M metagenome (GOLD analysis project Ga0136652, IMG submission 94864) | Hot spring microbial mat communities from California, USA to study Microbial Dark Matter (Phase II) - Cone Pool mat layer E metaG... ...
ATCTCTCTCATCGCCGGCCCCCTTGGGCGCTTGGCGATCTCAGCAAAATAAATTGGCACGACCCCGCTTTGTTTCCCAGGCCAATTTTCCAGCGGCGAGTTCGCTGTTTTCCGGCAAAAGATGATGAGGCCCCTCACGACCCGGCCGGCGGCGATTTCTTTCCCCGGCGCTCGCGGTGAGATTCCACCCAGGAGCGGCTGACCCAAGACCAGAGCCGACGATGGAATTGCCAGCTCGGCGTATCGGATTCAAGAACGGTGCGCAGGTTTTTCGGCTCGGTTTCCTGGGGAGAGAGGTAGACGCGATCCTGCCGGTCGTAAAGAGCGGACATTTCCGGATGGAACTGGACTCCCAGGACGTTCGGGAAGACGCGGTGCTCGACGGCCTCGACGACCTTTCCGTCGAGCGACGTGGCGGCGGGATAAAAACCCCGGCCCATTTTTTTGATCTGCTGATGATGAGCGGATAGGACGAGCGGCCTCTTGGCCGGGTCCAGCTGCATTTCCCGGGAGAACTTGCTTTCCCGATCGAATTGGATTCGGTGCAGGGCATAGCGGAAGAGGTCTTTCCGCGGGAAAAGCCGGGCAAAGGGGCTCGTATGCCAGACCCCGCTTCCCATTGAGATCACATCCTCGATGGCGCTCAGCCCGTAGATTTCCGACCAGATGTCCTGGGTCAGCGCCCCGCCTGTTCCGACGGCCAGGCTCTGGCAGCCGAGGCAGATCCCAAAGATGGGAAATTCAGGACGCCCGCGGAGATAGGGGATAAAAGATTCGTCTTGGAATCCGCCGAGAAGATGAAAAATGAAAGAGAGCTCGAGGAAGTGGCGGTAGGGATCCGTGACCTGGGCGAGGAGGCTCGTTTTTTCTCCGTAGAGAGGCGGCGGGATGTCCGGCCCGCCGAAAAAGATGACGCCGTCGACACGGTCGAAAATTTGCCTGAACTCCGGAGTGCAGGCGTTTTCCCGGTAGAGGCCGTCTGCGGCAAGAGGCGCCGAAACGGGATGAAAAGTGAGCCACTCCAGGCCGTTCGCTTGAGCATATTTCTCTGCTTTCCCGTAGTCAGTATTTTCTTTCTCGTGATAAATTCCGACGACGGCAAGGTCCGGGAGATCGATCAGACGCTCTTTTCGGAGCGCCAGGAGATCTTCAATCGTCCCGACCGAGGGAAAGAAGACGGCGATCGTCACCGGCTCTTTCCGGTCGGCGAATCCCGGGCGGGGCTCGAGAGGTTCGAAGAGAGACAGCGAGTCAGGAACGAAAGCAAGGGAGAACAGGCAGACCAGGAAAAACCGCCGGCCTGCTTGGCAGCGCTGCCTGCTTTTCATCTCAGCTGTCCTTCAAGGCGTGCGGATTTCGGGTGGAGATTGAAATTTCCGGCAGGACGCATCGAGCACAGCCTCCGACCCTGGAGATTTGCGTCTTCCCTTTCCGGCCGCGACGACTTGGGCTTCGGGATCTCAAATCAGGCTCTGCAGGGCGCGCGCAACGGAGGTTTCGACGAGCGCCGTTTTATAGCCGTTCTCTTCGAGCGGCTTGGCCTCCTGAAGATCGAGCCCGACGGCCTCCTTGATGACTCTTTCGCTGAGCGTCCGGCCGTTGAGCGCGGCTTCCGTTTTTTCCAGTCGCCAGGGGACCGGCGCGACGCCGCCGAGGACGATCCGGAGGTTCTTGATGTTTTTTCCCGCAACCAGTCCTTTCACCGCCGCGGAAACAACGGCAAAGTCCCAGGTGCCTCTTTCCCTGAGTTTGAGATAGGCGCTCTTTTCGCCCTTCTTAGCCGCCGGGATTCGGATCTCGCGCAGGAGTTCGTCTCCGGCAAGGACATTCTCCCGTCGGACGTTCTTCGCCGGCGGGACGTAGAATTCGGCCAGAGGAATCGTCCGCTCGCCGCGAGGCGAAGCGATGACGGCCAGGGCGTCGAGAGCCGTCAGCATCGGCGCCAGATCCGAAGGATAGACGATGTAGCAGAGACCGCCGCCGAAGATCGCGTGGTACTTATTGCGGCCGCGGTAAGCGAAGCACTGGCTTCCTCCCTTTTTTCGGCAGACGAACTGGACATCGCGGTAATACCAGCAACGCGGCCTCTGGCAGAGGTTGCCGCCGACCGTCCCGACATGGCGGAGCTGGGGCGTGGCCAATGACAGTGCGGCCTGATGAAGTCCCGGATAATCGAGCTTGATCGACGGGTCGGCGGCCAGGTCGGCGACGGTGGCCATGGCGCCGACGCGCCACCCGTCTTTTTCCTTTGTGATGGAGGCCAAACCCCGGACGGTCTTCAGGTCGATGACCATCTCCGGCGCCGCCACGCCCTCCTTGATCTCGGCGAGCAAGTCGGTCCCGCCGGCCATGACGGCGGCCTTGCCGTTACCTTTGACCAGAAGGGCGACCGCTTGTTCGATGGTTTGAGGTTCCGCCCACTTGAACTTTTTCATGAGCTTGCCTCCTTTGCCCGCAGGGCCCTGAGGACTCTGTCCGGCGTCATCGGGATCTCTCTGACGTGCACGCCGATGGCGTTATAGACGGCGTTGGCGATGGCCGCCGAGCTCGGAATGCGCGGCGGTTCGCCCAGGCCTTTATTGCCCAGATTGTTGATCCGCGGGTCCACGAGATCGACAAAGATAGGGACGATCTCCGGCACATCCTGAGCGGTCGCCACCTTGTATGTCTGGAGGTTGGGATTGACCATTTTTCCGCTGTTTTCGTCGATCACCCTTTCTTCGAACAGTCCGGCGCTCAATCCCTGGGTCACGCCGCCGACGACCTGACTCTCGGCCGTCAGCTTGTTGAGCACGCGCCCGATCTCGTGGACGGCGACGACTTTGAGGACTTTGATCTGGCCCGTTTCCGTATCGACTTCCACTTCGGCGAAATGGGCGCCGAAGCTGTTGTAGGCGAAACCGGCGGGGAGGTCGCCGCGTTCGCCGTGAAAGACGGCCTCCCGCCGGAGATCGCGGGCCAACTCCAGGAAAGAGACCGATTTTTCGGGGTTGTTTTTGGCAAAAAGCTTCTTTTCGGCGAGGACGATCTCCGCGGCCGGGACATCGAGTCTTTTGGCCGCCAGGGCCCTCATCCTCTCGGCCGCTTTGAGGGCCGCGTCCCGGATCGCGGGCGCGACAGAGGGCGCGGTCTGGCTGCCGCCCGAGTTCGGCGCCCAGGGATAAGCCGTGTCGCCGATCTTGATGGTGATGTCCTGCGGCTCGAGACCGAGCGTCTCGGCGACGACCACGGCCATGAACGTCCGGGTCCCGCAGCCGATGTCCTGGGTGCCGCAGACGGCCTCAACGCTTCCGTCCGGATGAATCTTGACGTCGGCCAAAGTGCCCGGGACTCCGGCGCCCCACCAGATCTGGGTGGCGACGCCGATTCCCCTCTTCTTTTTCCCCGGGCCTCCGCCCGGCTTTCGGTTTCGTCTTGACCAGCCGATTTTTTCCGCCCCGAGCTCGTAGCATTGATCCAATCCCTTGCTTGAATAAGGCGTTCCCGTGTCGCCCTGGTTTTTGCTCGAATAGTTTTTCCGGCGCAGCTCTAGGGGATCCAGGCCGAGCTCTGCGGCCAGCTCGTCGAGAAATCCTTCCATGGCCAGGGTTCCCTGCGGATGTCCCGGCGCCCGAGTCGGCCGCGAAGCGCCGGCGTTGATGAAGACGGTGTATTCTTCGACCCTGACATTGGGACATTTGTAGATATCGACCAGCGGCTCGGAACAACGGTCGCCTCGGCCCACCCCGCCGCTCGTGTAGTTGGTCATTTGCAAGGCCGTCAAGGTTCCGTCCTTTTTGGCTCCACCTTTGATCGTAATCATGGAGGACGGCCGGTTGCCGACGCAGAGCGAATTGTCCTTGCGGGAGAGGGCGATTTTGACCGGCCGGCCGGTCTCCCTGGCCAGCTGAGCGGCGACGGCCGTGTGTTCGTTTGCTCCAAGCTTGCTTCCGAACCCACCTCCCATGTAGTTCTTGATGACCCTGATTTTGCTCGCCGGGATATTCAGCATCCTCGCCAGGCCGTCGCGGACATTGAACACGGCCTGGGTCGAATCCCAGACCGTCAGCCGGTCCTCGTCCCATTTGGCGATACTGACGTGAGTTTCGACGGGATGATGGATCTCGAAGGCCGTCCTGTAGGTCCGCTCCAGGATCACCTCCGCTTCGGCAAACCCCTGTTCGAGATTCCCTCTGTTGTATTCGTTGAATTTTTGAACGTTGGCCGAGTCAAGGACTTGAGGCGCTCCCTCGGCCACGGCTTTTTCCGGAGAGACGACATGGGGGAGGACTTTGTATTCGACCCGGATGGCCTGAAGCGCTTCCTCGGCCGTCGATTCGTCGAGGGCGGCGACGGCCGCGACCTGCTCTCCCTCGTAGCGCACCCGGCCTTCCTTAAGCTGAACGGTGGCCAGGACTCCGGGTATCCTTTTAGCCGCGCTGAGGTCTAGGCTCACAATCTCGGCCGAGGCATAGGGCGAACGGAGAATTTTTCCAACGAGCATGTCCTTGAGGACGATATCATGGGTGTATTTGGCCCGGCCGGTGACGATGAGCCTGCCGTCCACCCTCGGCGTCGGCCGGCCGATGATCTTGAACACCGGCGTCTCCGCCGCGAGGGGTTCCGCGCCGCCGGGCTCTTTTCCTCTGGCCACCTCGAGATAGGTCAGGTTGGCGTTTTCATCATCGTTGATGCTTTTCATCTCAGGCCTTCCTCATCTTACTCGCTGCCGAGGCTACCGCCTCGTAGATTTTGACATAATTGCCACAGCGGCAGATGTGGCCGCTGAGGCCCGCCTTGATCTCGTCCGGCGACGGCGTCCGGTTTTTTTGAAGGAGAGCGACTGAAGACATGATGAACCCCGGGGTGCAGAAACCGCACTGATAGGCGTCTTTTTCGATGAACGCCTCTTGGACGGGATGGAGGGCGTCTCCTTCCGCCAGCCCTTCGACGGTGGTTACGGTCTTTCCGTCGGCCCGGATAGCGGGGAAGAGGCAAGAATAGACCGGGTTCCCATCCAGAAGAACCGTGCAGCCGCCGCACTCGCCCCGATCGCAGATTTTTTTCGTCCCGGTCAGCTTGAGCTTTTCTCTCAAAACCTGGAGCAGGGTCTCGCGCGGCTCGACTTCGAGCGATACGCTGCGGCCGTTGAGAGTGAAGGTGATCTCTTTTTTCGTGTAGACCGGCGCGGCCTCGCTCGCGGCCTGAGCGGCGTCGACACGACGGCCGAGCCATCCGGTCGCCAGGGCGGCTCCGGCCGCGCCGCCGCCCATTCCCTTCAAGAACGCGCGCCGACTGTAAACTTTTCCTTTTTTCCGGGTCATTCTTTCCATTGACGGTCTCCTCCCTGTGTGCCGGCTATCCGGCAAGCCGGATGAGCGCGACGATCAGAAGACAAAGGACGGCAAGGGCGGGAGCGACCAGATAACGGTAGGCTTGGCCGCGAAGGAAAGCGCTCCGCTCGGCTTCGGCCGCGGCGATCCATTCCCCGACCTTGAAACCCAGCGGAACGGTGATGAGGGAAAAACCGACCGCGTAGGGAGCGTAATAAAGGGACAGGGGATAGCCGGTCCCGGCGACGACGCAGGCGGGGATCCCGGTGACGAATTTCACCAGCGGGAAGAGGTTGACGGCGACGAGGGCCGAAAGCGCTCCCCCGATCGCCCGGCCGGTCGCTCTCCTTGCGAGAGGCTCTTTGAGAACGGCAACGATGAGCAGAAAAGCCAGCGCCTCGGTCCAGAAAGCGAAAATCGGGTTGGCCACGGCGCCGTGGCGAACCGGAAGCGAGAGGAGATAGGCATCGAGGAGCTTGATGACGGTCACGAGGCCGACCGCAATTCCCACGGCGAGGAAGCGGCCTGTCGCCGACCAGGCGACGGCGATAAAAAAGAGCGCCACCGCCGTCATCACCGAGCCCGAGGCGACGGAAGCGCATTTCCGGATGCCCAGGCCGAGCGCGGCTTCGGCGAGGCCCCAAGCGGCTCCGAGGACAATCAGGTGGTGAATCCCGAAGACGGCTTTCTTATCCGGCATTTTTTCCTCCTCTTGGCGCATAAATGTTCAAATCCCGACAACCGCAGCTCATTATAATCATCCGCTTCGGATTTGACAAATTCTCGTTGAGCTCGTTTTGTTGAGAGCCGGATCAAGTTGTCTGTCCGGCGGAGTTCGGATATAATCGTCCCGGCAGGCGAGCGTCAATGAGCGATGGAAATTGAAGTCCGGTTTTACAGCGGCTACAAGGGGGACGAGACGCCGCGGGCGATTGTTTCCGGGGGAAGAGAATATCCCGTCGAGCGCGTCCTCTCCCGGAAGCGCTGCTCCGACAAAGAGACGAGGGCCCGATTTGATCTTTTTCTGTGCCTCGTCAGCGGAAGAAAGGTTCTCATCCGGAAGGCCGCGATCGGGAAGGCCGAGATCCTCCCGGCGAGCGACCTGTCATTTGTTTTGCCTTGAGGGGAATCCGAAGCGGCCGAGAGAAATCATCATTGGGGGCCTCCAAATGACTGCCGGCCTCTGAGGCCAATCCGGGAATCAGAAGGGCATTGTATAATAGAATCTATAGGTCATGAGTCTCGATTTTCTCGAAAAAACCGACGCTTTCCAGCGCCTGCTCGAGGACATCCGTCTGGGGAAAAGAGGCCTCCGGATTGCAGGGGTCAACGAACCAGCGCTGCCCTATTTTCTTTCCTGCTTGGCCCGGAAGGTCGAACAGCGGGTGGTCCTTGTCCAGCCCGCCGCCAGGTCCCTCTCCCGGCTTGAGGATCAGGTCAGATATTTCCTCTCGGCCTTCTCGTCGTCTCTTGAGGTCGAAGTCCTTCCGCCTCTTTCCGATAACCCCTATGAGGAAATCCTTCCCTCCCTCGACGCGGTTTCCTCGCGGATGAAATTTTTTTACTCTCTCCGGCGGGAAATTCCTTCCCTTGTCCTGACCAACCTGCCCGGTTTGCTCAAACCGTTTCCTTCTCCGGAAAACTTGAGGGATTTCTTCCTCGAGCTCATGCCCGGAATGTCCTTCGGCCGCGAGAGGCTCCTTCAAACGCTCGCTCAGTACGGCTATGAGAGAGAGGATCTTGTCTCCTTCCCCGGGGAATATGCCTGGCGGGGCGGGATTATCGATGTCTATTCTCCATGGGACAGATTTCCCTGCCGGGTGGAATTGAGTGGCGATGAGATCGCCTCGCTGCGGGAGTTCGATCCCTCGACCCAGCGCTCGTCGGCCAGAATGCCTCGCCTGGTTGTTCCCTCGCTCCGGGAATTCCCCGGGTCAGCCGATTTTTATGAGGGCTGGAAGCGTGCCGCCCGCGAGGCCGGAGGTAAGCCCGGCCTACTCTTCAGCGGGCGGCTTGAAAGTCTGAATGAAGGCGAGATTTTTCCTTCCTTTTTTTACCTTGCCCTGCTCCGGCGCGAAAATTTTGTGCCTTTCTCCCATTATCTCCACGACTCTCTTTTTGTCATCCTTGACCCGGAAGAGGTGGACCGGGAGTGGGAAAGCCGGCGGCTGGATCTCGAGACTCAATTCGGCGGGCTCAAAGAAAACGAGGTTTTTCATCTCCCGCCGGAGGATCTTTTTCCAACCACCCCATGGTCGGAAGTGAGGCTCACCGCCCTTGAGATCGGGGAACTTTTTTCTTCGACCGACGGTGGAATCGAGCATGATTTCCGCTTCCAGCCCGTGCCCCGTTTTGAAAACAGAATTCCCTTCTTCCTCCAGTTCGTAAGACGGCTGCAGAGAGAGCGGGAGCGGGTAGCGATTTTTCTCGCCAACCCCGCTGTCGGGCAGAAAGTCGGCTCCCTCCTGGCTCAGAACAAGATTCGGGCGCGCCACGAACTCAGCCCGTTCGCCACGGCCAAATCCGGAGAAATCCTTCTTTTAACGGGGAAACTCGAGCGGGGGTTCGGTTATCCAGACGAAAAAATCGTCATCTTTTCGGAGCGGGATATTTTCACCGAGGAAAAGGTCCTCGTCAGCCGGCCGGCGGCCCGTCGCCCGTTCGTCTCTCATTTTCAGGACCTCAGGGAGCACGATTATGTGGTCCATGCCGATTACGGTATCGGCGTCTTCCGCGGTCTGGTCAAGCTCAAGGTGGACGGCCAGGAGAGGGAATTTATCGAAATCACCTACCGGGACGAGGACAAACTCTTTGTCCCTGTCGAAGACCTGAATCTGGTCCAGAAATATTCCCGGGTCGGGGCGGCTCTCCCGTCCCTTGACAAGCTGGGCAGTCCGGCATGGCTGAAGACTAAGGAGCGGACGAGGAAAGCCATCGAGAAAATGGCCCGCGAGCTCCTTGATCTCTATGCCCAAAGAAAGGCCGTCCAGGGTTTCAGCTTCAGCCCCGAGGGCGCTTGGGAATCCGAGTTTGATCGGACATTCGATTTTGAAGAGACGGAGGATCAGATCCGGGTGATCAAAGAAATCAGGCGGGACATGGAGTCCCCTTCGCCCATGGATCGCCTGGTTTGCGGTGATGTCGGCTACGGGAAAACGGAAGTCGCCATCCGGGCCGCCTTCAAGGCCGTCATGGACGGCAAACAGGTCGTCGTCCTCTGTCCGACGACCGTCCTGGCGAGTCAGCATCTCCAGACATTTCGCAACCGGATGGTCCTGTTCCCGGTCCGCGTGGAGGGGCTGACCCGGCTTCAGCCGCGCAGCAAACAGCGGGAGATTCTGGCGGATCTCAAAGCGGGACAGGTGGATATTATCATCGGCACCCACCGCCTTCTATCCCGGGACGTCGAATTTCACGACCTCGGCCTGCTCATTGTCGATGAAGAGCAGCGTTTCGGGGTCAGCCACAAAGAAAAAATCAAGCAGCTGAAAACGAATATCGATGTCCTGACCTTGACGGCGACGCCGATCCCCCGCACCCTTAATCTGTCGCTCTCCGGGCTCAGGGACATCAGCCTGATCGAAACACCGCCCAAAGATCGGCTGGCGATCCATACCGTCGTCGCTCCCTTTCAGACGAAGCTCGTCGCTGCCGCAATCAGGCAGGAGCTCGGCCGGGGAGGACAGGTCTACTATATTCACAATCGGATCGAGGACATCGAGGACGTAAAGGGTGCCGTGGAGAAACTCGTGCCCGAGGCCAGAGTCGTCCTGATTCACGGGAAAATGGCCGGCCCGGAGATAGAGAAGAGAATGATGGATTTTATTGCCGGCAAGTTCAACATCCTGATTTCGACGACGATCATCGAAAACGGGATCGACATCCCGCTCGTCAATACCCTGATTGTCGACCGGGCGGACCTCTTCGGGCTTTCCCAGCTTTATCAGCTGCGCGGCCGGGTCGGCCGGTCCAATCGCCAGGCCTACGCTTATTTCCTTGTTCCGCCCTACATGGAACTCACCCCGCTGGCCAAAGAGCGGCTCAAGGCTCTCAAAGAGTTCAGTCAGTTGGGATCCGGCTTCCGCCTGGCGGCCAGGGATCTCGAAATCCGCGGCGCCGGGAATCTTCTCGGCTCCGAGCAGCACGGCTACCTGGCCGCCGTCGGATTCGACTATTTCATGGAGCTCCTCGACCGAACCGTCCGTGAACTCAAGGGGGAGAAAGTCGAGGAAACGAAGTGCGAAATCAACCTGGGGGTGGACATCCGCATCCCCGAGACCTATCTCCCTCAAATCAACTTGAGGCTGAATCTCTACAAGCGAATTTCTTCCATCGAGGATGTGGCGGAGATCGACCGGATAAGAGAGGAAGTCCGGGACCGCTTCGGTCCCTTGCCGGGAAGCGTGGAAAACCTGTTGCGCTACGGGGTGGTCAAATATCTCGCCCAGAAAATCCGCCTCCATTCGATCGATCGTCTCGGCCGCCGACTTATCCTGAAATTTTCCCCCGCCCATCTGGTAGACCTCGCCGGACTGACCCGGGCGCTCAAGCGGCCGGGAGGATCGCTCTCGCCGCAGGGAATCCTGAGCCTGCCTTTGATGTTGGAGACGGAGACGTCGATTCTGGATGAAACGATCTCCGTCTTGAAGGAGTTATCCGGTTATCATATAATGAATAAAGATTCATGAACAAGAAATTCAGGATGGGGATCGTTGCCGGTGCGGCGGCGGGTCTTGTTTTTTTAGCCGCGGTTCAATGCTCGAGCGAGAAATCCCACCGGGGCGCGCCCTCCGCGGTAACCCAACCCGGCGGCGACCCCGTGATTCTCCAGGTCAAAGATTCGGTCTGTCGCGTGTCGGATTTCGACCGCTATGTCCAGGCCTCGGTCGGCTCGGGGATCCGGGGGATGGACGATTCGGTCCTGGGGAAGTTGTTTGACGAGTTCGTCGACCAGAAGCTCCTTCTTGAGGCCGCCCGGGAACAAGGCTTAACTGTTTCTCTGGCCGATAAGAGGGATTATCTCACCCGTCTTGGCGAAGGGACTCTGACTGAAGAGGAAAAGACCTTACTTCTGACCGCCGATTCGGGCCCCTTTATCGACCAAATCCTGGCCGATCTCTATGTTCGCATGATTGTCAATCACCTCACCGTAGAAGATGCGGAAATTAGGGATTACTACGAGCGGAATCAAAAGGAATTTTTCCTTCCCGAAAGGGCGGCGATCAGCCAGATTCTTCTCCGAACCGAGCAGGAAGCGCTCGAAATCTGGGATCAGCTTCGGACATCCTCAGAGGAGACCTTCCGGCAGGTCGCCCGATCGAAATCCGTCGGTCCGGAGGCGGCGGCAGGGGGCGCGATGGGCGTCTTTCAAAAAGGGCAGCTGCCGTCTGAAATGGATGCGGCTGTTCTTGCTCTCGGGGAACACGAAATCAGCCCGGTCATCGAGTCTTCCTACGGGTTTCATATCTTCCGGGTGGATAAGAAATATCCGGCCGAGACGATTTCCTTAGAAGCGGCTACTCCTTCGATCAAGACCAGGCTGATGGAAGTCAAATCCCAGTCCGCCGTCTCTCGTCATCTTGAAGAGCTCGAGGCGCGTTTCAATCCGGTCATCTACCCCGAGAACTTGCCCTTCCTGTACAAAAGGACTCCTTCCTGATGCGTCGAATCGCTCCTTTCTTCGTTCTCTGGATGATTTTTCTTATGACGCCGGGGCTGGCTGGCCAGGAGGTCATTGAAGAAATCGTCGCCATCGTCAACGATGATATCATCACGCTGTCCCAATACCGGCAGTATCACGACTCTCTCTATCAGATGCTTCGCTCTCAGCTCCAGGGCCAGGAATTCGAAAAGCAGTACGCCAGAGCGAAAGACGGCATCCTCGACAAGCTGGTGATCGATCTTTTATTGCTTCAATTGGCCAAACAGAAGCAGCTGAATGTCGGCGAACAGGTCAAGCAGACCATCCAGTCCATCATGAAGGAAAACAACATTGAGTCGGAATCTCAGTTGCGGGAGGAGCTTCGCCGCCAGGGTATGAGCTATGAGGAGTTCGTCAAGGGGATCGAAGAAGATGTCCTGCGCCAGGCGGTCGTCTTCACCGAAGTCGACCGGGGGATCGTCCTGGATGAATCCGAGATCGTCGCCTACTACAAGCTTCATCAAGCCGATTTTATCGAACCCGAGGAATACAAGCTCCGCGGCATCTACCTGTCTTTGGAAGGACATTGGGGAGAGGAGCTTGAGGCCAAGCGGCAGGACCTCTTGAATCGTCTTTCCTCCGGCGCGGATTTTGCCGCCCTGGCCGGTGAATTCTCCGACAGCCCGCTCAAGGAGAATACGGGAGATCTCGGCTGGATCAAAAAGGGCGAGCTCGAGAAGGGCCTGGAAGAAGTGGTGGCGAACCTGAAGCCCGGCGAAGTCGGCCCTTGGGTCCAGGTGAAAAACGGATGGTATCTTCTGAAACTTGAGGAAAAGAAAAACAGCCGTCTCCAAACTTTTGAGGAAGTGAAACGGCAGATTGAAGAGACGATCTATCAGGAAAAGAAGAGGAAAAAACTCGACGAATTCCTGAAGAACTTAAAAGAGAAAAGCTTCATCAAAATTTTGAAGCCGAATCCGCTCGATCACCAATGATCAGCGGATGAACACGGCGGCCGCCAGGGCCGTCGTCCAGAGTCCTTTCTCGCCCTTCGTCGTCTGCGTGATGCTCCGGGTCTTGACAAACAGGTCTTCGGAGATCTGGAAGATCTTGCTCTCCTCATTCCAAATCCGGCTGGTGTCGGGATTTTTTCCCAGTGTCGTGGCCAGCATTTCGGCCGCCAGTTGCTCGGCGTAGTGCCCGGCCTCCTTCTCGTTCTGGCCGAAACTGTGATGCTCGGAGAGATAGCCGTACCGGGAGGGATCATTGGGAATGGCCAGGCCGATGGAAGCGGAAATCATGCGGTGGGCTTCGTTGGTCGCATTCTCGCTCATCACGAGGAAAACAATCTGGCCGGGGAGGAGAGCCTTCAGCCCTTCCTCCCGGCTCACGAGTTTGCAGCGGGGAGGAAAGATGCTCGATACACGGACAAGGTTGAAGGGCGCGATGCCGGCATCCCGAAGGGCCTGCTCGAGGCTGGCCAGTTTTTCTTTATGCTGTCCCCGGCCCTTTGTCAGAAAGAGGCGAGAGGGAATGATCCTGTCCATGAAGGTGCCCCGCTCAAATTTTTTTCTCTTCTTCTTTTTTCCCCGTTCCCACGGGCTCCGGTTCCTGGAAGTCGATCTCCCGCGAAATCGGGTATTCGCCCAGCAGGATATGCGGCGATCCCTTGGATTGGACAAAAAGTTTGCAGACCACCGGTTTCCACTGGGGATTGTCCTTAAACGAGGCCAGGCTTTTGCCCTCGACTCCGAAATTGCTTTTCAGGGTGATGACCGAGCTTGCCTCGCCGGGATTGACCGGATCTTTGCGGATGGCGGCCAAAAAGTTGTCCCCGAGGTTTTCCTGCTCGTCCTGGAACTTGAAGATGGCGTTGAAATTCAGATAGTTCAGCGGCTCGGAACCGATGTTCTTAACCCGAAAAGAGATCGTCGGGACGAGAATAAGCTTCGGCGGCCAGGGCTGATAGGTTTTGGCCACCCATTTGGAGCTGACATCGGTGATCTCGATCGAGGCCTTGAGTTTCTCCGGAGACATGGATTTCACGCACGACGCGGAGAAAAAGGTCAAGGCGACGAGCGTTGTTATGATAAGAAATGTCGGTCGGCGCATGTTTTTCCTCCTGTTTTCAGGGTTAATATAGCCGATGACCCCGAATTATGCAAATGGTCCTCGGAGATTTGATTTACCAAGAAAGGTTCGCTCTTATTCCCGGCGGGAGTTCGAGTCCGAGGCGGGAATGGAGACCATTTGTGAGGCGAAGACCGGTCGGACCTCGAATTTCTCGAAGAGCTCGACGTTTTCCCTCAGGGCACGGAGCGTCTCAGGGAAAGGATGGCCGATGGCAACGGCCTTCCCCTTCGTTTGGGATAGGCGGAGGAGTTCGACGATCTTCTGTCGGGAAAAATCCCGTCCGACCGTCGAATCGAGAAAGACATGACGACGAGCGACGGGGATTCCCATCTCCATGGCCAGGTCGTAGGCAATGGACCGGTCGGTTGTCCGGCTGTCGACGAAAAAGAGGCGGTGTTCTCCGATCGTCTCGAGGAGAGGACGCATGACCGACTCCTGCTGGGTGATTCTTGAGCCCATGTGATTGTTGACGCCGCTCGCGTAAGGGACGGTTTCCAGCGATTTTTTCACCAGGTCCCTAATTTCGTTTTCGCTCATCTCGGACCGGATCATCCACTCCTCGGCCGCGTAATCCTCCGTGTTGTTCAGGGATTCCCCCGGAAGGTGGAGCATCACCTCAAGGCCATGTTCGTGGGCGATCCGGGCCGTCTCTTGAGCGTAGGGGCTGAAGGGGAGGACGGAAATCGTCAGCGGGATGTTCAAGGCCAGGATTTCGTTGAGGGCTTCCAGGCTGTTGCCCATATCGTCGATAATGATGGCCGCCGTGTCGCCGGCCGGCGGGGGAGGGGGAGAAGGAGCCTTTCCGGCGGTTTCCGCGGCGGGTGGTCGGGGACAGAAAAAGGCAATGGAGAGCCTGTCTCTTCCAGTTCGCGCGACCTGCCAAAGGTAAATCGTCTTCTCTGTGTCCTCTTTTTTTTCGATTTCGACAGAGAGGTGCGCCTTTTTTAGCCGGCCTGCAATCTGTCCCTGAATTTTTTCGTAACTCTCCTCGGAAAGGCTGATGTCCAGGCGGGGCGCTCCTGTCTCGTCTCGAAGCTTGTGGATTCTTTCTGCCGGCACCCCGGACTGATCGAGTTCGTCGAGGACGGCGTCGGTCAAGGAGAGAGGGGCCGGGCGGTGTGGCTCCTTTTTCGGGCTGAGGAAGCCGAATACATAGGCGGGCTCGCCCTTTCTCGCGGCCAGAAAATCCAGCCCCAGGCAGGCGACGAGAGCGAGGAGGACAAAGACCGCGTAAAGACCGGAGGAATATTCGCTTCTTCTTTGTCCCGGGGAAGCGCTGTCCGGTTTCATTGATCAGGAAGTTGAGAACAGTTCTTGTGTTCTTTTAAGATAAGCGGCGAAGTCCTGATCGGACGGATCCAGCTTGGTGTCGACCTCAGCCCCCCGTTCCCAGAGAATCGTTCCTTCCCGAAGATGAAAAACTCCCGAGGTCAGGAGAATCGATGTCCCGTCACCAAGGGAAATGTAGTCGCGCCGGGCGACCAGGCCGACGGTCGGGAAGCCGATGATCTTAGCCCGTTTGAAATCCCGGAGGACGGCGGCGACGACCTCGGCAGGCCCGATGGTTGCCGGGTTAACCCAGACCGCCAGGGGGATTTTCGCCAGCGCGGCCTCCTCGGGCGCGGAGAGAAATTCTTTCTCTCCTCCTTTCTTGACGAAATATCCGATCGTCTCGGCCTGGAGGAAGAGATTGATCAGACGGCCGGCTTCTTCCATCGCGCCCCGATCGCAGTTTCTCAAATCGATGATCAAAGGGCGTGCGGATTTCTGGAGACGGGCGACAAGTTCGGCCTTGATCCCATCGACGCAGGGCGTCTCGAGGCGGCTGATTTTAAGAATGCCGGACATTCCTTGCTGCTCCAGGAACATCCACGGCTGCGGCGAAAACGGAGCTCTGGCGACCTGAAAATTCAAGGTTTTTTCTTCTCTCAGGATTTTCAGGCGGACCGGAGACGGCTCCAGCGCGTTCAGCCACAAATCCAGCTCGGGTCGACTCATCTCCACGGTGGATTTCTCATCGACTTCAGTGATCAGATCGCCGGCTTTAAGTTCGCTCTTTTCGGCCGGGGAACCTTCGATCAGGCCGACGATCTGGGGGAAGGCCCCGAATTTTTTGAAGAAGACGATGCCCGGAGAAAAAAGCGGCGAACCACGCTGGGCCTCATAGCGCGCCGTGCTTTCGGCGTCGAGGTAGCCGGAATAGGAGTCGAGAGAGTTGACCAGCCCCTTGAAGGAGCCGGTCATGATTTTGAGGGGATCCTTCTCTTCGAGGTAGTCATTTCGGATCAGCCGGGTCACGGCCTCCAGGAGATAGATATTTTTCGGCGATTCGGAGCGGGCGGTGACCGATCTGACCGAGGCGCGTTCGAAGAGAAGAAAGGCCAGGGTGAAAAGAAAAACGATTGTCCCCAGCCATCGTGTTTTTTTCACTCGTTCCTCTCTTTAAAACCGCAATATTTTATCATCTCTTTCCGAGCCATTGCAAGGGATCGAGGGGCCGGGCTTTGTAGCGGACTTCAAGATAGAGCGATGTTCCTTTCAGGGATCCCGAATCCCCTACGATGGCGATCGGCTGTTCGCCGTTGACGAGGTCGCCTTTGGCCACCAGAAATTCGGCGCAATGCCCGTAGAGGGTATAGTAGTTCAGGCCGTGATCGATAATCAGCAGGTTGCCGTAGCCCTGAAAGTAATCGGCGAAAATGACCTTTCCCGGATGAACGGCCCGGACGGTCAGGGCGCCTTCCTGAGGAGAAATCTCGATGCCGTTATTCATCGTCGTCGTGTTGAGATACCGCTCGGGCCCGAAACGGGTGATGATTTTTCCGCGGATCGGCCAGGGCAGCTTTCCCTTTTTCTCGTAAAAGGGGACGAAGCGAAAGGGAAGGACGATCTCTTGACTGGCCAGTTTTTTCATCAGGGCTTCGAGCTGCTGAGCGCGCTCGTTCTGCTCGGCCAAGGCCTTGAGATAGGAGGACTTGTTTTGTCTGATTTTCTGAAGCAGGGCCCGATTTTCCGCTTCCCGGGCTTCCAGCTCTCGCTTTTTTTCCTCCGACTCCCGGAGGAGGCGCGTGTATTCGGATTTTTTGGTTTCCTGCAGATCTTCCGCCGCCCGGAGCTCCGAGAGGCTGAATTGATAGGTGGAAATGACTTTCTCCTGGTAGGCGGCCAGAAGTTCGAGATGCTTGCTCTCGGCCAGGATGGCGCTCATGTTTTCCGCTTCCAGGGCAAGCTGGAGAACGTCGAGACGGCCGAACTTGTAGAGCGTTCGAAGGGTCTTTTCCACGGCCTGCCGTTCGCGCTCGAGTTTCTCCCGCAGGTCGGCGATATTCGCCCGGAGAGAAGCGAGTTCCTCAGAGGTCTTTTCGAGCTGAAGGCTGTAAATCGCGAGTTCGTTCCGGATGACGTTTTTCTGAAAAGCGACGGCGTCGAGCTGGGAAAGCAGCGAGCGTTCATTCCTCTCAGCCTCTTTGATCCGGGCCTGAAGGGATTGGATGTCCTGCCTGATTTTCTCCAGGCGTCGCTCGAATTCCGAAAGATCCTTGGACGGAATCACAGGCTCTTGAGTCCGGGCGACCGGAGGCCCGAGAACGACCAGCAGGATGAGCCAAGCGATTCCCGCCGGTCTTTTATTTTCTTGCCACATAGATGATCCCGCCGATGATTCCGATGATCAAGCCGAAGGCGATTTCAATGAAGGAAAAAGAGACGGCCGCTTGGGCAGGGATGCCGTAGAATTTGAAAATCTCGATATACGAACCTTCGCGGAGGCCAAGCCCGTTGATCGTGATGGGGATAATCTGAATGAGCAGGACGATGGGGATAAACATGAAGTAATCGAGAAACGGAATGTGGAGACGGAGAGCCCGACCGATCAAATAATAATGGCAGATGACATTGAGCTGAAGCAGCAAGGCCCAGAGAGAGGCGCGGAGAAACGGCCCTTTCTGAGTCCTGTAGAAAAGGACGGTCTCGCGGAACGCGATGATTTTTGCTTTCAATTTTCCCATCCATCCGCCGCCGGGGAGGAGGGACAGCCATCTCGTTGCGGGAGGCAAAAAAAAGACAACGACCAGGCCGAGACCGAAAATCCCGATGAGGAGGGCGGCCCAGACGACGGGGACATGGCGAGCCATGTCGAGACGGAACAGGGCGGCCAGGGCGGCGAAAAGGAAGAGGACGATGATGCCGGTCGAGCGCTCGACCATGACGATGGCCGACGATTTAACCAGCGACCGGGAATACCGGGAGCCGTCGAAGATGCGGACGATGTCCCCGCCGAAACGGGTGGGAAGAAAAATGTTGAAAAACTGGCCGACGAGATAGGATTTGGCCAGGTAAGACATCGGGATCTCGTCGCCCTGGGCGCCGGCCAGGATCTGCCAGCGGTAGGCGCTGGCGTAGAGCCCGAAAGCGTGAAGGGAGAACGCCAGCGCGAGCCAGGGGAGGCGGACTTCCCTGAGCACGGCTCCAATTTCCCTGAAAGAGGTCTGGGTCGTCAGGATGAACGTCAGAATCGTCAGGCTGAAGGCGAGTTTGAGGAGGAGCGAAAGAGTTTTTTTCGGTCCGCGCATGTCCGCCTCGGCCATTGTGCCATAAACCGGGCCGGTTTTGAAGGACGGATTCTCGCCAAAAGACGCGAAATCCGGTATAGTATGCTTCCGGTCCGCCAAGGCGAGGGCGGCTGGGCCTGCGGCCGCAGCCCTGCATTCGGCGCCATCTCTGCCCTGTGACTTGCTCGGCGAGGAGCCGCGAAAGGCGCCAGGCTCGCCGTTTACCTCTTGGCGCGGGAGAAGGGCGACGCTGGGTCGGAGAAGCGGGATGGCGGAATGCGACGGTCCGATATTTAGAATTTATATAGATTTTATAGATTTAGTAAGGATTGGAGGCTTGGAGGATGGCGGCTCGAGAGATCAGACCGAATGTCTTCTGGATCGGGTTAAACGATCGGACCACGGACCTTTTTGAGGGACTCTGGCCGATCGTCCAGGAGGGGGTTTCCTATAATTCTTACCTCGTGCTGGACGAGAAACGGGCGATCATCGATCTGGCCAAGTCGGTCAAAGCGGACGAGTATTTCGCCCGGATCGAAGAGGCGAGCGAAATCGCCAAGATCGATTATGTCATTGTCAACCACATGGAACCCGATCATACGGGTCTCCTGACCCTGTTGCGGAAGATGGCCCCGCAGGCGGAGATCGTCGGCTCAGCCCGGACCAAGGAGATGCTGGCCGGGTTTTTCGGCATTTGCGACCGCGTTCGGGTGGTCAATGACGGCGACATCCTTCCGCTCGGGAAAAAGACCCTGAAGTTTTTTTCCACGCCGTTTGTTCACTGGCCGGAAACGATCATGACCTATGAAACGACCGAGCGGATCCTCTTCTCCTGCGACGCCTTCGGCGGCTATGGAGCTCTCCGTGGCGGGATCTTCGACGATGAATGCAAGGACCTGAATTTTTATGAGCGCGAGGCCCTGCGGTATTACTCGAACATTGTCGCCAATTACAGCGGCCGGGTTCTGGAGGCGATCAACAGGCTCGCCGACGTGCCCATCGACATCATTGCCCCGTCCCATGGCCTCATCTGGCGCCGCGATCCGCAGCGGATCATCGCCGATTACAAAACCTGGGCGGACTACGCGACCGGCGAGGCCAAGCCCGAAATCACCTTGATTTACGGATCGATGTACGGGCATACGGAAAGGATGATGAACGCCGTCGCCCAGGGAATCTCGCGCGCCGGCGCCGATGTCGAAATCTTCGATGCCGCGAGGACTCACGTGAGCTACATCCTGCCCTCGCTCTGGTCGAGAAAGGCCGTGATGATCGGAGCGCCGACTTATGAGGTCCGGCTGTTCCCGCCGGTCGCCGATGCTCTCGCGATGGCCGTCCATAAAAGGATCACCAACCGGAAGGCCGCCTTTTTCGGCAGCTACGGCTGGAGCGGCGGAGCTCTCAAGGAAATGAGGAAAATCGTCGAGCCGGCCAAGTGGGACATCGTGGAGAGCCTGGAATTTATCGGCTGTCCCGGAGCCGAGGATCTGAGGAGAGGAGAGGATCTCGGACGGCGCTTCGCCGAGCTTGTGATCCGGGAAGTTTGAGGCGATCCCCGGCCGACCCGCGGTTTCCCTTTGGCTGTTTGCCGTGAGCGATCCATGTGCCAGCGCCGTATTTATCCGGGAATTTTGGGATGGGAAAGGAGCGGAAGGCGGCGCGAGTCTTGAAATCTTCTTGGCCAGTGATATAATAATCTCAAGTTTTCTTTTGCCGGCTGGAGAAAACTTCTGCCCACCTAAAGAATCATTTTTCCCTTTTCTGCTGACAACAGCCGGCATTTTGGCTTGCCTTGCCGCGGCCGAAAGTCCGGTGCGTCGGGGCGATGAAAATGAAGATGAGGAAAGGGCTGCTC
>Ga0136652_1000477_pt1 | contig 19378 bp, 15 predicted proteins | sample ConPoolayeEmetaG_FD_94864 | JGI IMG/M metagenome (GOLD analysis project Ga0136652, IMG submission 94864) | Hot spring microbial mat communities from California, USA to study Microbial Dark Matter (Phase II) - Cone Pool mat layer E metaG... ...
GGCGTTGCCAGCGCCGGCTCGGCAGGTGGTCCTGGTCGCGCCGGTGCTTAATTACAGCGGTACAAACGACTTTGATCCGCTTCAGTTCACCGATATATTGGCATCGGAGCTGGCTTCATTTCCGGGCGTTTCAGTTGTCCCGGTGAACCTGGTGATGGCGGCCTTGGGGCGACGCGGCAAGGCGTTCGTGGAACAGCCTGCCGACGCAGTCGTTCTGGCGTGTGAGTTTGGTGCCGACGCAACGGTGGTCGCGGCGGTTACCGAGTACCGGCCCTACGACCCGCCGGTAGTGGGCCTGATAGCTCAGTGGTACGGGGTGCCGCGTTCCAGGCCCCCACCGCCTGTGGCAAGCAGGGGTTCGGGAGCTGGGTGGGAGTTATCGGCCGCTCAGGAGGCGCGGCCGACTTATCAGGTTCAGCGGGTTTTCGATGCATCGCATGAACAGGTGCAGAAGGAGGTCAGGGAGTTTGCCGCGGCTCGGCCAGGACACGACAGCGTTTATGGGTGGAGAAGGTACCTCCAGTCACAGGAACTCTACGTCCGCTACTGTTGCTGGTCGCTGATCCGGACGATGCAAGAGGTGATTGAGCAGGAGCGCACCGATGCGCTGCCGGCCCAGGTGAGCCCATGAGAGAGGTCCGGCACTGCCTGACGCTGGTAAAGGGACCGCACCGGTTCGTGTTCCAGTACGTCGAGGGACGTGAGGCGGACCTGCTGGCGACTTTCGTGGCGCTGGCCGATGATGATGAGAATCCGTTTGACTGGTTTGATGCGGCGGCGCTGAGTTTTGAAATGGGCCGGCAACTCGAACGGGAGCTGGAGCAAGCAGTCTGACGGCGGACGGGACGGGGCCGATGGAAAAAGATCTCGTGACGCAGATGCAGCAACCCCGCCAGGCACAGGCCGCAAGCGATGGTACTGCCATGGACCACCCGGTGACCCTGATTCAGCAGTTCATTAACTACCTGCGTGCCGAGCGGCACTTCTCGCCTCATACTTCCAAGTGCTACACGGCCGACCTGCACCAGTTCTGCCTGCACCTGTGCGGGCAGGAGCCGGCCGGGCCGACGGTTGGTCGTGGCGAGAACGGGCGTACGGCGCGGCAGGCGCTGGCGCTGCCCGCAAATGTTTCCGGCGAGGAGATGAATCGCAGGCTGCTGGCGGTGGATACGGAGACGGTCCGTCAGTTCTTGTCGGAGCTGCGCCAGAAAAACTACTGCAAAAGCACCGTCGCACGGAAGCTGGCCACGTTGCGCAGTTTCTACAAATTCCTGGTGCGGCGGGGGTATCTTACCAGCAACCCGGTGGCACCGATCCGTACGCCCAAGCAGGACAAGCGCCTGCCGCGATGTCTGGAAGTCTCGGAGATTGAGAAACTGCTTTCAAATCCTGACACAACGACTCTCCTGGGAGCGCGGGACCGGGCGATGCTGGAGACACTGTACTCCACCGGGCTGCGTGTCAGCGAGCTGGTCGCGCTGAACATCTCCGACGTGGATCTGACCGCCAGCGTGGTACGGGTGCGTGGTAAAGGCAAGAAACAACGAGTCGTGCCGCTGACGCCCGGAGCGGTCAAGTCCATCCTGCACTTCCTGGATCTGCGTCGCAATGACGCCCGCAGCAGCGCGTTCGATCCCGAGGCGCTGTTCATCAACAAGCACGGACAGCGGCTCAGCACCCGGAGCGTACGGCGTAAGCTCGACAAGTATCTTTTGGAGGCGGGCCTGGATCTATCGGTCAGCCCGCATACGCTGCGGCACAGCTTCGCGACCCACATGCTGCGCCGGGGAGCCGACCTGCGCAGCGTCCAGGAAATGCTCGGACACCAGAGCCTCAGCACCACTCAGATCTACACGCACCTGAGCGGCGAAACGGTTCGCAAGACCTACGACGAGAGCCACCCCCGCGCCTGAGCGGTTCCGCGTACCGGACGGATGGGGTGTCGCCAATAGGGGGCTGCAACCACCTGCTTTCCCGCCAAACGGCTGACGTTTTTTAAGTGCCAGGCTTGGCGCGTCCTACAGTCCGAAAAGTCCGGCCATAGCGTTGAAGATGCCGCTGACCTGCCCCCCCAACTGCGTAACCGCGGCTAGCACGACGAGGATGATCAATGCCAGCAGGACGGCATATTCGGTGGCCGTCGGGCCATCCTGTTGTACCAGCAGTTTACGAAGCTGGCTGCCGAAAGCAGTGCGGTGGGGCATAATTCTGCTCCAATCAGGCCGTCGCCGCCTTGTTACTAGCTTTGTATACGTTTGACGGGCCGGGCAAGGCGGCACCTGAAAAGCCCACGACGTAGGCTCGCCCGGCGAAGTTATGGGAAGCGCCGCAAAGCCCGGCTGATCGGGCTGCCTTGTGCTGGGCAGGCGCCCCCGTATCATAAGTGTTTTACGGACCCTGAACCGACCCGCTGAATCCGGCCGTCGGCGCGGCCGAGCCAGGACCAGACCCCATGAAGCTTACGAAGTTTTTTCGCCGTTACAGCCGCACGCTGCTCATGTTCTTCATGTCGTTGCTGCTGGTGGTGTTTCTGATCGGGGACGTCATCCAGAACGCGATGCAGCGGCGGGCCAACCCGCGGTTGAAGATCGGCGAGGCATTCGGGCAGGATTTGTATAACACCGACCGGCTGGCGGCGCAGGCGAAGCAGCACGTACTTGCGCGCCTGGGTTTTTCTGATGCCGCTTGGCTCGACCCGCTGGACCTGTACCTTCTCATGGAAGAGGCGCGGCGGATGGGAGTGCGCGTCGGTCGCGACGAGGTCAAGCGGATGTTCCAGCGTTCGCCCAATGTTCGGCGGCTTGAAGAGATGCTGGCGGTGGTGCAGCGGCAGACCGGGCGCAGCTACGATTCGATGTATGACATTGTTGGGGAGTGGCTGGCGGTCCGGGAGCTCGTCCTGACACAACTGGAAGCGCTGGGTAACAGCCTGCCGCGGGCGGAGCGTGAGTTCCGCGACAATCGGCAGGAAGCCGTGGTGCGCCTGGTGGTCCTGGACTCGCGGGCGTTTGTGCCGACGATTCTGGAGCCGGATCCGGCGGAGCTCCAGGCTTTCTTCGAAGAGGCGCGCGACCGCGAGTCGGAATTCACGGAAGACGAGATCCGCTTCGGGTACCGCCTGCCGGACCGGGTGCGCATCGAGTACTTGTCCGTGGACCCCAAGCAGGTTGAGCCGAAGATTCGCATTCGCGAAAAAGATGTTCAGCGCTATTTCGAAGAGCATGCCAACAACTACACCAAGCCGCTAACCGGCTCGACGACCGCTCCGGCCGGGAGCAAGACTACCGTGCCGATGACGTACGAGGAGGCGCGCGAGCGTGTCCGCCAGGATTACCGGCGGGCCCGCGCGATTCAGGAGGCGCAAAGCCTGGTTAACGAGATGCAGCACGCGGCGTACGTGGCGTGGCAATCGCGACCCCGGGATGAAGAGGGCTTCCGTGTCCCGCCGCCGCCGGAGCAGATCCTTTCTTTCGAGTCCTTGCGTGAGAGGTTTTCCCAGCGCTACCCGGTGATTCTGGAGCCGACGGGGCTTCTGGACCGGGAGGGACTGGTGTCACGGTTCGACACGCGGCCGGCGGCGCTGCGACAGATGCTCGGGGATCGCGGCTCGCCGGAGCCGGTATACATCGAGGGTGAGCGGAAGATTACTCTGTCGGAACTGGCGCTGCGCGTCAAGGGACTGTTTCGGCCTTCAAAGAATGACTTGCTTCCCGTGCTGAACCTGCTTGAGCCCAGTCCGGTTCTGCACAGCATGACCAATCGCGGCACGGAGCAGGAGACGCCACATCAGAGCTACTTTTTCCGCGTGTTGGAGGCGGTTCCCGCGGGGCCGCCGGAAAGCATGGATGAGGTCCGGGAGCGGCTCGTGCGGGACTACAAGCTGCTCAAGGCTCACCAGAAGACTCGCGAGTATGCCGAGCAACTGGCCGACCGGGCGCGGCTGGTTGGTCTTCAGGCGGCAGCGGAGGAGGCGAACGAGCTCAAAGCGCTCCTAGAGCAGGCCGAAAAACAGTGGGAGCCGTCGGGGGATCCGGCCGAGCCCAAGCCGACGTACGTTCAGGACTTCGGCCCTAACATCCCTACCCTGCCGTTCACGCGGGCGTCACGGCGGCTGCAATGGGTCGGCAACGACACGCAGAAGGTGCAGCGGGCAGTCTTTGCGCTGGCCGAGGCGCAGGAACGCGATCCGCTTGCCGGAATACCAGTCGTCTTGGTGGAGGTCGCCAAACACTTCAAGTGGGTGATTGCTGAGCTCGAAGAGGTCAAGCCGCTGTACGCTGGTGAGTTTGAAAAGGAGCGACCGTCGCTGCTGGGACCTCCGCGGGATGAGGAGTACGCGGCGGTGATGCGAGAGTGGATGCGCGCTGAGAACGTGCGGCAGCGGTGCGGAGTGCGCCTGCTGCGGCCCGAGGAGCTGGAGCTTCCGTAGCCTCACGATGCACACCATGAGCGCCAGCTACGATTTCCGCCAAATCGAGCCGAAGTGGCAGGAGTACTGGGAGGCGCGCGGCTGTTTCCGGGCGGCGGATCCCGGGGAGCCTGGCAGCGAGCGCCCGAAGTTCTATGTGCTGGACTTTTTTCCGTATCCGTCGGGAGCGGGGCTGCATGTCGGGCATCCGCTGGGCTATATCGCCTCCGATATCGTCGCCCGCTACATGCGCATGCAGGGTTATAACGTGCTGCACCCGATGGGATGGGATGCCTTCGGCCTGCCTGCGGAGCAGTACGCGATAGATACCGGTGTCCATCCGCGGGAGACGACGCGGCGCAACATTGCGACGTACAAGCGGCAGTTGCGGATGATCGGGCTCTCATATGACTGGTCGCGGGAGCTGGCCACCTGCGATGAGGACTACTACCGCTGGACGCAGTGGATTTTCCTGAAAATCTATAATTCCTGGTACGATCCGGATTGCCGCTGGACCGATTCGCAGGGCCGTCAGGTCGTCGGAAGGGCCCGCCCGATCGAAGAGCTGCCCATCCCGCTGGAGGTCCAGGCGGCAGGCGAAGCGGCTGTTGAACAGTACCGCGCCGAGCACCGCTTGGCATACCTGGCAGAAGTGCCGGTCAACTGGTGCCCGGCACTGGGCACGGTCCTGTCCAATGAAGAGGTAACCAGCGAGGGCCGCAGCGAGCGCGGCAATCACCCCGTGTATCGTCGGCCCCTGCGCCAGTGGATGTTGCGGATCACCGAATACGCCCAGCGGTTGCTGGACGACCTTGAGGAGCTCGACTGGCCCGAGTCGATCAAGCTCCTGCAGGGGAACTGGATCGGCCGGAGCGAGGGGGCGTACGTCGATTTCCGGCTCGATGCTCCCGGCGCGCTCGGGGAAAATGTCATCCGCGTTTTCACTACGCGACCTGACACACTTTTCGGCGCGACCTACATGGTTCTGGCGCCCGAGCACCGGCTCGTCCCGATCATCACCACCGAGACCTATCGCGAGCTGGTCAGCGCCTACGTTGCCCAGGCGCGGCAGAAATCCGAACTTGACCGCACCGCGGATACGCGGACCAAGACGGGCGTGTTCACCGGGGCTTTTGCGATCAACCCGGTCAACCGCGAGCGCGTGCCCATCTGGGTCGCGGACTATGTGCTGATCGGGTACGGCACCGGCTCGATCATGGCAGTTCCGGCGCACGATCGTCGGGATTACGAGTTCGCCAAGGAGTTCGGGCTGCCGATCCGTGACGTGGTGTATCCTGCGGCAGTGGCTGCGATGAGCTACTTTGCCGAGCATGCGCCCGAATCGGTGCAGGCTGGCGGAGCCTGGCAGTTGGTGCTGGGGGAGTTCGTGAACGAGGTGGTTGGGGCCGGGGCCGGGCCCTCGGAGTTTGACTTGCTTTTGGATAAGGTGCAAAAGCGCTATTCGGCCGGGCGCGGCATGACGCCAGAGCGGTTGTTCGCGGACGAAGTTTTGCCGCAGCTTCCGGGTTGCGTGCAGCACAAGTGCGGCAACCGGCGGGTGCGCTGGGTGGATGCCCTCGTGGCGCTGGGCTTTGGCAGCTTTGCGGAGTTACGCGAAACGTTTCGGCGCGGGGAGTTTTACGCCCGCTGTGGTGAGGCGTTCGTCGAGGACGGGTACAACGTGAACTCGCCGGCGCCTGCAGCGCATCATTTCACCGGTCAGAGCAATCTGAACGGGCTGCCGACACCAGAAGCCAAGCGCACCATTACGCGCTGGCTTGAACAGCGCAACCTGGGCGAAGGGACGGTCCAGTACAAGCTGCGTGACTGGTTGTTCTCGCGGCAGCGGTACTGGGGCGAGCCGTTCCCGATTCTGTACGGTCCGGACGGCCGGATCGTCTGCGTGGATGAAGCTGAGTTGCCGGTGCGGCTGCCGGAACTGGAGGACTTCCGCCCGATCGCCAGCGACGATCCGAACGCGGAGCCGGTTACGCCGCTGTCGCGTGCCGGCGCCTGGCGGTACGTTGAGCGGGATGGCGTGACCTACCGGCGTGAACTCAACACCATGCCGCAGTGGGCCGGCTCCTGCTGGTACTACCTGCGCTTCTGCGATCCACATAATCGCCAGCGCTTCGTTGATCCTGCGGTGGAGCGCTACTGGCTGGGCGGCACTCGGCCGGACGGGCGGCCGCAGCCGGGCGGCGTCGACCTGTATATCGGCGGGGCCGAGCACGCGGTGCTGCACCTGCTGTACGCCAGATTCTGGCACAAGGTCCTCTACGACCTGGGCTACGTCTCCACCTGCGAACCGTTTCAGAAGCTCTTCAACCAGGGGATGATCACGGCCTACGCCTACCAGGACCAGCGCGGGGCCTACGTCCATTACGACGAGATCGAATTCCGCGAAGACGGAGCCTATCACCGTCAGACCGGCGAGCGGCTGATCGAGACGGTCGGGAAGATGTCCAAGTCGCTCAAGAACGTAGTCAACCCCGACCAGATCATCGAGCAGTACGGAGCCGACACGCTGCGACTGTACGAGATGTACATGGGGCCGCTCGAGGCCAGCAAACCGTGGAACCCGCGCGACATCGTCGGCGTCCACCGTTTCCTGCAACGGCTGTGGCGGCTGATCATCCAGCCGGTCGACGAATCCCGCCCGGACGGTCCCTGGCGCATCAACCCCAAGGTCGTTGAGCAACGCAACCCTGAACTCGAGCGGCTGCTACACCGCACCATCTGGAAGGTCGAGAGTGATATTCGCCGGTTCGCCTTCAACACGGCAATTGCGCAGATGATCGTGTGGGTGAATGAGGCCAGCCGCGCTGAAAGCGTGGGGCGCGACCAGTGCGAGCGCTTCCTGGTCGTGCTATCTCCGTTCGCTCCGCACATCTGTGAGGAGTTATGGCAGCGATTGGGGCATGAGCCGCCGATTCAGAATGCGCCGTGGCCGCAGTACGATCCGGCGCTGGTCCAGGAGGACACCGTCGAGATCGCTGTGCAGGTTAACGGACGTCTGCGCGGCCGTGTGCGCGTGCCTGCGGATGCGGATGATGCTGCCGTCACTGCCGCCGCCCGTCAGCCGGAGCCGGTCGCCAGGCTCCTGACGGGCCGACAGCTTCGGCGCGTCGTGATCGTCAAGGGTCGGCTGGTCAACTTCATCGTGGAGTAGCAGCCCCCCGGTCAAAGACGTCGACCGGGCCACGAGCTGTCGCTGTGCGCGGCGGCTACCTCCTGCCTGCGGTGCGACCAGGCAACACCCGCGACGCCAAGTACGCCCCCTGCTCATTTCTGTTCACCCCCGCTTGTACCGCCGGGTTCTCGAGTGGCCCCTCTCAGGTGGCGCTTCGCGCGCCGCGGCTTGAGAGGTCTACCTGTCCGGTGCCAAAAAGGGGCGATGACGCCCCTTTGCGGTATCCCCCGGAATGGACCGGCGAGCCTTGTTCAGCGCCGCCGGTACAACAGGCCGGCACACAGCGCGCACAGAATCAGGCTGGCCGGCTCAGGAATTATCTCGAAATAATGCGTTCCGCCCGCCAAGTCGTTTGGCGTCAGCGTGAAAGCAATCCTTGAGTTCATATCTGAGACCGGGTTCGGGATCGCCGCATAGCCGGTGGGCGGTACGTTCTGAAACCCGCTGGCGCTGCCCGAACTGGCCTGCACGCGCCACAGGGCCTGGCCTAGCATTGTTCCCAGCGGGACCATTCCGTTGTAGTCGCCGCGCAGCATCCCGGTGCCGGGTGCGCCTAATGCCTGCATCGTTACCCCGCCACCACCTACGTCAGTGGCATTGGCAGCCAGCCCCAGCCGCCCCTCAGCGACATACGGCGGCAGGGTGTTGAAGGTCAGTTGCGCCAGAGTGATCACGAAAGTCGTATCGGTGGTCCCCGCCTGAACGGCGAAGGCGCCGCCGATTTTCTTTACGCCGTCCACCCGGATCGCTACCTGGGCATTCGTCAACGTGGCGATCAGATCAAGCTCGTTGTCCAAAATCGGGATTGCGCCGGTGCCCCAGGTGTACGAATCATTCAGCGGGTTGTAAGTGAGCTGGTCTCTGGTGAACTCCAGGTAGCCGGTTCCGCTCGCGTTCGTCGCCTCGATCCGGAAAATAACGTTGGAAATTTGCGACAAGTCCGCCAATGCTGTCGGCGCGAGAGCAATTGCCGCACCTACCAATGCCGAAGCGAATCTCATCTTGGCCGCCATTCTGCTATCCTCTCCGTAAGGTCCCTTGCGGGTCAAGTTTTCTCTCCTCCCCAATCTGCGCCCTCAGCCGACTGCCTTACCGCCGCCGACCAAGAAGACCGGCCGCCAACAGCAGAAGCGCGGCAGACGGCTCGGGAATGATCTCGAAGTTGGACGAGCCGCTGGCAAATCCCCACGCGGTCAGGCGGAATGAAAACTCCGCGCTCATGTCCGACGCTGAGCCGATGGGAGCGTACGCGCCCCCGCCCGGGTATTCAAAATCGCTGGTGGCGAGTGTGTTCGGCGGCACCACCTGCACCAGTGAAATACGTTCGACGAAAGTTGTGCCCCCCGGAACGAAGCCATTGTATTGGGCCAAGTATGCTCCGCCGGTCGGCCCCAGACCCGTCAGCGTTGCCCCCGTGCCGAAGAAATCCATAACTGTTACGGCAGCGTCAGCCCGGGCCTGCGCGTCAGTGATCGTCGGGAAACTCAGCAGGGCAGAAGTGATCTGGAAGTCGGTATCGGTGTTTTCCGCCTGGACTGAAAAGCCTAGCACCACCTGGGGATCCGCATAGAAGCGGATGTCCGCCGGGCCGAACCAGCCGAGGACGTTGTCGTCAGCGTCGCGGATCGGGAGAGCGTCCTCCGTGGACCAAAAGAAGTTACCTCCGACCCAGTAGCCGGCCTCCTGAGTAATCTCAAGTACACCTACGCTTCGGCCGTCGCTAGCCTGCACCCTAAGCACGACGTTGGAAAGGTCAGCCAGGACGGCGGGCCCCGCCGACAAAACGCCTGCCAATGCAAGGATCGCCCAAAGTGCGCCCTTGCGTCTGCAGCTCTCGCCCATTGCCATTCCTTTATTCCTCCTTCCTCTACCGGTCGCCCGGCAGGCGACAATCTCTCTAAGCCGCGGTCTTTCATAGTTACGGTACCGCTCCCGCCAAGCCGAGTCAACCATATTTTTGAGTTTTCTTGCGGGCTGTCGTGGATCAGCCAGGCCTGAGTTCGAGGTGCGGTTATCAGACGTTAGCCCGCTGATTTGCTGCGTAAGGCGTTTATTCTAAAGCACCTACGCTCGCGTCTCTCTGTTGGGAGCGCCATTGGTTCCGCTGAAAACGGCTCCCTACGCGTCACGCGGAGGTTTGGGTGGCTTGCCTGAGGCCAGTCGGCACGCATCGCTGGGCGCGTGCCGATATAGAATAAAAATAGGCGCCCAGCCGCCGTTTATGGGCTTGCACGGCCGGCTGACGAGTTGTAATCTACTGTCAGAAATCGTAAGTAGTTGGGCGAGGCGTCGCCGCCGGCACCCAGAGCGGAGTGCTTTCTCACTTCAGAGCAATCCGGGCAGCTCCGCTGAGGACCGGTGACTGCGGGTAGGAGGCATGGGCTGGCGGCGCGGTAACAGTCTGTCTCGTTCGCGGGGGCTAGGGGGGTTTACACTTGTTGAGCTGCTCGTAGTTATTGGCGTCATCGCGCTGCTGATTTCGATCACGGTGCCCACGCTGCATCTGGCGCAGCGGCAGGCCCAGCAGGCTCAGTGTAGCGCTAATTTGCAACAGCTCGGCATAGCGCTGGAGAATGTCAGCGACAGCTACGACGGTTTCTATCCGCTGTGGGACGATATCGGGCGGCCGACGCGATATACATGGATCGACTTGCTCGTACAAATCCACGCGCTGGGCGACTATCGCGCGGGATATTGCCCGGCCGATGCGCGCCCCGACCCCATCAATGGCGCCCGCGGGGAGATGTTCGGGGTCGTTTACCCGGGTTCGGGGAACGTGCCGGGAATCGATTACAGTTACGGCATCAGCGTGACGATGTCGGCGGGCGGTTGGGCCTGGCAGCCGATCTACTCGCCGCCGCAGGATCCGCGTCGACGATACTTCTATAACCACGATGAGCATCCCGCTTCGCGGGTTTTGGTAGCGGATGCGACGTGGAGCTGCATTTATAACCTGAGCGGGCGGTACGTACAGAACGGCGGCGTGTGGTATCTGCCGACGCACTACGACAACACGGTTGCGTACCAGCGGCACTCGGGGCTGAAGGCAAACTTCTTGAAGCGAGACGGGCACGTCGACAGCGTGGCGTACCGAGCACGCGCGCCGGAGCCGCTCGATACGACACGACATTTCGTGTGGTACCCGGGCGAGCCGCTGGAGGTGAGCCCCGAGTATCCGGATCCGTACGTGGAGGGCAACTACTATCCGAGCGTCCCTCCGTTCCGGATTGTCGACGGGCGTGTTGAAGCCGACTACCGCTTCCCACTTGAACTCAATACGTACTACTACACCCAGAACCAGTTCTGGACGCTGATCCGGCACAAGTAGTCGCCGCCGAGGCGACGGTGGGGAAGGCGCTGGACGGGGGATACACCGCACGCGGACGAGGTCTGGCGGCGGGCTGAGCGGCCAAGAAAAAGGGCCGCACCTTGCGGGTGCAGCCCTGTGCGTCAATGGTCAAGCCCGGTTATCAGTGGACGAGGAGCGTGTTGAATGTCGGATCAGCCGGGAACTGCAGTCGTACCCAGGCAGACCACAGATCCTGGCATAGCTTGGTGAACGGGTTCTCGATCAGATCAGTTAGCGTCTCATTATTCAGATTGTCGAAGGCGGCGCCCACGCCCATTTCCACGACGTCCTGCCCGACTGTGTCGATGAAGTTCACGTACGGTTGTGTGCCCGCGACGGGTTCGCAACCCCAGAACGGGGCGAAAGCGCTGACGAACCCTCCAACACTGAGCAGGACCACGATTCGTGCAAGCCGGTTTTTCATGTAGGGCTCCTCCATGAACGTTTTTTTTCACTCAGGATCAGGCCGCGGTCACGCTAGAAAGCGACCTGGAACTGCACGCGGAAGATCAAGGCGTCATCATTAACTGTAGCCAAGCTGGAGTACGGGTTGCTGATCGGGACCTCGCTGACCTTGGTCACGTCCGCCTGAAGCTTGACCTTTTCATTAAAGTAGTAGTTCACACCACCGGCGTACTCCCAGGTGCCTTCCTGCTCCCCGGCGAGCGTGGAGATACCGCCGACGCGCGCGACGGCCTCGAGCTTATCTTCCAGTCCCGGAATTGGCAGGAAATAGCCAAGCTGCACGTAGGCCCCGTGCTGAGCGACAGTCGAGTCGTCGCCGGTCAGCAGCCACCACGGGGCGTAAGGCATGCGCCCGGCGCGGCGGGGGTCAACAATTCGGACGATGTACTCGCCGGTGGCCGAGAATCCCTGCCATTTGAAGGCGGCGTCCAAGCCGAACTGGTTTATCTGTAGGCCGTTGGTGTTCGTGAGCCCGAAACCGCCCGGCAGCAGCGAGCGCCGCGGGAACGGGATTCGCGTGGTTTGGCCGTCGCCGTAGTCGTCGTTGAACGCGTAATGGAATCCGACGTCGAGTGCCGGCGACTCGTGCTTCGGCAGGTCTGACTGCAGCTCCCAGTCGCGTTCGGGATCTTCGCCCAGGGCATGCCACACGGTGCGGAAGGCGATCGCCGGGTTGCCGTCGATTTCTGCGGGGTCGACCGTAATTGTTCGGCCGGCGCTGTATGACTCGCCCTCGGCCATGCCGTTGGCGACCATCAGGTGATATTCCAGCTTCTTATCGAAAAGCTGGCCCCAGAACTTAGCGCCCACGCCGTAGCCTAGGCCGTAGATCGCGTCCACGACCGGTCGGTCGACGAGCTGCTGGTTCAGGTCGTAGATGGTCTGGTTTGCCCGGGTCGAGGGCAAGCGCATTATGCCGGCACGGAACTGTAGCTCGTCGGCAAAGCGGTAGTTGGCCCAGGCTTCCAGGGCGACCACGTCATACCGGCTTGGCGAGTCCGCCTGGACAGCGATGTTGTACGTGAGGTCCTTGGTGTAAGCATGGCCGCTGATGCTCAGCCGCAGGCGCTGCAGGTCGAATCCAGTGCGGTCGTCACGCTCCAGCAGCGGCAGGGTGTAGCGGTTGTCCGAGCGGGTTGCGTAATGCGTCCAGCGGAACTGAGCCCCGCCGTTAACCCGCATCAGGAATTTGTCGTCGCTGCTGCGGATGAAGAAGCCCCGCTCATAACCGGCTTGGAGCATCGACGGCATAAGCTTTTCGCGGAATTCCTGTTCATCGAGGATTTCGCGAATCTGTTGCCGCATGACTTCCACTCGCGCGGCATCCGCACTAGCAGCCTGGGCGGCCGCGACCTGCTGTTCCAGCAGTTCGATCTGGCGCTGTTGTTCCTTCAGCAGCGCTTCGAGGCGGGCCACCGCCTGGTTCTGATCGGGGTTGGCCGGCTGGGCGGGGTTCGCCGCGGCCAAGGTAGCGACGGCTGCGACGATACATCCATGCAACACCGCTTTTCTCATATCGCTCTCCTCGTTTTGTCCCGCGCCTGTTCAGGCGTTTTCGGGTGACAATCCCGGTGCTGGCGGGACGGCTGATTGAGAAACCCACAGCGCGCACTTTGACCGCGCCTTACCTGCAACGCCTAGCAACTGCCGTTCCCAGGACCCTAACTGTTCACTGCCAACCGTAAGCAATCTAAGCGCAATCATTTAAGAAACCACGCTCAAACGAGGCGTTTCGTAAGCCTCACCCAAAATCTGACGGTTTTGCGACACGGTTGGCGGATCCGAAGCGTAAGGTACGTTAAACTCCGGCCTTGTGCCGCGCATCCAAATCCGTCAGCCCGCATTGTGACGGGAATCCGTCACGGGAGCCTAACACGGGCGTACCGCCTCAGAGCCACGTCGGCGCGGGGCGGCTTTCTCTGCACCTGGCGCTGCGAGCCACCAGCTCCGAAGCTACTGCGGCAACAAAGCGGTGCCGCGGCGGACCGCGCCAAGCGCTAGGACTGCCTATTAAGCGCGAACTGGGCGCATTGTCAAGGCATCACAAGCAACCATTTGCGCGGCCGTCGTTGACAGGGGCGCCGACGTCGATTAACAAGGCCGACGCTGCCTCGGACTTGCGGGGCAGGAACGCGACTGGCAGGAGCAGGCCAAATGAGCGAATTTCCAACACTGGCGGAGTTCGTCGGCAGCAAAACCTATTATATTGTCATCGGGGCCGCACTGGTTGTCCTCATTATCATCTGGCGTGTGCTGAAGGGGCGCACCAGCTGAAAGCCCCTCCTGCCGCCAGCCGACTGCGCACAGGCAGGGAACGGGGCGTCGTCGCCGCGACAGGGCAGGTGCAGAATCGTACCATCCGAACGCTGACTGCAGCTAAACAACTATTCTTCTTTTGGGTTGGCCGGTCTGTGCCGCTGCCGGCTAGCAGCGGATTCGGCTCACGCGCACCCGTATTGCCAGCAGCGTAGGGAGCGCGGCCCAAATTTCGCGCGAGGGCTTGAACCGGCTGTCCGGATCGTGGTGCCAGACGATGCCGACCTCACGGATGCGGAAGCCGAGCCGCTCCGCGATCGCCAAAACCTCACAGTCGAACAGCCAGCCGCTGGCTTTTTGGCGCGCAAAGGTTTCGCGGGCAGCGCGTTGACGGAAAAGCTTGAACCCGCACTGGGTGTCTCGGATCTGACGCAGAAGCAAGAGCCGGCGGACGGTTCGGAAGACGGCGGCCAGAATCTTTCGCAGGCTCGGCGGGCGGGGATCGACGACCGAGTCAGGCAAATCCCGTGACCCAATGACCACGTCATACCCGCGACCGAGCCAGGGCCGCAGTTTTTCGACCTGCTCGATCGGGGCCGACAGGTCGGCATCGCACATCAGAACCAGGTCGCCGGTTGCCGCCAGCATGCCTTGCCGCACACTGTAGCCCTTACCATGATGCACAGGATTGACCAGCAGCCGCACGTTGCGTGTGCGGGCCGCGAACTGGCGGACCACGTTCGCGGTTTCGTCCTGGCTGCCGTCGTCAACGACCAGAATCTCGGCGCGCTGTTGTGTGCGGACTGCATAGTCGTGGATCCGCTCGAGGGTTCGGCCGATGCGGTGTGCCTCGTTGTAGGCCGGTATCACGATCGACAGCGACAGCCCCTCGCTGACGGCTGCCGGCTCGGCGGAAGAGACTGCCTCAAGTTCAGAGTCGGGCGGATCCGACTTGCTCACCGTACTCACCTCTACCTGTGGCGCCTGTTTATTTCACACTAACGGGCCAGCGACTTGGCGGCAAATCGCCGGTTTGACCGCGGCGCCGCAGGCCAGATAAAGTAGCGGTCGACGCGACAACCAGAGCTGGGGGCGCAGGAGCCAGATGAAGAAGCGCTGGCCGGTTGGGCCGCGCGGCTTGGTTATGCCGGCTTTTGAACCTCAAGGGCAGTGGGTGCGAGGCCCTGACGCGTGCGCCAGGCGTAGAAGGGAGACCAGCAGTGAGTACGCACCAGGTGCCGGGGATTACGCGGCGGGAGTTTGTGCGCGGGATAGGGGCGGCGGGGCTTATGATGGCAGTTCCGGCGGTTGCCGAGGAGCCCAGCACGCAGAGCCAGCCCGCTGAAGAATTGGCAGTAGCGATCATCGGGGCCGGTAGTCAGGGGCGTTGGCTGATCAATCAGTGTCTGAAAATCCCCGGTGTCCGCTTCGTTGCCGTCTGCGACATCTGGCCGTACCACCAGCGTTATGCGGCGAACATTCTGAAGAAGTACGACCAGCCGGTCAGCGTATATGTGGATTACCGCGAGATGCTGGCGGAGGAAAAGCACCTGGACGCGGTGATCGTCGCCACGCCGGACTGGGTCCACGCCGAGCAGGCGATCGCGGCCCTGCGGGCCGGCAAGCACGTCTACTGCGAAAAGGAGATGTCCAACACGATTGAGGGAGCGCGGCAGATGGTACAGGTCGCCCGCGAAACCGGCCGGCTGCTTCAGATTGGGCACCAGCGCCGCAGCAACCCGCGCTACTGGCACGCGCTGCGGCTGATCGAGAAAGATCGGATCTGCGGACGGATTACGCACGCGTTTGCTCAGTGGAACCGCTCGCGGTTGATGGAGCTGGGCTGGCCCAAGGGTGAGGAGCTGTCGCCGGAGGTGCTCAAGCGCTACGGCTACGATTCGATGGACGCCTTCCGCGAGTGGCGTTGCTATCGGAAGTACTCCGGCGGGCCGATTGCCGATTTGGGTTCGCACCAGATCGACGTGTTCAACTGGTTTCTCAGGTCGACCCCGGTGCGCGTGCTGGCTTCGGCGAGCCTGGATTACTATACCGAGCCTGCCGGCCGCGACTGGTACGACAACATGATGGCGATCTATGAATACCAGACGTCTGCGGGTCGGGTCCGGGGCTTTTATCAGGTGCTGAACACCACCAGCTTCGGCGGCTACTACGAGGCCTTCATGGGTGATGAGGGGACGCTGGTGATCTCTGAGGATCCCAAGAAGGGCCATATCTTTCGTGAGAAAGAGGCCAAGCGCCGGGACTGGGAGGACGAGGCTGCCAAGGTCGAGCTGATGGACCGGGAGGCGATCGAGCTCAAGATCGGCGAAACTCTCACGCCCACGGGCGAAAAGGACCCCGAGGGCCAGCGTCTGCTCGCTGAAAGCCTCAAGCCGCCGCACCAGTTGCATCTGGAGAACTTCTTTAATGCCATCCGTCACGGAACGCCGCTGACCTGTCCGCCGGAGGTGGCTTTTGCCGTTTGCGTCTCGGTGCTGCGCGCCAACGAGGCACTGGATCACGGCGGCCGGTATGACTTCAGGCCCGAAGAGTTTGTGGCATAGCGCCTGCGCGGCGGTGCTGGGTCTTGTGCTGGGCGGCGCGATCCGTGCCGGTGGGCAAGAAAACGTCGCCGCGTCGGCCACCAGCGCAAGCCAGCCTGCCAGCCGGGCACCTTACGTCCATCGGCTGACGCTTTACGATCACGAGGGGGTCGTGATCAGTCCCGATGACCGGCCCGCGCGGCCGTATTCGCCGCGCGCAACCTGCGCCAAGTGTCACGACTATGCGGCGATCAGTGGCGGCTGGCATTTCAACGCGTGGCGGACGGATGTGCCGCCGGGCCGGCCCGGCGAGCCGTGGATCCACTGGGACGCCGCCGCGGAATCCCCCCTCCTCATCTCGGGCCGGGGCTGGCCCGGCACTCGCAGGCCTGACGAGGCCGGCCTGACTGACTTTCAGTTCCTGCTGCATTTTGGACGGAATCTTCCCGGGGGCGCCTACGGAGAACCGTTCGGCGAGCGGCTAAAGGCGGCACCGGAGCGCGCCCGCTGGCGTGTCGGCGGACCGCTGGAAATCGACTGCATGTTCTGTCATAGCGCCGATCAGGCACATGATCCGGCCGAAACTGCGCGGCAGATTGAGGCGCAGAATTTTCGCTGGGCGGCGACGGTGGCGCTGGGCTTGGCGGTCGTCCGGGGTGAAGCGCGCAAGGCCCCGGACGACTGGGACGAGCTTGCTCCGCCTGATCCGGATCACCCGGAGCGCTCGGGGCCAATGCTGGTCTGGAACCGTCAGCTTTTTGACGCCGATGATCGCGTGCTTTTCAACATTACCCGGCGCCCGCCCAACGAGCGGTGTTACTTTTGTCACACGGTGCGGCCGGTTGGGCCGGGGGCACTGCCTGTCTGGCTTGGCGGCGAGGACGTGCACCTGCGGGCTGGCCTGCGGTGCACGGATTGCCATCGCAATGGAATCGACCACATGATCACGCGCGGGTATGAGGCCGAAGCCCGCGAGCGCGGCAATCCATTGCTGGCGGCCTACTCCTGCGCGGGTTGCCATTTGGGCGCGCCGGGTGCGCCGCAGACAGAGATCGCGCTTGGGGGGCATTACCGGGCACCGCGTCCTGCTCATCGCGGTCTGCCACCGGTGCACCTGGAGCGGCTTACGTGCACGGCCTGCCACTCAGGTCCTTGGCCGGGCAGTAATCCGCAGCGCGTTCAGACTTCCCTGGCACATGGGCTGGGCCTGAGCACGCGGCCGCCGCCGGAAGAGGCGCCGCCGGTGATTTGCCAACCGCTGTTTGCACGTCAGCACGACGGAAAGATCGCGCCCCAGCGGGCGATCTGGAGCCCGTCAACCCGCGATTGGCTCTACTTTTGGCCGCTGGCGCACGACGTGCGTCCCGCGTCACAGTCGCTGGGAATACGTGGCTGCGCGGACTGCCACTCGATGGAAGCTCCGGTTTACTTCGGTCTTATTGTGGCGGCCGGGCAGGTTCCCCGACCCGCCGGGCCGCAGTTCATGTATCAGCTTCGCGGAGAAGATGGTCGACTGGCACGGGCCTGGGCGCTTGCCTTTCAGCAACGCCAAGCCTTCAAGTGGCTTGCGCTGATCTGCTGTGCGGTGGTTTTCATCGCGATACTGTCGATGCTGATTTGTCCTGCGCGCCTTGCGACTCAAGCGGCCTCGGCGACGTCGGCGGCAAGCGTTTTTTCAACGCTGCTGGCGATCATCGGCCTGGTCGGGCTTGCCGGCGGGGCAGCAACCGGTTTTCTCGGGGAGTGGCTTTCGGGCCGGACCGAGGGCTGGATGCTCTTTGCTCACATGCTGGCAGCGCCGCTGTATCTATCCGGCCTGGCCGGAGTGGCGCTGCTGCGGTGTCGGCGGGAAACCCTGGCTGCATTTGCCGCGCCTGGGCTCCAATTCTGGGCCCGGCTGCGACCGCTGGCCTTCCTGCTGGCGTTGGCGGCAGGACTGGTCTGCGCCAGCTCCATGCTGCTGGCGATGTGGCCGCTCGTCCCGGTCGAGGATCAGGAGCGACTGACCGAGCTGCACGCGTGGTCGGGCCTTTGCTTGGTTATACTTGTCATTGCATACCTGGCCTGCGCATTTCTGGGCAGGCTTGGCAGGAGGTGACAGGTGATGCCTCTGAGCTTCGTCGCGCGGCTTTTTCTTGGCGGTTTGATTGCCGGCGTGGTGCTGAGGGGTCTGCCGGCCGCGTCGCCCGGCGAAGCGGCGCCGGCAGCCGCGGCAGCGCGGAGCGAGCCGGCTACGCGCCCGGCGGGCGAAATGGTTCCGCTCGAACTGAAGCTGCCCAAGCCGGCCTTCCGCGGTACGCCCAAACACGTTCCGCCCGGGACCAACCTGGAGGAGCCGCGCAAAGGGCCGCGGCCGCCGATTCTGGTCCCCAAAGGCGTCAAGAACGTCGCGGCCGGCAAGCCCGTCACCAGCAGCGATCGCGACCCGATCATCGGGTCGGTCCGCCTGGTGACCGATGGCGACAATTCAGCGGACGAGGGCGCCTATGTCGAGCTCGGGCCGGGGCTGCAATGGGTCCAGATTGACCTGAAGGTGCGCTACGAAATCTGGGCGATCCTGGTCTGGCACTTCCACGCAAGCGCACGTGTGTACCACGATGTCATCGTTCAGGTCAGCGATGACCCGGATTTTCTGACCGGGGTGCACACGGTTTTCAATAATGACCACGACAACTCCGCGGGGATGGGCGTCGGGCCGGACAAAGAGTACTGGGAGACCTACGAAGGTAAACTCATCGAAACGCGCGGCGTCGTGGCCCGCTACGTTCGCCTCTACAGTCGAGGCAACACCTCCGACGACCAGAACCACTACGTCGAAGTGGAAGTTTACGGCCGGCCCGTCAAATGAGCCCCTCGCGGTTGTCGGTCGTTGGGCTGACCGGTTGCGCCGCGCTGGGCCTGCTACTGCGGCTGCCTGGGCTGGACTTGCGGCCCATGCACACCGACGAGGCGGTGCATGCGGTCAAATTCGCCGCACTGTGGCAGGAGGGCCGATATGTCTACGACCCTCACGAGTACCACGGCCCGCTTTTGTACTACGCCACACTTCCGGCAGTTGTCGTGTCGGGGGCGCGTGGTTTTGAGGACACTTCTGAGAGCACTTACCGCATCGTGCCGGCGCTGTTCGGGGCTGCTCTGGTGGTGCTTGCCGCGCTGCTTGCCGA
>Ga0136652_1000480_pt1 | contig 19315 bp, 20 predicted proteins | sample ConPoolayeEmetaG_FD_94864 | JGI IMG/M metagenome (GOLD analysis project Ga0136652, IMG submission 94864) | Hot spring microbial mat communities from California, USA to study Microbial Dark Matter (Phase II) - Cone Pool mat layer E metaG... ...
AATTAAGGCGAGGTTGGGAATAGAAGCGAAACCTGAACCGTTCAGCAATAACACCAAAAAATAAGCCTTTTGAAGACGAAAAAAGAGAAATTTGGGTTTACCAAATTTTATGAAAGATTTTTAAAGTTGAAATAAGAGAAGGAATCTAAATATTTAGGTTATACCTTCTGCGTTCTAGAAATTCTTGCTTTTTGGGATCATTCCAAGTTCCTTTCAGCCCTTGCAGGTATCCCGTTATTCTTGAAAGAATTTCGGCATTTGGGCTCCCACACTTCGGGCATTTAAAGTCTAAGAGTTCCTCTACGGAATTGAACTGGTTCTGTTTCCAATCCATTCGCCCCTGACTGTGGCAACTGCTACAAGTCCACATATCCACTGTGAAATCAAAATAAGCAGTAAGAGTGTTTCTGGCTATTTTTTGAATGAATTTCCATAGGGCTTCAGGATCCGGATAAGCATCGTCCAAGAAAATGTGCTGAAGGAAGCCTCCTCCAAGGAGCGGAGCAAACATTGCTTCCTTCTTTATTCTTTCAGATAACGGTATATCTGCGTCTACCGGCTGGTGAACCGAGTTCGTCAGATAAACATTTGGATAACTACCTCTAAGAAACGGTCGAATTTCAGGATACCGTTCATACATTATTTTAGCAAGTCTACCAGCAGCCGACTCAGCAGGTGTCCTAGTTATCTGTATGGAGAGCCCAGTTTCCTCTGACCACTCATCAGCCAGTGCCTGCATTGTTTTTATAACCTTTAATGCAAATTTCAATCCCTCTTCATGCCAAAGTGGGTAACCGACCACTATTTCGGTCATTTCAGCGAAACCGATGGTTCCTATAAGAAGCTTCCGCTCTTCAGGAATAATCATATCTTTTCCATTTGGACGTTTAACATTGTATAGTGGAGCTAGCCCAAGTTTTTTAATTCTTTTAATTATGTTATATCGGTTTAGAAGGCTTGGTATAGTCACATTATTTATTATTTGTGTAAAGTCTTCGAAAAACTTACTCTCGTCCTGTTTAAAAGTTCTGGCAGCACTAGCAACAGGGTTGGGAGTATCCATTTGAATCGCGCCGAACACTGCATTTCCTGTGAGGTATTCCTCCTTTTGTTCTGGAGTGTCTGCTGCCCAAGTATGGGAACAGCAGGATACGCACCCGCCAACGATTTTTCTTCTCCAATTGAGGTAGTTTACAAAATATGGAAGACCGTACTTAGCGGTTAACTTTGCAGCCCAGATATAGGCCTCCTCAAACTCAGGCTTCATCCATTCTTCGCGAAGTTCTATGTTAATCTTTGGATAATTGAAAAGTTTACCGTGCCTATCGCCGTTATACATTGTTTTCATCAGAGTTATAAAGTATTTTTTAACTTCTTCAACAAAATCTCCATAAACATAGCGTTCACTAACTTTGCCGCCGGGCATGATTACTGGCTCATCCATAAATTCCTTTTTTATACCAGGGCCAATATCAATGGAAGTGAAGGGCACTTGGCCACCACGGGCAACATACTGTTGAGTAGCGATAAAAGGTGTGTGTTGGCAAGCTTGTTCCACTTCACGCTCATAAAAAACTCTCATAGTGTAAGCCACTATGGAATCTATTATCTCCTTGGGGATCTGGCTGAATTTTGCGTATAAAGCTTCATTAAGGTTTAAGGTAGCAGGGTTCATACTGGATACTAAGTTTTGTGCCGCCCTTGTGAGTTCTTCTTGTTTTAATTCTTTTAGGTACCAGGCAATTGACTCCATCCAATTGTGAAATCCTTGGCCTCCAGACATATTACTTTGCCACGAGGCAAGCCATATTGCAGCATGGTTTGTAAAAACTATTAGGTGTTTGGCAGGCCCAGCGCTTGAAGAGTGAGCGCCCTGCAGCCCATCTGGCTCTAATCCTAAAACCATAAATAGTCTGGGATCCCATGATGCGCAGTAATCTCTTATGCTGGTGTATTCCCTATCTTTGTGATAGTTGTCACCCATTAAGTGAGCGTCGGCTATGTTGGTTGTGAATCTTAAAGTTTTCCCAGAGGGAACCTCAACTTCTAAATATCCGGGTAATGTTAGGTAAGTGTGTTCGGACATAACTTTGTCATAAACTATTTTAGCAATAGTTTCGGGATTTATCTGTAAGTTTGCATTCCAAGTATGCTTGAGTGGATTAACAATCATCTCGTTTAGGTCATAAATCGGCACACCAATTCTGGTATACCGCTTTCTTTCCTCAACCATACCCATTTCGGCTAGTACTGAGCAGGCCATTTCCCGTATCATGGGACTTGAAAGCCATTGGATATTAGAGGATATGATTCGTTGTACAATTCTTTTTGCTACCTCAGCAGCCTTCTCTTTTTCGATTCCTGTTTCTTTAACAAGACTTTTAATTATTTTAGAAACATCAAAGTTCTCGATTGTACCCCTCGAAGTCCTCACGGGGGGTAGTAAGGAGTGGATAAAGTCTCCATTGCTTTCGGGTTCCAAAGGGAGCTCTTCCCTCTTTTTTGATGAATGACTGGAGTTAGACATAGCAATCACTCTTGGTTAAATATTCGCCTCTCTAATTCTTCATGATAGATAATTTCTCCCAACACTAATTCCCTAATTGACCCATCTTCGTTTACCAATACTACGGAAGGAGTTGATGAAATGTAAATTTGATTTTGTAGTAAATCGAATTCTAAAGACTCTGGTACACCATTTGTGATATCTACCAATTCTACGGGTATGTTTAGCTTTTTGCCCACTTCTAAGGTAATCTTTTTCATTGTTGGACAGTTAGGGCAATTCACTTGTGTAAATACTAATAGCTTCTTTACACACATTTTGTTTACGCCCTCTATATCTAATTTTGAACATTTAATACGGGTAGCCTCAGATTTTTATAAGAATCCATCGAAGCTGTTGCCAACGTGCTCATTTGACCGTTGAAACTCGCAATTAATTGAATTTTTAGAGTCTAATTAATTTGGTCTCCCAATAATATTATTTTTGATGATTTAAAGTCCAAACTTTTGAAGTGGGGAAGTTTAATTAAGGGTAGTGTTGTATTGTTTGCATTTATAATTACTAAAATTTTTTAGATAATTTACTCCATTTTTTTTGAGCTATTTAAAATTTTCGCGTGGCCGCAATGTTTTCCATTTTAAGTAGACTCCGTGCAGTGCGCTTAGTGAAGAAATAGCGCCACAATTCATTCAGTATAGAGAAGCGTGGAATAATTTAGATTTCGGCTAAGTTTAGTACAATTTTTCCGTTTAAAAAAACGAGTAATACATGAGTAAATTAAAAGGAGGTGCACTATCTCAGCCCTTTAGTTGCAATGTTTATGTTAAAAGGTAAGTGGTTAGGGCAACAAATAGCATAAAAGATATATATCTTCTTTGAATATTACTCAACACAATTATAGCACCGTTCCGAAAATTGCTTCGTGAGGTGAAATAAGGTTGCAGAGGTGTTCTTTCCTCCACAGTTGGAGGGTTGAAGAAATTCGCTGAAGCAGATATCTTTGAACTATTAAATAGAATGGACTCTCTCATAGAGGGCATAAATCTATTTTTGAAAGACGAAAAAGAGGAAAACAAGAATTTTTTGTTGAGTTCTTTAAAAAAGAATTTTCTTAAAGAATTCTCTTTACTAAGAGAAGGAATCGAAAAATTAGCCTCCATAGCATTGACGAAAAAGCAAAGAGAAATTCTGATGTACATATCAAATCTAGAAGTCGCCACCGTTTTCACAAGGCTTGCCGAAGAAATTTCGGAAAAATTTGAGATGCCTAAATCAACGGCTAGGTGGAATCTTAACAGACTTAAAAAAGCAGGGCTTATAATTGCAGGAAACAAAGAAAACAAAGGCATTCCAGTATCTCTCACATATATCGGTAAAATAGTAGCGCGCAAAGTGTACATCGATAATATAAGAGAAAATAAGTTCGTATCTGCCAATGTTACACAATTTGTAGACACCCTCGAATTCAAAAACATGCAAAAGGAGGCAATCGAGGAAGAACTTCAACTAAAAATGCTTTGACGGAGGAAAGCATACTTATACAAGGTAGATGTGGGGGCATACCCCCACTGACTTTAGCTGAGCCTACCCAAAAAAGAATAACATGTTCCTTCTCAGAAAAGATTACCCTCCTAGCTTACTAAGGCATATATTTTCTTAACTTATTCAACTTTTTTCCAAGAGTGAGCAACATTCCCTATTAAGCTTCGTTTTTAGAATTGTATTTAGCCATTTTTAATACATGTCTAATCTACAAACGATAGGTAACAGAGGCGATTGTGTCTTATTTATAGTCAAAAATTATTGCGCGAAATAGTTAAATTTGGTTAGGGTTACTGTGGTGCGTACTTTATGTTCTATTGGAGGTTGAATCCATGAGGAGGTCTGACTTCCTTTGTCAGCCAATTTATAAGAAACGTGTCTAAAGAATTAACCCTACCTGATGAGGTATTGTTTTTTGATACAACAATGCGTGATGGCGAACAGACACCTGGTGTTTCCTTCACTATTAATGAGAAAAAAACTATTGCGGAGCAGCTCGCAAAATTGGGTGTAGATGTTATTGAAGCAGGAATGGCTATAGTTTCAAGGGGTGAAGAAGAGGCTATACGTGAAATAGCTAAATTAGATTTAGATCCCGAGATTTGTTCACTAGCTAGAACCAATCTAAAAGAAGTAGATTTGGCTCTTGATTGTGGTGTTGATCGGATACATATCTTTATAGCCACTTCAGATTTGCATATGAAGGAAAAACTTAGAATGACGCGGGAACAAGTCCTGAACAGTGCAGTTGAAACGGTTGAGCACGCTAAAGAGCACTGGTTAAAAGTTGAATTCTCCGCCGAGGACGCTACTAGAAGTGACTTGGACTTCCTAAAAGAGGTTTATCGAGAGGTCGTTAAGGCGGGTGCTGATGTAATTAATATACCAGACACGGTGGGATGCGCAACCCCCCGAGCTTACGCGTATCTAGTAAAAGAATTGGGTGGCGTTGCGGATAGTGATACAGTAATATCGGCGCACACACATGACGATTTTGGTTTATCAGTGGCTAATTCTTTAGCCGCTATAGAGATGGGAGCCAAGCAGGTTCATGTCACAGTCAACGGTATAGGAGAAAGGGCGGGGAACGCTTCTTTAGAAGAAGTTGCTATGGCATTAGCTGTTCTTTATGGGATTAAAACAAACATAAAAACGGAGTATATTTTCGAGACATCAAAGCTCATTGAGAATTTAAGCGGTATAAAAATTCCACCCAACAGGGCGATTATTGGAGAAAATGCCTTTCGTCATGAAAGTGGAATACATGCTCATGCTGTTTTGCAAGACCCCAGAACCTATGAACCGTTCTCTCCAGAACTAATAGGAAGAAAGAGAAGTAAGGAAGAAATTTCGCTTTCATCTATAGCAATTGGAAAACATACTGGGAAACACTCTCTAAAAGCTAAGCTGGATAGTTACGGCTACATATATTCTAATGAACAGTTGGAAGAGATACTGAAGCGTATCAAAAAGTTAGGTGATAAAGGAAAAGGCATTACTGACATAGAGTTGCAGGCCATTGCAGATGACATAATTGGCAGAGTATCGGAAGAGGAACAGTTTCTGAAATTAAAAGAGCTTGTAGTTATCACTGGATTGAATATTACTCCCACAGCTACGGTTCGAATAAATGTGGGTGGAGAAGAAAAACTTGTTTCGGATTTGGGAGTCGGCCCAATTGACGCAGCTTGTAACGCTTTACAGAAGGCTGTAAAGGCATTTGGGGAGATGTCGCTAGTTGAATATAATCTGGAAGCAATAACTGGTGGCACGGACGCGTTGGGTTTTGTTACAGTCAAAGTTAAAGACAAAAAAGATAGGTTATATACTGCTAGAGCGGCAAATGAGGATATAGTAAGTGCAAGTGTTCAGGCTCTTATCAATGCAGTTAATCGTATGCTGGCCTCCAATAAAAATCGTAAGGACGAGTAAAAACGTGTAGACGCTAAACCGTTCTGCATCCTTTTATGATATTTTTGTTACTTTTAATTTCTTAAATTACTACATTGCTACTCCCGCACGATTAAAAGATTTACCAAAACTTATTTTGGAGGAGCGGGAACTATTTTTTACTGGCAGAGCTTGATAAAAATCCATAACAGAGGGGTTAAAGGAAAAGCTCATTAAGATTGTTAGCCTTCTTCTTGCTGGCTTTGTAGTTTACAGGTGCAGGGAAAATAATGAATGCAGGGGGCTGGTTTCTAAAAATTTGGGCACAAAAAGATCTTTGGTACTTTTTTTGTGGATTGCGGTGCAGCTGATGGTGGGTGGCTGGTTTTTGGAGGTTCGAGTCTCCTTCCAAAAGGAAACGTGAAAAGGGGCCTCTTAAAACAAGGGTGAAGATGTTGACTAAAGTTGCGAAAACAAAATTACCCTACTGAAATTGTTTCTTCCAAAAAAGTTTACATGAAAAACTTTTTACATGCAAATAGTTAATTTCAAATGTACTTGATTTATAATAAACGTTTTATAATTTCTATGTGGTTGAGGCTTGCCTCGTATTAAATAAGTATTGTAGCTGTCAATCTATGAAGAGATGTTGTTTATGTCAAAGTGGCCATTCGTTGCTGGTGATTATGTTGTTATAAACGAAAAGGCGGCCATCGCCATAGTTACGTGTGGGTCTTACGATTTGCCAAAAGAGTTAGCCAAATTGAGTGACAAAATTGCAATTGTTGGTTTTTGTGAGACGGAGAATAGTGGAATAGCTAAGATTTTACAAAATTTGGCTTCAAACCCAAATATTAGGTTTCTCATAGTCTGCGGTGAGCGTGTAGTTGGCCATGAACCGGGGCAAACTATCATTTCGCTCTATAACAATGGGATTGATGAAAATTATAGAATTATCGGAAGTGAGGGTACTATACCTGTTTTGCATCCAAATTATTTCAGGGGAGACGACCCGAATAAATTTGTTAAAAGGTTTCAAAGTCAAATCGTTAGGGTGGTGGATGCACGAGGAGAAACAAACGTTCAAAAATTGATGTCTATAATCAATGAACTTAATGCGCAAAACATATCTCCATTTCCTGAGGAGCCTATTCTTCCATTAACACCCAAAGTGGAATATGATTGGGGTGAAGGAATAAGGCGGTTTCAAGAGGAAAATAAAAGCTTTCTTGATAAGGGTATATCTCTATTAAATCCCTTGATATTTACTGGGGAACTAAGAGTTTATGATATATGTGGGATTAAGATAGGCGGGCAGAGAGGGGAATATCCCGTAGTTTTAGCAGGAACCATGTTTTATAGAGGGGATAAATTGGTAGTTAATCATAGTGAAGGCGTCTTTGATAAGATTAAGGCTGAGGAGCAAATTCGGAAACAGGAGGAGAATTCTTTAAAATACGAAATTCCCTCAATGGTACACATAGTTGGAGAAACTTCTGAGGCTTTAACAAGATACCTTTTATTTGTTGCAGATATCACAGACTCACCAATAATTCTTGATTCGCCAGTTTTGGAAGCAAGAATAGAAGCGATGGGTGTAGCTAAAGATCTGGGTTTAGATGGTAGAGTTATATACAATTCGGTTAGCGGCGTGGATAAAAGAGAAAAGGCTATGATTGGCGAAATGGGACGGATAGAATATTCTATAGTTTTGCCCTTTGATGTAAAACTACCTTCAAGGATCAATCGGTTCAGAGAAATAATTGAATTTATGGAGGGGTTAATCACGAAGCCAATTATTGATCCTGGTGTTTCTATTCTGGGGGCAGGTTCAATAAGTGCTTTGCATGCAGCTTGGTTATTTAAGAATTGCTATGGTTATCCTGTATGTATTGGCATCCACAATCTGCAATCAAGGCTATCTAAGAGTAACAGTGAATTAAAAAATCTGGATTTTTCTTTTGACTATGCTCTTCCTTCCCTTTATGGAATAGACATTAATCTTTATGGTCCAATAAAAAATGCTGAGGCTATATTCAGGAAGGTAGCGGCTGTTGAAGCTGCAATTGCGGACGAGAACATAAATACGGTTGGGATTTACCCAAAGCCTCCCCATCCCTATTATGCTTTAAAGCTTGGTTGTGAGTAAAAATGAGCTTCTACGGCCCTTATTTGATTCGAGCCAGAAATATAGATGTTGCTTGGAGAAGTTGCATTAACACAATCCTCGAAAAAGGAATAAAGGAGATAACTGAGGACAAAAAACAGGAAACTAGGGAAACTTTTTGTGCTACGATTCATCTAAGTGATTGGCAAAGTGGAAATTTTGTTCCAATAAACTATATTGGGCTGAGTAAGGATACACTTCTTGAGAGTTATATTCCCCAATATATTAGTTCTGAGAAGGGGGAACATGTATATAGCTATGGATGGGCTATGAGAAAAAGATTCACGTTTAACCAGCTGGATTACATTAAAAATCAGTTAAGTAGTGGGAAAAATGTAGCTTTTGCCCAGCTCTGGAACCCACCAACGGACATTTTAAGCACTAATCCTCCCTGTATTAATATTGTTCTTTTTCATAAAGTAGGCTCAAAAATTCATTCGACCATATATATTAGAAGTAATGATATGGCCCGAGCATATCCCGACGATGTTGCTGGTATTTATACGGTTTTTTTAACAGAAGTTGCAAGTAGATTTGGTGGTAAAAAGGCTTTGGGCACCATAACCACAATTTCGGGGTCAGCACACATATACGAAACTTCAATTAATGAATTAAGACAAAGCTTTTTCGGTTCGCTACCTACCTCCAATTCTAATCCACGAATCAATAATGAGAACTTGGCTGGACCCATACTTTTAAGATCTCAAAATTTGCGTGAGGTATTATCGGAATTAGAATACAAGTTTGCAAAGTATTCGGAGCCTCAAGAGGGAGGACAATTTTATTTATATTTCGGGTTTAAGTTAGAGGAAGTAGACGTTAAATTAGTAGAGCTTGAACATCAAGTGGAAGGAATTTTACATGGAGAGGGGGAATTGGGAAAATTTCTTAGATTCTACAAAGCTAAAACGGATGAAGGGAAATCTGTTACAATTGATCAAATAAAATTGGCTAAAAGAAAATTAGAGGAATCAAAGCTGAGTAGGAGAGTAGTTATTACTCCTAATAATCCTTGGGAAAAAAAATATGATTTAAACCCTCTGGTTATACAATTTTTGGTAAGGCAGGGCCGGCTTTTCACATCGGCACTTTTCGCAAACTACTCAATTAAACAAATCCCATTGGGAATCTGTTTAATTAGAGCAATTCAAAAGGAGATACTGAATGGAAATAAAATCGGTATAGAGCCTGCTGCGTTCTTCTTTATGCCCTGTATAAATGACTCAAGGAGTGTAAAGTTCTCAGATATACTCAGTTAAGAGTGAAACATTTTAGAGAAGCGCCCTGTATAAGTAAATAAAGAATTTTGACTTGTATTTTCTTTTAATAACTGTGAGAAGCACTGTTGGTTAAGGATATATTTAAAAAAATGTTAGAATATCGTGAATATACATATAAGTTATGCTTAATAAAAGATATAAACTGCGTAGTAAATACATTATTATTGCTATGTGTGAGATTGGCATTTCTAGTATTCAGTTTAATTCGTAGGTGTTATAAAATAAGGAGGTAGAAGTGTAATGTTTGCCGCTCCTGGATTGGGCTATGACCGCGCTATAACCATTTTCTCCCCAGATGGGAGGCTTTTTCAGGTGGAATACGCAATTGAGGCCGTACGTCGAGGCACCACCGCTATTGGTGTAAGATGTAAAGAGGGCGTGGTGCTTGCAGTAGAGAAGCGGGTTTTAGCCCTTCAAGACCCCGAGAGTGTAGAAAAAATTTTTGTTATTGACGAACATATTGGAACTGCCATCGCGGGATTAACAGCTGATGCACGAGTTCTTGTAAATCAAGCTAGGATTCAGGCCCAAGTTAATCGTCTAACATATGATGAGCCTATTACTGTTGAAAGTTTAACCAGATACATTGGTGACACTAAACAAATGTATACTCAGCACGCTGGCGTTAGACCGTTTGGAGTTTCCTTTCTGATAGCAGGTGTAGATGAACTGGGCCCCAAATTATTTATGACCGACCCTTCTGGGACTTACTGGTCTTATTGGGCAGCTGCAATAGGTAGTGGTTCTCAGGCCGCTAAAGAAGTTCTGGAAAAAGAGTATAAAAAGGATATGGGGCTTGAGGATTCTATTAAACTTTCTCTCAAGGCTTTAAATCAGGTGTTAGAGTCTGAACTTGATCCCTCAAAAGTTGAGGTTGCGGTGGTGGATGTTAAATCGAGAATTTTCAGGAGACTATCCTCTAGCGAAGTTCAAAGTTATATCAATGAGGTTAGAAAGTCTGGTGGAAGTTAGGACTGATAGTTATGTCTGACATTCGGGGTGCGAAATGGGTCGATTTAGGTGATACAGTAATAGCTCGCTATGAATCCCATGGAGAAAGGTTTGAGATTCTTGTTGACCCTAACAAGGCTTGGGACTTTCGTCGCGGTAAGAATATTGACTTATCAGAGATATTGAAAAGCTTTGACATATTTGAAGACGCTCATAAAGGTCTTAAAGCATCCGAAGATAAACTGCTTAAAGTGTTTGAAACATTAGATATAAATAAAATCGCGCCTATCATACTGAAGAAAGGGTTTATACAACTCACTACTGAGCAACGCAGAGAGATGATAAACAACAAAAAATTGCAGATAATTAATATTCTTGCCCGTAACTGTATTAACCCCCAGACTGGCCTCCCCCATCCTCCAGCAAGAATAGAACGTGCTATGGAGGAAGCAAAAGTTCAAATCGACTTGTGGAGAAGCCCCGAAGAGCAAGCAAAAGACATATTAAAAATGCTTCAGCCAATAATACCTATAAGAATGGAACTCTTAAAACTGGCTGTCAAGTTTCCACCTGATTTTTCAGGTAAGGGATATAGCATAGTGGAACGTTTCGGAACAGTTACCAAACAAGAATGGCAAAGTGACGGCTCATGGATTGCCCAATTGGAGATTCCTGCAGGGCTTAGAGGTAAATTTGTAGAAACAATAAATAATCAAACTAAGGGTAAAGCACAAGTGACATTTATCAAAGAATAAAGGGGGTTTCTTTTTGACATTATATTTTAAAAATAGACAGATTGTGGTACCTGGCGAGTTACTCGCAGAGGGAGGTTATAAGCCTGGCGAAGGTACGTTTAGGGAAGGAAATTGTATCTACTCTTCTGTAGTAGGCTTGGTAGAGGCGAAGGGCAAAGTTGTGCAAGTTGTTGCTTTCGAAGGAGCGTACATTCCAAAAGTTGGTGATGTGGTTATTGGAAAGGTAATAGATGTAAAGATGACTTCATGGAGAATTGACATAAATTCACCATACCAAGCTACAATGCATCCGGTAAACATTTTTGAAAGGCATATGGATCCATTAAAAGAAGACCTTCGCAGGTATTTTGATGTAGGAGATACGCTAGTTGCGAAGATAATGGCATTTGATCGAACGCGGGCGCCTCTGCTTACCACAAAAGAACGGGGACTTGGCAAACTTCAAGGCGGATACCTAGTAAATATTTTACCCACGAAGATTCCGCGTTTAATCGGGCGGAAGGGTTCAATGATAAATATGATTAAAAAGGAAACAGGATGTCAGATTGTTATTGGTCAGAATGGTGTTGTTTGGGTTTCTGGAAAGAGTTTCGAAGACGAGGAGAGGGTTATTAAAGCTATAAGACAGATTGAACGGGAGGCCCACACCTCTGGTTTAACTGATAGAGTAAGGGAGTTAATTCATAAGTAAATCTTGTTGGTGATCGTAATGGAAGATTTTCATTTTCCTTCGCAGATAAAGTTACTAAATGAAGACAATTTGAGACTTGACGGAAGAAGATTGGATGAACTTCGACCCATTAAACTAGAAGTCGGAGTTCTGGCAAGAGCAGATGGCTCTGCATACATTGAACAGGGAAAAAGTAAGATTCTCGCAGCAGTTTATGGCCCGCGGGAATTACATCCACGCCACCTTGCACAACCTGATGAAGCCCTACTACAGTGTATTTATAGGATGGCTACCTTTTCTGTAGAGGAGAGAAAAAGCCCAGCGCCATCCCGCAGAGAAACAGAACTTTCAAAAGTTATAACGGAGGCTCTTGCTCCCGCAGTTTTTCTAAAATACTATCCCAGGGCTTCCATAGATGTTTATATACAGGTAATCCAAGCGGATGGAGGTACCAGATGTTCAAGTATAACCGCTGCTTCCCTAGCCTTAGCGGACGCTGGAATTCCCTTGCGGGATTTGGTATCTGCTGTTGCCGCTGGAAAGATAGATGGTAAAATCGCTTTGGATCTAAGTGATTTGGAAGATAAAAATGGCCAGGCGGACTTACCTGTTGCCATAATGCCTCGCAAAGGACTAACTACACTATTACAGATGGATGGTATAATGACCAGAGAGGAATTCATCGAAGCCTACGAACTGGCAGTAAAGGGTTGTCGAAAGATTTACGAAATGCAAAGGGAAATCTTAATCCAAAAATATATTGATATCCAAGGTGAGGCTTCAGAAGAAGCAGATGAACAGGAAAATGGGGGATGAAAAAATGCCTCATAGTCTTATCTCTGAAATTGAATCAAAGTACATTAGATCAATTGTAGCTAGAGAAAAGAGAGTGGACGGCCGTGGATTAAGAGAGGTACGTCCGATAACTATTGAAACCGGAGTGGTGGAGAAAGCCAGTGGCTCTGCTAGGGTAACTATTGGTAACACAAAGGTTATCGTGGGGGTAAGTGCAGAAATTGGAACCCCCTACCCCGATACTCCTAACTCGGGTGTCGTAACTGTTGCTGCAGAGTTTATACCAATGGCTTCTCCCTATTTTGAATCAGGACCACCCAGCGAAGAGGCAGTCGAACTCGCAAGAGTTGTTGACAGGGGTATCCGTGAATCCAAAATGGTAGATGTGGACAAACTCTGCATAATTCCCAATGAAAAGGTTTGGATTCTTTTCGTGGACATATATATAATTGATCACGGTGGGAATCTATTTGACGCTTCTTCTCTAGCTGGTGTTTGTGCTTTACTTACCACTATGCTTCCAAAAACCGAAGTTGAGAATGGAAAGGTAAAATTGCTAAGTGAAAAAATGCCATTACCTGTAACCAACATACCGGTTTCATTGACCCTCGCAAAAATAGGCGACCAACTCTGTGTGGATCCCATAGAAGAGGAAGAAAACGTTATGGATTGTAGAATTACCATTGTTTATGATGCGAACGGTAATCTAGTAGCCGTCCAAAAAGGAGAGCGTGGAGCCCTAACCCAACAAGATATTTACAGGGCCATAGATATAGCTAGAGATATTACAAAAGAACTTAGAGAAAAATATATTCTACCAATCTTAAAGAGGCAGGAGGTCTCATAATGCCGAGAACTAAGAAAGTAGGTATTACTGGTAGGTTTGGAGCAAGATATGGTACAAAGGTGAGAAAGCGTGTAAAAACTATCTTGGAAGGACTGAGTACCTTTCATAAATGTCCCCGGTGTGCAACTAAAGCGGTTAGACGAGTGTCTACTGGAGTATGGACCTGCAGAAAATGTGGACATACCTTTACGGGTGGGGCTTATCTTCCAGAAACTCCTTTAGGCAAGGAAAAAAGACATATCATAGACACAGTTGCGTTAAGCTCGGAGAAAAATAAGCCACCACAATAAATTTTTGCTACCTTCATAAATATTTGATGCTTCTTCTAGCTTCAGTCTGCATAAAAAGGAGACCTAAAAGAACATTTTCTATCGCAAATAGGATATTGATTAAAATTGTAACATTTTAAGATTACCAATATTTTAGGGTAAGGCACAAAAAGTATTTGGAGTAAATTTAATGAAATACAATGCAAAAGGAGTTATACAAATTACTTTGCCTAGGAATTTATTGGAAGTTGTTTTTAGAGCTCTTTTTCTTGAAGTTATTTCCGGTGCTAGCGAGCGTTGTATAGGTAAATTAAAAAGAGATGGTGACATTATAAGCATAGAAATTAAGGCTGAGGATACGGTTGCGCTCAGAGCGGCTTTAAACTCGTATCTCAGATGGTTAAAAATAATTTATGACATTAACGAACTTGTTTAGGAGGCGTGTAGTTGTCAGGAAATGAAATTCCCCCACAGGTTCAGCATCAAATATCAATGCTGCAGCAATTGCAACAAAAGTTGGAAATAATTATCACTCAAAGGTCTCAATCTGAAATTCAGTTGAGGGAAACAGAACAGGCTTTAAGTGAACTCGAAAAAATTGAGCAGGGAAGCAGTGTTTACAAAATGGTTGGAACGTTACTGATAAAAACCCAACCTGAAAAGGTTAAGGAAGAACTTCGGGATAAAAAGGAAACACTTGAATTAAGGGTAAAAACTCTTCAGAGACAGGAAGAGCGTTCAAGGAAGCAGCTAGAGGAGATGCGGGCAAAAGTTCAGGAATCGCTTCAGCAACGAGGTTTAAGCCCGGCGGGCTAAAATGATAGAAAAAAAGAAGAGAGATTTGAAAAATTTAACATTGGAGGAATTCGAAGAACTTTGTATTCTTGCTGAGGACGAAATAAAGAAATATATTTACTCAAAAGTTCCTAAGAAAGAAGTTAACCAGTTGGAAATCATGGTTGAGTTAGGTTCAGAAGAAACCACAAATTTAACTATTGAAATAAATCTTGAAATTAAGTCTTTATCTGAACAAGAAAATAAAATGCTAGTAGAAGAGGCACTGAGAGTAGCTATGAAGGCTATAGATGGAAGGCTATTAGGGTTATAACTTTGATCCTAAATACGTTTAAAAACTTCTTCATTAATCATATTCAAAAGATTTTAATTATTTGTCACCAAAACGCAGACCCAGACGCATTGTGTAGTGCTTATGCCATAAAAAAGCTAGTCGCACACCTTTTTCCAGAAATTGAATCCTTAATAGCCGCCGATGATATAAGTAAAGTCTCAAATGGGGTATTAGAGGATCTACAGGTACCTTTAGCTAAAGATATCACGGTTGATATGTTTGACGCCTTTATAATCGTTGACACTAATAATATTGAACAACTAGGTTGCTACCGCTCAGTAGTAAACCTTTTAAAACCAATACTGCTCATCGACCATCACACACCCCATATATCTGCAACCCAATTTACCAAGCACCTAATAATTGATGAAACATCTACCTCAACTGCCGAAATAGTGTACAACCTTTTTAAGGAAGCAAGCATAAAACCGAGCACAGACACCGCTATGGCTTTGCTTATAGGAATAACCTACGATAGTAAACACTTTCTTTTAGCAAACGCTTCCACCTTTAGGGCCGTCACGGATCTTATAGATGCAGGCGCGGACTACAACACGGTAATTGAGAGACTTAGCACTACAATGCCTAGATCAGAAAGGATGGCAAGGCTGAAGGCTGTTAATAGAGCGCAGATACATGACATTAAAAATTGGTTAATTGCCATTTCACATGTAAGTTCTTACGAGGCTAGTGCCTGCAGAGCACTTATCGAGACAGGAGCAGACATAGCAATAGTGGTAGCCAAAAGAAAAGAGGAAATCAGAGTAAGTGCTAGATCCACACAGAACATTTACAAAAAAACAGGTATTCATTTGGGAAAACTTATGGAGGAACTGGGCGCCACAGTTGAAGGTGTCGGTGGAGGACACTCAACCGCCGCCGGTTTTAATGGGAAAAATAGCTATACTAAAGTTATCAAATATTTACTGAAAATAATTAAAGAAAAGTTAGAAAATGCACCACCAGGCCCTCTGGATTAAAAAAATGAAGTTAAAATGAATTTATGAACCGCTGAATAATCACTTTTCCTTTCGACTGACACCTGTTCTTATTTTCTATGCTATCGGATACGGAGAAGAGGCTTTTGTAGAGTAATAGTGAATTCCTATTTTTCACTACTCTGACGATTCCTAAAGAATGGCTTCTGAGTTAGTATAAATTTTAGATTATCGAACCTAATAATGGTGCAAGTATGGCTCCCAAAGAACTGCCAACTAGCAGTAGTATTCCCTGAACAATGCAAATTAAGCCAAATGGCACGGCAATTATGGGAAATGTGAGAATCGTTGCGAGTATTTTGAGTAAATCTTCAATGAACTTGAAAAGTAAATATGTAAGGAGTAGAGCTGCTATGAATACCACGATTAGCCAGGTAGTTTCAGTAATGTTGAAGTATTTCCATACCAGTGCTGTAACACCGCCTCCTACTATTAATGCAATAACCGCCGCCCAAGGAACTGCCTTTATTGGCTTCATTAAAAGTGCGAACCCCACTAGTATAAGAATACCATAGGTGTAAGCAGGGTGAAGCCAGAAATAATACTTGTATTGAATAATTAAGCTCAACATATAGAAAGTAGAACCGTAAACGCTTTGAACCCCACTAATCGCCGCAAGATACAAGATAAAAAAGCTTTGTAATATATTGTACCCTGTTAGCCACGTCTGTACACCTGAAATTATGCAGAATATGCCTATTATTATGCCTAAATAAACTATTATTCGTATTAACAGTTGCACTCCACTGCCTACAACAGGCACAACTCTAAATGCTCTCTCAAGAAGTCTTCCCGCCGCAGCTGATCCTGCTAGGATTAAAAATAGCGGAGCCAATCTAACTAGTACGGGTATGTCCAACGTAAACTGGAAGCCGAATTGTAGAGTAACTATCATTTATGCTCCCTCAATTTGATGGTCTAGCTAATAATTGCTAGTAAAGTAAAAAAGGATTTTGTATGGTGCAAAAGTGGTTAATGCCCATTAGGTTTTTCAACTAAATATCACTTGCACATAATGATTTCCAACAATAATATATGAAACGGATAATAGATTTAATCAGGATAGTATCCTAAATATTTATTATCTAAAAAGTGAACAAAATCAAGCTTATGGTGTTTTTGTTGGATAAAATCAAATATATTGCTCCCAGTTGGGATGAGATTTACGAATTACTAATAAAATTGGCGAAAAAGATTGTTAAAGACAAGTATAGACCTGATTATATAGTTGGCATTGCTCGTGGAGGATGGATTGTTGCACGCGTACTATCAGATTTACTTGGCATAAAGGAGGTGGCGAATATTCGGGTAGAATTTTATGAGGACATAAGTCAGACGCGGGATATCCCTTGCATAACCCAGGATGTTTCTGTAGATGTTAGGGGCAAAAGGATACTAGTTTGTGATGATGTTGCAGATACGGGCAAAAGTCTTAAAGTAACCGCAGAGTGTCTGAGAAGTAAGGGAGCATCTGAGGTAAGGATCTCTACTCTGCACCGAAAACCTAAATCTATAGTATGCCCAGACTACTATATTTCTGAGACAGAAGCTTGGATAATTTACCCTTGGGAGATTTTTGAAACAATTAGTAGCCTTGTGAGAAAATTAGGAAAAGAGGGGAAAAATTTGAAGGAAATAAAAAAAGAGATAGAGCGGACTAAAATTCGACCTGAATATATAGACTACTTTATTAATTGGGTTAAGGTAATCGAAAGATACTCGATGGACGCAAAACATTAAAAAAAGGGTACATTTTCTACAAAGGTTTATTCAAAAGGCGCTTAAGGAAGTAAATTTTTATGATAATTAAAAATGTTGAGAATTGCCGATGTTTTATTGGAATTTTTGGATTAGAAACACAGAGAGTAGACTTGCCTTCTCTTCTCAATAGTGTTAATGAACTAAGTAAAGAGACAGGGGTAGCGATTCAACTTTTCGATTCTTCTTTAATCGCAACGTGGGAGCACCTTTTTTTTGGCGCCTTAAACGCCATAAAAGCTTTTAGATACGGTAAAAATATTTCAAATAACTTGTCAGTAGAATGTTTACTCTATGTTTCAGGCCAGAGACAGATAAGTGTAGCAGTGGAGAACTTTGGAGTAAAGCAGAGCACCAGAAGTATGGGAATCGTTTTAATTGGGGATACCCAGGATCCTATTCTGGAGGTTTACAAAAAGATTTTGCAAATAACCAAGGGTACGGAGAACGATGCAGTTTTATCTATTAATGAATATAAGTTTAGAAGGATACGTAGTTTTTTCCAAATTACCGAAATTGAGCTAGATACAATTCGTCGTTCGGATGACTGGGATTCTTACATTGATGCTCTAACGAGATATTGCATTGAGAGGTCATCGTTGTTAACTTTGCAGAGATAGACGCTCCCTGTTCTTAAAACTAATTCAAAGAAGGCTCTAATCTTTGACATCTATAAATTTTTTTAGCATCTGGGCGCTGATTTTGCCTTCCCGAAGAATTACTGCGGGCCTTTGGGTTAAATCTATTATTGTGGAGGGTTGGGCATTTAAAGTTTCTCCACCATCTAATATCATATCTGTATCATTTCCGATTTGCTCTTGAACTTGTTCTGCATTTAATGCTGATGGTTGGCCTGAGATATTTGCACTGGTTCCTATCAAAATTCCATCTATACATTTTGCCAGTAACCGTGGGACTTTATGTGCGGGTAACCTAATAGCGATACTATCTTTATTCCCTGTAACAATACTGGGTATTTTAATAAGAGGTTTTAGTACAAGAGTTAATCCTCCAGGCCAAAAATTTTTTGAAAGTAGGTCTGCGTCCGGTGTGAACTCAGCTACTTTTCTAGCTGTACTTTCATCTGATACCAGTAGTGGTAACCCCAACTCCCACTTTCTTCTTTTGGCTCTCAATAAATTTTGAACTGCTTTAACATCAAACGGATTTGCCCCTAAACCATAAACAGTGTCTGTTGGATACGCTACCAGTTTTCCTTCTCTCAGTAACCTTCCCGCTTCTCTAATAATCTTCATATCCGGATTTTCAGGATCGATCTTAACTTTCCTCAATCCATCAAGCCCCAATATTTTTTCTTTAGTATTATAATTTTAGAGGCAATGTCTCTATTTAAAACATAAGGAATCCAATAAATCCGTTTGGAAAAATATCTCTATCATTCTAGTTGATTCGAAAGTTAAAAAAATGTTTGACATCCTAGCCTCCACCATTGCCTTGCACTACAAGGAATGAAAGCAAGGCAAAAAGCCAAGACTTATGTTGCTAAGAAAGCTCTATCAGAGAGACACCCAAATTTTTAGATAAAGGGAGGGATGGAATACTAGTTTGGAAAAAGAGTAATTAAGGTTACCGAAAAGAAACTGTAATAAACCACTCTTCACTAACGAAAAATAGTTTACAACCCTTGGCGAGAAAGCCCCCGACTTTAGTCGTGGGGATGAATCGCCAAAAAGGCTTATAGGCTTGTGTGTTGATGAATTTATGGGTATCAACAGATGGAATACCGGCATTCTCGAA
>Ga0136652_1000481_pt1 | contig 19256 bp, 21 predicted proteins | sample ConPoolayeEmetaG_FD_94864 | JGI IMG/M metagenome (GOLD analysis project Ga0136652, IMG submission 94864) | Hot spring microbial mat communities from California, USA to study Microbial Dark Matter (Phase II) - Cone Pool mat layer E metaG... ...
CGGTGGTACTTCCTGCACCGTGTCCTCTCTCACCTCCTTTAAGTTTTGAAAAAATTTTAGCATATAATTTTTCCTTTGTCAAGTATTTTTAAAATGTAAGCATAATGCTGTGTCTTATTACCCATGCATTATCAGGGTCCTTCCCATCCTTTAGTCTCCAGGCATCACCGGGCCAGAAGTATCCCGCTTCAATCCAGTACTTGAGGTTTTTGTCAATCTTGTAGGTTATCATAGTATCAACTTCATAGCCAACATCTTTGCTTTTGTCACTATAGCCATTAATATTAACTGCCTTGTTAGCTCTTATCCAGAAACCATAAAGTCTTGCACTTAAATCCTTTGTTATATCAGCATCTCCACCAAATATTACATACTGGGTATTGCATAGCCCTGTCTCTCTTGAATATCTTGCAAGGGGAGAGTCACAGGCACTGGGTGCATAGTATTCATATATAAAAGAAGTATACTCACCTTCAAGACGACCTATTGCTGTAATATACTCTTTAATGTCTTTGCTATCACCATGTCCTGAACCAACCTGATATTCAGCTTTAAGTGTAAGAGGTATTGTCTTGAATTTGTAATTAAGCCCTGCAAGTCCTGCCCATCCTTTAAATTTAGGCTCATATCCTCCATAATATGTTGAAGTTGTATTTACAATCTTTCCTGCCTGAAACTCTATATCTGCTCTTGCACCAAGACCTGTCTGAGCAATATCATTAATGCTTCCTCTAATACCAAAATTCCAGAGATGAATGTCCGAGTCTGCTCCAAAAGTAGAATTCATTCCCCATCCAGAACGACCTCTATTTCCAGTGCTATCTTTATTCCCCTGGTCATCAAGATATGTTACATCTGCACTTAATTCAAAGTTTTTCCCTTTGTATGAGCCAAGTAGGACATAAGCAGTTGCATCATCACTCAGGTCTGAATTACCTTCTCTGAATTTAACAGTTGCTAAAGATAGTGTAAGCTCTTTAAGTGGTTGAATGAATGCCATAATCTGGTCATCACCCAAACGGGTATGAAACAGGAATATACCATTACCGAGTTTTATTATATCCCTGCCGAGCTTTATTCCTGCTGGAACACCAAGAAGTCCACTTCCCTGATACTGAATATATGCAGTGTGAATCCACATTTGAGATTCTTTTGTATTACCTACCTGATAAGCACCTCTTGCACCACCCTGTTGTGAGCCCCATGTTACATTTGGATTATCAGCTTCTCCACTTTGAAGCATGATAAACCCTGTTGTGTTTGGACTCAGCTCTGCTTTTAGTCTAAGCTGAACCCTATAATCCATATAATTTCTGTTTGGAGTGAAGGAACTGGTACCTTTTGGATAGCTTTCTTTGTCTAAAACCTCTCTGTTATTAATAGCAAATCCTCTGAAACGGATGTCTCCACCAAGAGTTATCTTTGTCTGTCCTTTTGCTACTGCTGCTGTTGTGTCAGAGGGGATCTCAGCAACAACTGCATGACTGATGCCCGCTAAACCTAAGATGAAAACCAGAACTGATAAAATGCTTAAAAGTTTTCTCACTTCCCAACCTCCTCAGTTAGTTCATTACACATTCTGCCACGAAAACCTTTAACTGTCAATTTAAATCTTCAAATATTACTATAAGCAATCATTATGCCTGAAATTAATACACTGAAAATATTTAAATCTTTAGGAAAAATGTGGAAGTTTTGATACATCTGTGTAGAAAAATTAGAACAAATGTTATTATAAAAAGTTATGAAGAGATTTATTCTTGCAATAACTGGAGCATCTGGCACAGTCTATGGATTGAGACTAATTGAGGAGCTTGTTAAAAACTCTGAGTTGATTGTGATTCTCTCTGAATCTGCAATTCATGTGATGAAAACTGAAACAGAGATTAAAAGTTTTGATGAATTTCAGAAAAAATTCAATCATAAAAACATAAAAATATTTCATGAAAATGAAATTTCCGCACCTCCTGCAAGTGGCTCTTACAGAACAGATGGAATGTTTATTGTTCCATGCTCAATGAAAACACTTTCAGCAATTGCTCATGGCTATGCTGATAACTTAATAACAAGAGCTGCTGATGTAACAATAAAGGAGGGCAGACCACTTGTTATCTCACCAAGAGAGATGCCACTCAGTGTGATTCATCTTGAAAATATGCTTAAGCTTGCAAAAGTTGGTGTTATTATTGTCCCACCTCAGCCAGCTTTTTATCATAAACCTGAAAAAATTGATGATATTGTTAATTTTGTTGCTGGTAAAATTCTTGACTGCATGGGAGTTGAAAATAATCTTTTCAGGAGATGGGATGAAAACAGGCATTCTTCTTCTTAACATGGGAGGACCTGACAGCCCAGATGCAGTCAGACCATTCCTTTACAATCTTTTCAAGGACCCTTACATTGTAAATTTTGGTGTAATGCAGAAACCTCTTGCATGGCTGATATCTAATTTAAGAGCAGGTAGGGTTAAAAAGGCTTATAAGAAAATCGGCGGCTCCTCTCCGCTTAAAAATATCACGGAAGCACAGGCTCAGAAACTTCAGGATGCTCTTGGTGATGGATTTTTTGTTAAAGCAGGAATGCGCTACTGGCATCCATTTATTGAGGAAGCATTGACTGGGTTTGAAGGATGCGGAGTAAAAAAAATAGTTGCCCTGTCACTTTATCCACAGTTCTGTAGTGCAACAACATCATCTGTGGTGAATAAATTTAAAGAGCTTGCTCGGGGAAAATTTGATTTCACTGTAATTGATTCATGGTGCAATTACCCTGACTTTATTTCTGCATGGGCAAGCCAGATTGAAAGCTCACTTGAAAAACATGGTAGAGATTGCCTCATAGTTTTCAGTGCTCATGGAATTCCAGTTTCACTTGTTAAAAAAGGAGACCCATATGTTTCAGAAGTTAAGACAACTGTAAAGGCAATTGCTGATAAAATGAAAATCAGTCACTGGAGGTTGTGCTACCAGAGCAGAACAGGACCTATCAGATGGACAGAGCCATCAGTTGAGCAGACAATTGAGGAAATTGCTAAAAGTGGAATAAAAAAAGTATTGATTGTTCCCATAAGCTTTGTTTCAGACTGCATTGAAACCCTTTATGAGATAGACATTGTTTACAGAAAAAAGGCAGACTCTCTGGGTGTTGAACTTTACAGAGTTCCATCATTGAATACATCAGCAGAGTTTATTTTGGCTTTAAAAAATCTTGTAATTGAAAATCTTGGAGGTTAGGATGCTTTATGGAGAAAAGGCAATAAGTGAGGCAAAGCTTGAAGCATGGGATAATCCATATCCTGAGAGGGATTACACAATTGAGATAAGCTTTCCAGAGTTTACGTGTCTTTGCCCGAGGTCAGGATATCCTGATTTTGCAACAATAAGGATAAACTACATTCCTGATAAAAAGATTGTGGAGCTTAAATCACTTAAGCTTTATCTGAACTCATACAGGTCTCAGCATATATCCCATGAGGCTGTCACAAACAAAATCTATGAGGATCTTTACAATCTTCTAAAACCGAGAGCTCTTGAAGTAATCGGGGACTTCAATCCAAGAGGAAATGTGAAAACAGTGATAAAGGTCTCATCTCAAAAATAAACTGTGTTATAATATTTTTAGCGCCCATAGCTCAGTGGATAGAGCGTCGGACTACGAATCCGCAGGTCGGGGGTTCAAATCCTCCTGGGCGCACTTGAAAACTTTTCAAAAATGTGCAGATGTGAAAACAGGAATAATTGGTGGAAGCGGACTCAGTGAATCAGAGATAAAAAGGGAAAGTATCTCCGTAAAAACTCCCTATGGTGAGCCATCATCTGCCTATGAAATTGAAAATCTTGGATTTACAAAGGTTTTATTTCTGAGAAGACACGGAGAGACTCACAGCATACCTCCTCATAGAGTTAACTACAGAGCAAATATTTATGGATTTAAAAATCTCGGTATAGAAAGAATATTCGGAGTTTTTGCAACAGGTTCACTGAGAGAAGAAATACCTCCAGGTAGCATTGTTATCCCGGATCAGATAATAGATTTCACACATGGTTCAAGGAAAAGCACCTTTTATGAAGGACCTGATGTTGTGCACATTGATTTTACAGAGCCATTCTGCAGGGAAATGAGACTCTGCCTTATTGAAACTGCCAGAAATCTCGGAATAAATCTGATACCTCACGGAACATATGTATGTGTTAATGGTCCAAGACTTGAAACAGCGGCTGAAATAAAGTTTTATAAATCAATGGGTGCTGATATAATAGGAATGACAATTATGCCAGAGGCTTCCCTTGCAAGGGAGGCTGAAATATGCTATGCTGCTGTGGCTGTTACTGTTAATTATGCTGCTGGAATATCAAAAAAACCCCTCACAGTAAAAGAGGTTGTTGAGACAATGAATGAATCACTTGACAGAGTCGGAATGCTAATAAAGGAAACATTAAAAATTCTGCCAGAGCAGAGGAGATGCATCTGTAAAAATGCTCTCAAGGACGCTTCTTTTTAGCATTCTGATTTTTGTTTTTTCTTTCAATACTGTGCTTTCAGATGAAGTGGCTGACCTGGTTGTTGTTATCAAATCAAAGAGAGTTATGTTTTTAATGAAAGAGGGGAAAATCCTTAAAGCATACAGGGTTGCACTGGGAAAAAATCCATCAGGAAGGAAACTGTCTCGGGGAGATGGAAGGACTCCTGAAGGAAGATACTATATAATTGGAAGAAATCCAAACAGTGTTTTTTATAAAGCCCTTAAGATATCATATCCAAATGAAAAGGATTTTGAAAATGCCTTACGCCTTAATTTAAATCCAGGTGGCGGGATAATGATTCACGGGCTATCAAAAAATGTTGAATATCTCGGTAAATATCATATAATTGATGACTGGACAGAAGGATGCATTGCTGTTACAAATGAGGAGATGGATGAGATATGGAGGATTGTTCCTGATGGCACTGCTGTTGAGATTCTGCCATGAACATTGATTTCGATGAAGAGTTCCTGAGAGCTTTAATGTTGAAAAAATCCTGAGCATAAAGCCTCTTTGAGCTATCTTAAAAGCTCCCTTAGATTCTGTGCAAGAGCTTTATTTAGAGAAAATAGTATTAAAGCTTCCCTGTAAGCTTCATCCTTTCTGCCAGTAAGGTAGTAAATTATGCCTCTCAGATAATGTATATAAGGAGAATCAAAATCATAACTGTCAAGAATTCTCAACGCAGATTCATATTGCTTTTCAACAATATAAATTCCTGCAAGCTTTATAACAACTATCTCATTTTTTGGTAATCGGGAAAAATACTCCTCAGCTTTTTTAAATTTACCGAGTCTGTAATAAAGTGTTCCTATTTTTTCCATAATCTCAAAGTTCTTCTGCTGCTCAGGCAGTTTCTCATAAACCTGAACAGCCCTGTCCCACTGGCCTGTATCTTCATACTTTCTGGCAAGAGATAGATAATCAGGAGCGGGTTTTGTTTCACGTGTTATTACTGGAGCAAGTTTTTTACTTCTGTCAACAACTTCCTCTTCTGGATTAAAATAAAGGGGGGCTCTTCCGGAAAAATCAATCTGAAGCCTTGCAATTCCTTTTTTCCTGTCAATTACTGAGTCCTTCACAGGATAGAAGTATCCATTCTTAACAACTATCAGCTGTGACCTGACAATGATTATCCACTTTTTTACTGGATCAATCTTGCTTATAAAAACATCATCCCTTTCAGTTTCTGTAGCCCTGTATCCATGAACTGGCTTTGAGTTTTCATCAATAACAAAAACGTAAACTGAATTACCGGCAAAAACAATGCAGGGAAAAAACAAAAAAGCGACTATGAAAATTAAGAATTTCACTTTTGATTATTTTAGCACAATCTTCCATCAGAAAAGAGTTGGACAATTTCAGTTAGGATTTTTAAAATTAAAGTATGATGCCTTTTTATAAAAAGGTAGTAATTGCAAAAAACATATTTAAAGAAATAAAAAGCAGAGGAGTTCCAGCTGAAATTGGAAGGCTTCTCATTGATTTAAGGAATTTTATAATTGAGGCAGACACTGAAAGGACTTTAACAGGAATGTCAAAGATATGTGCTGAATGTGGCAGACAGGGTAAGGCATGCTGTGGTAAAGGAGTTGAATTTAAATATTCTAAAGAGCTTCTGTTAATAAATCTTCTTCTTGGCGTGGAGATTCCAGAACATCATCAAATCAATGAGATGTGCTATTTTCTTACAGATACAGGTTGTAGCCTGATTGCAAGGGATGTATTCTGTATAAACTTCATCTGTGACAGAATCAGGGAAAATATTCTGCATGATAGACTTAAAAGACTGCGGGAGCTTGAAGGAAGGCAGATTAATCTGCAGTTCAGAATTGAACAGATTCTTAAAAAATTTTCATCTTCTATCACAGACACATTCTATCTGAATAACGCTGTGTTTGATTCCTGCATTTGAAAGCTCATTTTCTATAAGTTTTCTTATTTTATCTGCTTCACTTAAAAGGCAGTCCTTTACAACAACATGAGCTGAAAAAGCAGGCATACCGTGTCCAATTGACCATATATGAACATCATGGACATCAATAACTCCATCTATGTTTAATATTTTTTCAGATATTGCCCTGACATCAAAACCTCCTGGAACAAACTCAAGAAATATCCATAAAGAATCTTTTATAACTCTTGCGCCTCCAACAATAATTATCAGTCCTACAAATCCGCTTATCAGGGGATCAACAATCAGCCATCCTGTATATTTTATTAGCAATCCAGCAATTATTACTCCGAGGGAAGAAATAGCATCTCCCACAACATGTAGCCATGCACTTTTAATGTTCAGATCCTCAAACCTGCCACCAAGAATCCAGGCCATCAATAAATTACCAAAAAAACCAAATACAGCAATAGAAAGCATAACATCCGAGTTAATATAGGGTGGATTCATAAATCTTCTGTAACCTTCCAGAAGTATAAAACCTGCAATTATCAGGAGAGTCACTCCATTTATGAATGCAGCAAGGATGCCTATTCTATGGTATCCGTAAGTTGCTTTGCTTCCTGAAGGTCTTCTCATGATTAATGAAGCAATCAGACTTAAAATGAGAGCAAAGGCATCTGTAAATACATGACCTGCATCGCTAAGTAGAGCAAGGCTGTTACTGAGAATCCCTCCCAAAAACTCAATTAAAAATATGAATACTGTTACAAAAAGAGCAACAGTAAGCTTCATTGTGGATGAAAGATGCATTATACTCTGAGAAGTTTTAATGCTTTTTTATGAATTTCTTCACTTGCACTAACAAGCAAAGAAGTTCTGGTTGTAAACTTAACAGGAAGTTTTTCAATTTCTCTGCCCTCAACATCAGTTACAGTTGCTTCTGCCTCCTTTGCTATTAAAATTCCAGCAGAAAAATCAAATATTCTTGATGGAGATAGAGAAATAAAGACAGTAAGCATTCCTGCTGAAAGATATGCGAGATCAAGGGCTGTGCTTCCAAAACATCTTACTCTGTAGGCCCTTTTTAAAAGTGGTAAAAGTCTCTGAAAATCAGAATAAGGGGTACTGGATTCAAAGGCTACAATAAAAGGGACATCTTTCTTTTTTGTCTCAATTTTTATACCATTCATAAAAGCACCCTTTCCTTTCATTGCCCAGAATTCATCAGCATTTATAAGGTTTATTATATAGCCGATTTTTAAACTTTTTAGAGTCTCACCATCAGCAAGGGCAATTGATGTGGAAAAAAAAGGTATTCCTGAGACCGCATTTTTGCTACCATCAATTGGATCTATGATAATGCTCAGATTCTGTCCTTTAACTATTTTTACTCCAGCCTCCTCTGTTATTATATTTAAGTTTAAACCAGCCTTTTCAATACTCTGAATTATTATATCTTCTGCCAGCTTATCAACAGGAAATGTTACATCTCCTGAAGCCCCTTTTCCGAGAGATTTTATACTCAAATGAAGTTTTCTTTCTGATATTTCCTTGAAGAGTTTTCTGCCTATCTGCCTGAAAAAATTTATATCCATGCGTTGTTATTATATCTTGAAGACAAAGAAGTTGACAATCTTTAACTAAGAAATTATGATAAAAAGACTATGAAGTTTTTTGATGTAAACTCCATTTTAAGAGAGCCTGTTAAAAAACTCGAGCCTTATGAAATAAAGAAATTTCCTTTCAAAATTAAACTTGACGCAAATGAGTCACCCTACCCTGTTAAACCCTGCGATATTGCCTTAGATATTCCTGTTTTGCTTAACAGATATCCTGACCCAGATGCAACAGAACTGAGAAAAGTCCTTGCAAGAAAACTTAAAATAAACTACAGAAACATAATTGCAGGAAATGGCTCTGATGAGCTCATATATTACTTAATCTTGACATTTGGCGGTCCTGTTGTTTATCCAGTTCCAACCTTTGCAATGTATGGAATAATTGCTCAGTGTGTTGGAGTTGAAAGACTTGAGGTTGCACTTGATGAAAGCTTTGATATTGATTTCAATAAAATGAAAAACCTGATAATTTCAAAAAAACCTCATATTGTATTTATAAGTTCTCCAAATAATCCAACAGGTAATACATTCTCAACAGATAAAATTCTCGGCATAGTGGAGATAGCAAGAAAAAAGTCAGCCATTGTTGTAATTGATGAGGCATATCAGCCTTTCAGCAGTAAAAGGGGGCTCCTCCTATTTGTTAAAGATTTTGAAAATCTCATTATATTGAGAACTCTGAGTAAGATAGGGCTTGCTGGTTTAAGGGTTGGATACTTAATAGGAAATGAAAAAATTCTTCAGGAGATTAACAAGGTAAGGCTTCCGTATAATCTTGATTCACTGAGTCAGTATCTTGCTGAACATGCCTTAAAGAATTTTTATTCTAATATCAGGGGATTTATAAAAAAGACTGTGAAAGAAAGACAGAGACTTTACAGAGAGCTCTCAAGAATTAATAAATTAAAAGTTTATCCTTCTGAAGCCAACTTCATTCTTTTTAAGGTAAAAGAAAGCAAAAAGATTTGTAATGCACTATCAAAAAAAGGTATTCTAATAAGAGATTTATCACCTGCTTTAAAGGACTCATTAAGGGTGACTGTTGGGACAAAGCAGGAAAATGATAAATTTCTAAGGGAATTAAAAAATATTTTAAAGGGGTTATAGTGAAAACCGCTATTATAACAAGAAAAACAAAAGAAACAGAAATTGAGATGGAACTGAATCTTGATGGAAAGGGAATCTATCAGATAGAAACTCCAGCAGGCTTTTTAAATCATATGCTTGAGCTTTTTTCATTTCACGGTGGTTTTGATCTGAAACTTAAAGCAATAGGTGACATTCATGTAGATTACCATCACCTCATAGAAGACATAGGCATAGTGATGGGAAACTGTATAAATGAGGCTCTTTCTGACAGGAAGGGTTTAAAAAGATATGGCTTTGCTTCAATTCCAATGGATGAAGCTCTGGCACAGGTTTCAGTTGATCTTGGAGGAAGAGCATTTCTTGTTTATAATGTTCCATTCAAAGGGTTCATCAAGGATATTGATATAGAACTTTTTGAGGAGTTTTTCAGGGCAGTCGCCTTCTCTGCAAAAATAACTCTTCACATTAATGTAATTTACGGAAAAGATTTACATCATGTTATTGAAGCTATATTCAAAGCTTTTGCAAAAGCTCTTAAAGAATCAGTTTCCTTAACAGGGCAGGATTTGCCTTCAACAAAAGGCATAATATGAGGAAACTTCGCTGAAACTCTCTCTTATGTGATATAATAAAATTTATGGGTGTTGTTGATTGCATAGGAAATACACCGCTTATAAGACTTGACAGAATTAATCCAAATCCAAAGGTTATTCTTTACGGAAAGTTTGAGGGAGCAAACCCAGGTGGTTCTGTTAAGGATAGAACAGCTTTTTATATGATTAAGGAAGCTGAAGAAAAAGGATTATTAACAAAAGATAAAATAATTCTTGAGCCAACCTCAGGAAACACAGGAATAGGGCTTGCAATGATTGCTGCTGCTCTTGGATACAGGATAAAGCTTGTTATGCCTAAATGTGTAAGTGTTGAACGGAGAAGAACTCTTGAAGCTTTCGGTGCTGAACTTATCCTCAGCCCTGCTGAAGAAAGCACAGATGGAGCTATAAAGCTTGCATATCAGATATATGAGGAAGCACCTGAGCTTTATTTCATGCCTAATCAATTTGACAATGACTCAAATGTGAGGGCTCATTATGAAACAACTGCCAGAGAGATTTTAGAGCAGACAAATGGAGAAATAACACATTTTGTTGCGGGTATGGGAACAACAGGAACTGTGATGGGAGTAAGTAAACGTCTTAAAGAATTTAATAAAAATATACAGATAATAGGTGTTGAACCTGTTCCAGGGCACAGAATTCAAGGGTTAAAAAACATGTCGGAATCAATAGTGCCAAAAATTTTTGATCCTTCGCGTCTTGATGAAAGAATTTATGTTAATGATGAAGAGGCATTTGATACAACAAGAAAATTAGCAGTAAGAGAGGGAGTATTTGTTGGAATGTCTTCAGGTGCTGCAATGCATGTGGCAGTTAAAAAAGCAAGTGAACTCCGCAGCGGAGTTATTGTTGTTATCTTACCTGACAGGGGAGACAGATATCTATCAACTTCACTTTTTGCATCAATTTGCAGTAAATGTCCACCATAATTTTATTATACTTCTTTTTTTATCTTCTCTGATTTCTCAAGAACTTTAGTGTACATCTCTTTTCTTTTTTGTTTGAGCTTATCTCTTATTTCAGGATACTTAAGAGAAAGTATTTCACAGGCAAGATATGCTGCGTTTTCAGCTGCATTTATTCCTACTGTTGCAACAGGCACTCCAGGAGGCATCTGAACAGTTGAAAGCAAGGCATCAAAACCATTCAATGCACCAGAAGCTATAGGAACTCCTATAACTGGAAGAGTTGTATGGGCAGCCATAAATCCTGCAAGATGTGCAGCCATCCCAGCAGCAGCTATTATTACTTCTGTTCCTCTTTGTTCAGCCTCTTCAGCATATTTTTTTGCCCTGTCTGGTGTTCTATGGGCTGAGCATATGTCCATTTCAAAAGAAATATCCATTTCTTTAAACACTTTGGATGCTTTTTTCATTACATCAAAATCACTGTCACTTCCCATTAAAATTAATACTCTTGCCATTAATAGCCTCTTACCATTGCCTCAAGACGAGCAATCCTTTCCTCAATTGGAGGATGTGTGCTAAAAAGTTTCATTAAGCTACGACCAGAAAGAGGATTTACAATGAACATATGAGCTGTTCCAGGATTCGCATTCATTGGTATTGCCTGACTTGCATAATGAAGCTTCCGTAAAGCATTGGCAAGATAAAGTGGATTACCAGCAATTCTTGCACCGCCTTCATCTGCTGCATACTCACGGGCTCTGCTTATGGCAAGCTGAATAATCATGGCAATAATTGGTGCAATTATCATCATTAAAAAAGCAGCAATTGGATGACCTCCTTCATCATCATCGCTTCTGCCACCAAAAATCATTGCCCATTGAGCCATCTGAGCAAGATAGGATATAGCTCCTGCAATAGTTGCTGCAATTGTGCTTATAAGAATATCCCTGTGTTTAATATGAGCAAGTTCGTGACCAATAACTCCTTCAAGCTCCTCACGGGAAAGAATTCTCATAATTCCTGTTGTAACAGCAACAACTCCATTTTTGGGAGACCTGCCAGTTGCAAAGGCATTTGGCTGTTCGGACTGAATTATATAAACTTTGGGCATCGGCAGTCCTGCTTTCTGTGAAAGTTTTCTTACAATACTGTAAAGTTCAGGTGCTTCTGCCTCTGAAACCTGTTTTGCTCCATACATTTTGAGAACAATTCTATCACTGAAGAAATAGGCAAAAAAGTTCATTCCCACTGCAATAATCAATGCAAATGTTGCTCCCTGTTTTCCTCCAATTACTGAGCCAACAAATATAAAAAATACTGTAAGAAAAACCATTAAAACAAGAGTTTTAACAGTATGCATTTATATCCCCTCCTTTTATATGCTTTATTTTATTAAAAATTAACATAAAAAATCTGGTTGTGTCAAAGAAATGCTTCTTTCAGGAAGGAAAGACAGCTTAAATCATTAATTCCAAGTAATTATGCTAAAATATTTAATGAATTCAGTGGAAAATCAGATAAGTATTTCTGAGGCCCTTCAAAAAGAAGTTAGAAAGCTGAACTCTCTCATACAGACTGAAAAGGAAATCTACAATATCTCAATACCCTCCTTTTCACTTGTACTTGCATTTTTTAAAGAAAGTTTTTTGGTTTTTGAAGAAAATGAAGAATCTGCATATAAACTTTATACTGGAATTAAAAACTTCTGCGATTTTTTTAATATCCCTGAAAAAGTTGTTTTTCTTCCATCTGATGATTCTGAGAGACTGGTTTCAATTTTTGAAATCGTTCATAATAAAACTCACAAAATAATAACCACAACCTCAGCTTCCAAAATAAACCCCTATATTGAAAACTTATCTATGTATCTGAAAAAAGGGCACACCATTGAAAGGCACATGCTGAAAAACAAAATCCTTGAAGCAGGATACAGAGAGGTTGAGATGGTTATGGAGGAAGGTGAGTTTTCTCATCATGGATGGATTTTTGATATATGGATAACAGGCAGTGAATACCCTTTGAGAATTGAGTTTTTCGGAGATGAAATTGAGGATATAAAGTTTTTTTACCCTGATACCCAACGTTCTTTCAAAGAAAAAGATGAAGTCTGGATAATTCCTGCAGTTGAAACTGAAGCAACAGCAGAACTGCACGAACTTTTTGAATTTCATACAGTTTTTACAGTTGAAACAGGATTTAAAAATGAAAAACTCAATATTGTTAAGATATCTCATCTGCCGCTGCAGTTTTCCCCCCATGCTGTCAATGCAATGGATAAAACATTTTCAGGGTTGGGAATCTTACATACTGAAAGAAAGCAAGTTTTTGATTTTCCAAAAAACCTTAAATCCCTTAAAATTCCTTTATTGTTTGTTGTCAGCTCACATGCACAGGCAGAAACAATAAAAGAAATCTTATTTAACCACGATATCCTCGCTCCTGTTATTCATAAAAATAAGGTTGGTGCTTACTCTGGCAAATATGCAATTACTGTATCTGATCTTGACGGAGGTTTTTACAGAGACAACCTGATGATAATCACAAACGCAGAACTTTTTGCTGAAAAACCTTTAAGAAAAAGAAAGCCAGCAGTTCAGAAACTGCCAGTTGATAGACTGGAAATAAAAGAAGGTGACTATATTGTCCATAAAGATCATGGAATAGGAATTTTCAGAGGAATAAAAAGACAGAAATATGAAGATGTTGAAGAGGATGTGCTTGTTGTGGAGTATAAAGATGGGGATATTCTGTATGTTCCAGTATGGGGTGTTGAGAAGTTTTACAGGTACGCTGTCAGAGAAGGATTTATTCCAGCACTTGATAAGCTCGGAAGCAACAGATGGCAGAGAGCAAAGGAAATAATAAGAAAAAAAATCCAGGATATTGCAGACAGGCTTCTTAAACTTTATGCACAGAGAAAAACTCCCAGAGGTTTTACATACAGTGAAGATACTGAAATTCATAAAAATTTTGACGATTTTTTTGCTTATGAGGAGACAGAGGATCAGAAAAAAGCAATTGAAGAAATTCTTAAAAAAATGCGTGAAGTTCTTCCTCTTGAGGTTCTTCTTTGCGGAGATGCTGGATACGGAAAAACAGAAGTGGCTATGAGGGCAGCATTCAGAGCAGTCTTTGACGGAAAGCAGGTTGCTGTTCTTGTGCCAACAACACTTCTGTGTGAACAGCATTACAGAACATTCAAAAAAAGATTTGAGGCATTTCCTGTAAGGATTGAATACCTGAGCAGATTCAGACCAGAAAGAGAAATAAAAAAGGTGATTGAGGATACAAAACAGGGAAAGGTTGATATTTTGATAGGAACTCATATAATGATTCTTAAGGATGTTGAGTTTTTTGATCTGGGACTCCTGATAATTGATGAAGAACAAAAATTCGGTGTGATTCAGAAAGAAAAACTTAAAGAAAAATATCCTGAGGTTGACCTTATCATGATAACTGCAACACCTATTCCAAGAACACTTCAGATCGGGCTCAGCGGAATATGGGATATATTTGTTATACAGACTCCTCCAAAGGAAAGGCTTGCTGTGAAAACATTCATCATCCATGAAAATGAGGCAATAATAAAAGAGGCAATTGAAAGAGAACTGCAGAGGGGTGGGCAGGTATTCTTCCTTCACAACAGAATTCATGATATAAGGTTGGTATACGATAAGCTTAAAAATCTTATTCCTCATGCAAAAATTGCTATTGCTCATGGCAGAATGAAAGAAAGACTGCTTGATAAAACAATGCTTGATTTCCTTAATGCAAAAATAGATGTTTTAGTGTGCACATCCATAATTGCTTCAGGACTTGATATCCCAAATGTTAATACAATCATAATTGATCAGGCACATACATTTGGTCTTGGTGATCTTTACCAGATAAGAGGAAGGGTTGGAAGGTCTTCAAGACAGGCAAATGCGTACTTAATTGTACCACCTGATAACATGCTGACAGAAAATGCAAAAAAAAGAATAAAGGCAATTCAGGAGATGAGTTACCTCGGTGCGGGATTTCATATAGCTCTTAAAGATCTTGAAATAAGAGGAGCTGGTCAGTTACTCGGAGTTGAGCAGTCAGGAATAAACAGAATTGGATTTGATCTTTATATTGAGATGCTTAACGAAGCTATAAAGGAGGCAAAGGGAGAAGTTGCTGTATTAAGAAAGTTTCCTGAGATTAAAGTATCAGTATCAGCCTTTATTCCTGAGGAATTCATTAAAGAAACTTCAATGAGAATAAGAATTTACAGGAAGTTGAGCCAGATAACAGAACCCATAGAGTTACAGAAACTTTATGAGGAAGTATTTGACAGGTTTGGAAGACTGCCAGAGGAGGTTGAAAATCTGTTTAAAGTTGCTCACATGAGAATTCTTACATCAAAGATTAAAGCAGAAAAGGTTTATCAGAAAAAGACAGGATTCAGTTTTACAATGCAGAAAGGACTATCTGTTGAGTTTATCCAGGAGCTTGTGAACATTCTTTTTAGTTTTAAGAAAAAAGGCATCATTAAAGATTTAAAATTTTATCCTGAGAGATTTGAGATTGAGGAGAAAAGTCTTGACAGAATAATTCTGCTTCTGGATAGATTAATTTCAAAAATGGAAGAAAAAGCACTGAATAAATCAGTTAAAATAATTTCATGAAACTAAAATATATTCCATCAATTTCAAAAAAAGAAATAAAACAAATTCAAGATATTCTTTCTGATGAAAGATTAATCAACCATCTCTGGATAGAATTTCTTTTAAACCCTGAAAGTGTGGAACTTTTTAAGCCCTATATTGAAAACTTAAAAATTAAAAATGCTTTTGTGGATGCTTTGAGCTGGTATCTTGCCTTTACATGGTTACTTCCTAAAAATAGGATTTTAGAAGAACTTCACAAAAAAAACGAAATCACGCATTATAAAATAAATTTGAAAATTTATAAAGAAAAAAAAAGAAATTTTATTAAAGGATTGATTTATGCAGGATTATGTTAAGAAATACATTGAAAAAATTGATAAATTTTTGAAGGATAAAAAAAGCTCAGCTGAACTTATCCTAATAGGTGGACTTGCAATGGAATTTTACGGTAGCCCAAGATACACAGTAGATATTGATGCAGAAATAAAATGTGAAGATACTCTATATTTTGAATTAGTGAAATATTTAAAAAATGAGGGTATAAGTTGCAATTTAAGCGAGAATATCAGTGGTTGGAGCATTGTTCCACTTCCAGAAGGATACAAATACAGGACAAAAACTGTATATGAAAGTGAAAATCTTAATGTAAAAGTGCTGGATCCTGTAGATTTTATATTTAGCAAACTCTTAAGAGGTACTGAAGAGGATTTTAAAGACATCTTGATAGTGATAGATAAATATAAAATTTCCAAAACTCAAATCTTGGAAAGAGAGAGATTTATTAAATATCCTAAAGATCCTGAAACTTTCCTATTTAAAAAAAAGATGGAGCATCTTCTTACATTAATTGAAAAATGATATACTAAAACGATGGTAAAACTGCTGATAATAATTGTTCTTTTGATGCTTTCTTCCTGTGTTTCAGAAGAAAGAGTAAGACAGATCAATGAAGCAGATTTTCATAAAGAAATAGGGTTTGCCTACTATATTGAGAAAAAATATCAGCTTGCCTACGCAGAGTTTCATAAAGCACTTCAGATTGACCCAAATAATAAGGACGCACTTCATGGTCTGGCTCTTGTTCACATGGAATTTCAGGAATATGAAATGGCAAAAAATCTTTTTTTAAGAGCTCTTTCACTTGATCCAGATTACGCAGATGCATGGTTTAATCTTGGATTGTGTTATCAAAAAACAGATATGCATAAAGAAGCAATAGAAGCATTTGGTAAAGCACTCAGCAATGCTCTTTTTGTTACTCAGGATAAGGCATATTATAGACAGGGACTTTCCTTTTACAGACTCGGCAGATATAAAGATGCTGCTACTGCACTGGATAAGGCAATAAAAAGAAATATTCTTCTCTTAGAAGCACACATTTATCTATCTTTAAGTTACCAAAAACTCGGAGCTTATTCAGAGGCTGCTAATACTTTAAAACATGCAATTAGAATTGATCCTGTATACAGGGGTGATATTCTGAGGTTTAGCAATGAACTCAAAAATGCTCTAAATTCCGGTCAATCAAATATGACAAGAGAAGATATTCTTGATCTACTTGAAATTCTAAGATATTAAAATGGCAAAAGGAAAAATTGTAAAAGCAGCTGGAGCAATCTCCTTAGCTACCAGCCTGAGCAGAATTCTTGGCTATATAAAGGATATGATCCTTGCAAAATACTTCGGTGCAACGGGACTTAGTGATGTATTTTTTGTTGCATTTCGTATCCCAAATCTTTTAAGAGAACTTTTCGCAGAAGGTTCAATGTCATCTGCTGTTATTCCTGTACTTAAAGAATATCAGATTAAACATGGACAGGAAGAATCTCAAAAAATAATAAAAAGCCTTTTTACATTCATAATTTTTGTGGTAGGAGGACTAACCTTAGCTGGAATAGTTTTCAGTCCCCTTATTGTCAAGGTCATTGCTCCAGGATTTGTAGAAAATACTGAAAAATTTAATCTAACAGTTCTTCTCACAAGGATAATGTTCCCATTTTTACTTTTTATAAGCCTTGCTGCTTTAACTATGGGAACTCTTAATACAAAAAACATATTTTTTATCCCAGCAGTTGCACCATGTTTTTTAAATATCGCTGTGATTATTTCAGTTGTTGGATTCAGCTCATTGTTCTTCAATCCAATAGTCTCAGTAGCTCTGGGAGTGACTGCAGGAGGAGCTTTGCAGTGGCTTATCCAGTCTCCTTCATTTTACAGAACAGGATTTAGATTCGGATTTTCCGGGATGCATCCTGCAGTCAAAAAAATAGCTATTCTTGTTATCCCTACAATTCTCTCAATGACAGTCAGTCAGATTAACATATTTGTAAGCACAGTCATTGCGAGCTTTTTACCTGAAGGAAGTGTAACCTATCTTTATTATTCAATGAGACTTATTCAACTTCCAATTGGCATATTTGGTGTTGCAGTTGGAATGGCTGTGCTTCCAGCTCTCTCACAGCATGTTGCTGAGGGGAAAAAAGATTCAGTGAGAGATGATTTAAATTTTTCTTTAAAATTTCTTTTATTTTTAACCATTCCTTCAATGCTTGGTTTGATAATGCTTGCAAAACCAATTGTTAATACCCTGTTTCAAAGAGGAGTTTTTGACCTTAAAGCTACTGTAAATACAGCAGAAGCTTTATTCTTCTACAGTCTTGGCATATGGGCAACTGTTAGTTCAAGAACCATTACAGCCACTTTTTATTCATTCCAGGATACAAAAACACCTGTGATATGTGCTACAGCAGCAATGATAACCAATGTGGTAGTCTCTATATTGTTAATGAAATCAATGAAACACAATGGACTTGCTTTAGCGTATTCTCTATCAGCCATTGTTCAATTTCTTCTTTTGAGCAGTTTCTTGAGAAAAAAATTACTTAAACTTAATTTATTATCCATTGCCCCCTCAGTAGTTAAAATCTTTGTTGCATCTTTTGTTTCAGTGGGGATTGCAAGGCTTATATGCATGAGTAAGCCACACTTATGGATAAGCAGTGATAAAATGATTATCAAATTTGTATTTCTCGGAGCAGTTATAGGAATTGCAGTATTATTGTATGTGCTTTTATGCTATTTGATGAAAAATGAGGAACTTTATTATATTTTAAGAAAGCTAAGGAGGCGGGAATGAAAATAAAAAAGTTTGAGGTTGGACCATTATTTGTAAACTGCTATGTTGTATATGATGATAATACAAAGAAAGCAATTGTTATAGACCCCGGGGATGAGCCAGACTTAATACTTGATTTCATAAATGAGGAAGGCTTATATGTTAAATATATAATCTGCACACATGGACATTTCGACCATATCGGTTCGGTTAAAGAAATAAAAGAGGGAACAGGTGCAGAGATACTGTTGCATGAATATGACCTTGAAATATACAGAAACTCTCCAGAAGTGGCAATTCAATTCTTCGGGATAGAAATTGACCCACAACCCGAACCTGACAGATTGCTTAAAGATAATGAAATCATTCAAATAAATAATATCCAGTTAAAAATTATTCATACACCAGGACACTCTCCCGGTAGTATCTCTATATACACGAATGGATATCTCTTTACAGGAGATACCCTTTTTGCAGGTTCAATTGGAAGAACTGACATTTCAGGTGGAAATCTCAATGAATTAATTAACTCTCTTAAAAAGATTTCTACTCTACCCTTAGAAACAACCGTTTTACCAGGACATGGACCAAAAACTGATATAAAAACTGAAATAAACACAAATCCATATTTATCATTCTAAAACTTTGCTTCTTACATAAGGAAGCAGTCCACCATTTAAAATTAATTCTTTTTCTCTGTTATTCAAATTTGAATAAACTTCAAAAGAGATATTTTTTGTATGATTAAAAATCTCGTATTTTTGGTCTCCCTTAACAATCTTAATCAGGTTAGAAATCCCTAAAATATCTCCTTGCTCAACTTTATTGTAATCTTCAGGATTAACAAATATAAG
>Ga0136652_1000483_pt1 | contig 19178 bp, 15 predicted proteins | sample ConPoolayeEmetaG_FD_94864 | JGI IMG/M metagenome (GOLD analysis project Ga0136652, IMG submission 94864) | Hot spring microbial mat communities from California, USA to study Microbial Dark Matter (Phase II) - Cone Pool mat layer E metaG... ...
CAAATCCGCCGCTACGATCCTCATGGGCGTGTCCTCCTTGTCTGTTAATTCAATATGGGCCAGAGGATACGCCCTTCCTACGCCTCGGCAACGAGATTACACACGAAAGGATACGCCACCCGAAAAACTACCAATTCTTTGCAAAATCCGCCGATGTGAGTTAATATAGAGGCAGGAGATTGGAGGTGCCGGTCCTGGTCGACGGGAATAACCTCCTCTTTGCTGCCCGCAAAGTGGAGGGCTTGTCAGCGCTGATCGGCCGGTCGATGTTGTGCGGCACGGTTGGAAAGTGGGCGCGACGGCGTAAGCAGCGCGTGCATATCGTATTTGACGGGCCGGCGCCGACCCCAGCTTTGGCTGCACAGATCGGACATCCCGATCTGCAAGTCAGCTTCAGCGGCGCCGGACAAACTGCCGACGCGGTCTTGACCCACCTGCTGGAGGCGGATTCGGCGGCTCGCCGGCTGCTGGTGGTCTCCTCGGATCGAGCGATCATCCGAGCGGCCCGACGGCGAAAAGCTCGGCCGGTCCAGTCTGAAAAGTTCTGGGCCATGGTTCAGCGGGACCTGGCCCGCCCGGCACGGAAAGGAGTCGAACCGAAGGAGAAAGAGGCGGGTCTGAGTCCCGAAGCTGCCGAGTGGTGGCTGGACGAATTCGGGCTCAGGTAGCTCCCGCAGCGGAGGCGGGAAGCGAGTGAGCGTGGAAACCAGGAGTCCACCCCGCCAGCAAGGAGAAGCGCCCATGACCGAACTACACGCGGGCACCGCCGCGGCCGTCTCCCAATTGTCAGCCGAAGGGCGCTACATCCCCGAACGAAGATTCGAGCCTCGCAAACCCGTGCTCTGCGACCTGTGGATGATTGACCACTGCGGATCGACGGTTCTACGCTGCCGCTGCGTGGAGATGTCCAACAACGGCATGCGGTTGCAAGTTCCGCTGGGATACGGAGTTGCGGAAGGTCAACGCTACGAGCTGCGTTCCCACCTCCCCGGCTTGCCCCCCAAAGCCTCACTCGGCCTAGTCGCCAGCCGCTGGGCAACGGTCGTGCGAACGCAGTTGCTGCTGGACGAACACGGAGATCGTCTGGAGGTCGGCGTGGTCCTGGACCAGGTGGGTGCTTTAGAACACCAAACGGTCAGTTGAGCGGTCCAGCCGGCCGATCCATCCGCCGAGCCAGTGTGCGTGGAAGGCCCGTCGCGGGTTTTCCAGGTCTCGGCCGGCAACGGCAGTCAGAACCTACGGGGTCGGCAGAGCCCCGAACCTTCAGCCCCGGCCCGGGGGTGGCCATTCTGATCCGCAGGGCCGGTTCGCCTGCGCCTGGTCAGTGGAGTTTGCCGCGCGAGCGTGAGAAACGAGGGGACTAAACCCGCACTATCCTCGTTTTCTGGGCAGGAGAAGCGCCCGCAGCCTTCGACGCCTTTTTTCTCAGGCCCTCGGAGTCCGACGGTTATGAACCTCCAATTCGGCGTTAACCGGCGCTTCGGCAAGTCCGGCGGTTTGTCGGGACCCGGGGCGGGCCGCCGCGGTAGACGAGTTGATGCTCCCCTCACGACCGTGGCCGACCGGCGTACGCTGGGCGACCGAGGGAGTCGCCATTACACTTGCGTAGTCGGCTCCGCAGCAAGGCTCCCGGGGCCTCTCGCCGCCCGGGTCGGCGGGACCGGTGCGCCCAATTGAGGAGACTGGCTTGTCCGCTCCGGACCTCCAGACTTTCGCCGCCCAGCTTGAGCAGTACAACTGCTTGGCTCGTATCCAGGTCGAGGTTGACCCTGTGCTGGAGATCACCGAGATCACCGACCGAGTGAGCAAGGCGGGTGGTCCGGCTCTATGGTTCGAGAACGTGAAGGGCTGCGACATGCCGGTAATGACCAACACGTTCGGCAGCCGGCGGCGGATGTGCCTGGCTCTGGGATGCAACGACTTCGAGGAGGTCGCGGCCCGCGTCCGCAGCCTGATCCGACCCGAGGTGCCGGTCACTTTTCTGGAGAAGCTGAAGAAGCTGCCGGAGCTGGCCCAGTTGGCCAACCTTTCACCGCGGATCGCTTCCCGCGGGCTCTGTCAGGAAGTGGTTCACTCGCACGATGCCGATCTCCGCAAGCTGCCGGCGCTCAAATGCTGGCCGGAGGATGGTGGACGATACATCACGCTCGGCGCGGTGTTCACCAAACACCCCCAGACCGGCCAGCGGAACGTGGGCATGTACCGCGTGCAGATCTTCGAGCCCCGCCTGGCGGCCATGCATTGGCATATTCATCACGATGGGGCCCGACATTTCCGGGCGTATCAGGAGTGCGGGCGACGGATGCCGCTGGCGATCGCTCTGGGCGGGCCGTCGGTGATGCCTTACGCAGCCACTTGCCCGCTGCCTCCGGACTTTGACGAATGTCTGCTGGCGGGCTTTCTAGCCGGTCGCCCCATCGACCTGGTGCCGTGCGTCAGCCAGCCGGAAATCGAGGTGCCCGCCAGCGCCGAGATAGTGATCGAAGGCTACATCGACCCAGCCGAAGAGCCTATTCTCGAAGGCCCGTTCGGCGACCACACCGGCTTCTACTCGCTGCCGGACTACTACCCACGCTTCCACGTGACAGCCATTACGCACCGGACCGGGCCGGTCTATCCGGCCACGATCGTGGGCAAGCCGCCGCAAGAGGACTACTGGTTCGGCAAGGCGACCGAGCGCATCTTTCTGCCTCTCTTGCAGACGCTGATCCCGGACATCATCGACTACGACTTGCCGATGTTCGGCTGCTTCCACAACTGCGCGTTCGTGAAGATCAGGAAAGAATATCCTTACCAGGCCCGGCGGGTGATGCAGGCCATCTGGGGCGCCGGGCAGATGTCCCTCACCAAGATCATCGTAGTGGTGGACGAACACGTGGATGTGCACAATCAGGAGCAAGTCCTGTTTCAACTGGCCAGCAATGTCGACCCGCGGCGTGACATCGTGATCGCGGATGGACCGCTGGATATCCTGGATCACGCCGCCCCGTTCTGCGGCGCCGGCGGCAAGTTGGGCATCGACGCCACCCGGAAGATTGCCGGCGAGGGGCAGGTGCGTCCCTGGCCGGACGAGCTGGAGATGACCGGGCAGATCAAAGACCTGGTCACCCGGCGCTGGCGCGAGTATGGGCTGGCCGGCCTACTGCCTTCGGGGCCGGGGTGAAACACTGGCGGCGCGCCAAGATCATCCTCCACCATGAGCGCCTGCGGCACCGCCACCCGGCCCACCGAGCCGCCTAAGCGCAAAACGTCGTCAGGCTCCGGGATGTGATTTGTGCGGCTCATGGTTTGTGGGACGCAGAACACCAAGGGCCCGGAGCCCGAACTCTGACCAGGCAAGCATCCTCACCTTGGGGCACCAGCTCCGCCGCACAGTCCAGGAAGATTTGCAGAACACCGAGGTTGGTCCGCGCGTGAGGTGAGAGGGGCAAGGTCCGGAACGATCCGCCGCCGGCCAACGCCATGGGGAGCAGGAGCTGGTCGGCCAAGTGTTCCCCGACCGGGACGTCGGCTTCCAGGTATCGACTGACCGCCGCCACCGCCTGACCAGCCACCTCTTCAGCTCGCACGCCGCGCTGGCCAAACGCGGCGAAGATCTCGGTCAGGCTTGGGGTTTGGACTGCCAGCAGCAGGACATTACCGGGGCCGCGGGCTTCAGGGGCCTCCCGGACCTCAAGCTGGGCTGGCGGCCAGCCCAGCCGCTCGTAAACGACCGCCAGCTCGCGTTCGGCGATGTGCCGCGGCAGATTGGCTATCACCGCCCGCGCCCAGACGCTTTGGACCGGCCCGCGCTCAAGCAAGACCACCTGCCGCAGTGAGCCAGCCGGCTCAATGATGACTGACATCCGTCCTCCACCTACAGGATAGAAGCCCGGCCTTTCCAGAGTCGCCTCCACCCGCGGGCCCATCTGCCGGATTAGCGGTAGAAAGGTGTGCTCGAGGAAATCGAAGGGCGGAGCAAACGGGTTATGCGTCCCACCGGAAAGAAAGAGCCGCGACGGTCCGGCGGCGATCAGCAGGGGCGGCAGAATAGTCTGGAGCACCAGGGTGGTGCTTCCCGCGGACCCCACCTCGAAATGGTACTGACCGGGAAATACTCCGGCCGGTGAAAACTCCAGCTCGAGGGAGCCCAAGGCCGCGCCGCGTGCCTCCGCTCGGCCGACCTCGACGGCCGCCTGGACAGCCGTCAAATGCTGCCGGAGCAGTCCGGGCTTCTTGCGCCCGGCGCGGATGTTGATAATCCGGAAGGGCTGGCCGGTAACCAGGGAGAGGGCCAGCGAGGTACGCAGAATCTGCCCCCCACCCTCGCCCTGGGATCCATCTATCGTTAACATGGCTGCTCCTGTGGCCTGATAGTCTACGTGACCGCCTCCGGGGCGGGCTAGGCGGGCGGTTCGGGCGACCTCTGGCACGATCTCCCGCCGGGGTTATAATCCGAATTCCGTAGCTGCCGCCCAGCGGAAGGTGAGGCGGATCGCCAGAGCGCGGCGGCCGGTTTGGAGAATTGACCCAACAAACACTAGGAGCAAGTCGAATGGCTGACAAGAAGGCGGACCTGGCCGGTCCGGGCGTGAGCACGTATGAAGAGGTCGAGAAGATACTGCCGACCGACTATCACTCGTTGCTGGACCCCAAAGAAACGCAAATTGCGCTGGGGGCCTTGAGGCGCTACATCGAGGACAACCTCTGCAAAGAGCTGAACCTCATCCGGGTGGAAGTGCCGCTGATCGTCGATCGTGAAAGCGGCGTAAACGACTACCTGGATCGCGATGGATCCCGCACGCCGATCGAGTTCCCTTGCGGTTTGGGCATCGAGCCGCGCATCCAGGCTCAGATCGTGCAGGCCGCCACCAAGTGGAAGCGGATGGCGCTCAAACAATTCGGGCTGAAAGTCGGAGAAGGCTTGATCACCGACATGCGGGCGGTTCGCAAGGACTATTTCCTCGACCACGACCACAGCTCGTACGTCGATCAGTGGGACTGGGAAAAGGTGATCACGGCCGAGCAGCGGACCCTCAGTTACCTCAAGGATACGGTCCGGAAGATCTGGAAGGTGATCAAGGGGGCCGAGGTCTTCATTCAGAGCGAGTTTCCGAAGCTGAAGACCTCCAAGTACCCGAACCTGCCCGATGAGATCCACTTTGTGCACGCCGAGGACATGCTGGACCGTTATCCGGACCTGCCGCGCAAGCAGCGTGAGAGCCGATACTTGCAGGAGGTGTCGCCGGCGATCTTCATCATCGGGATCGGCTGGACGCTCAAGGACGGCTACCCGCATGAAATGCGGGCCGCCGACTATGACGACTGGGTAACGCCCACCACCAGCGAAGACGGGCGCCCGATGCACGGCCTGAATGGCGACATCCTGGTCTGGAACCCGGTCACCCGCCGCCGACACGAGCTGACCTCGATGGGCATCCGGGTGACCAAGGAAACGTTGCGGCAGCAGCTTGAGCTGACTGGCCAGCTCCATTTCCTGAAACTGCCGTATCATCAGGCCATATTGAATGATCAGATTCCGCTCAGCATCGGCGGGGGCATCGGCCAGTCCCGGACCACCATGCTCCTGCTCCGCAAGGCCCACCTGGGCGAAGTGAGCGTGACCGTCTGGCCGAAGCAATTGAAGGATATCTGTCGGAATAAGAATATCTTCGTCCTGGAATAAACCTCAGACGCCGCTTCGTGATCGCGTAACAAATGTGGTGGCCGCCGGCTCCCGGGTCGGCGGCCATCGTTCACTAACCGCGCCCCGGCCGAGGGGTCGCGGGCTCCGCTGTCACCCCAGCACGCCGAATCGTCCCACCCGGACCGCAGCGCGTCCGCGCCCCGACTGTCAACGAAGGCCCGGAAAAACCGACGCTACATGATCAGAGCCCGGAGCCTGACCGACGGGGCAAGTATCGGCGCGGAATCAGGCGATCGGGACCCCACGGGCGGCGGAGGCGCCAACGCGTCGGAAGAGTCGTCGTCGGTATCGTGAGTATCGTGGTAAGCCGCTCTGTCGGGTGGTTGCCCCGTGGCCGCAGCTCCAATCTGCCACGCCACAGTGCTCGCAGGGCAGCGGGCTAGGTGACACTTCGCCAGTCTGCGGCGCCAATCAGGGCGTGCGTCAACCGGCCCCCTCAGAGGCAGTGCTGGCTCGCGCTGCGCGTTCCGGCGCGCTGGCTGGTGCCTGATGTTTGGGTCAATGTCGCCCTTCGGCGTATGATCATTCAGCCCGAAACCGCAGCGGCGGTCGCGGTCTTGGATTTCACGCGATAGAGGGCTTGGTCCAGATCAGCAATGATGTCATCCGGGTGCTCGCCACCCACGCAGAGCCGGACCATATTCGGGGGGACGTTGGCCAGGCAGCGGCCGGCCTCGCCCTGCTGCAAATGAGTTGAGATGGCGGGAATGGTTGCCACGCTCTTGATCCGGCCCAGGTCGGTGGCCCGCCAGATTCGCTGGAGGCCGTCGAAAAACTGGCGGGCGGCCTCCGGGCCACCCTTGACGCAAAATGACATCAGATGGCCGTACCGATTGACCGGCCGCCGGTATTGCTCGTCGTACTCGGCGTCCACCAGCCACATGTATCGACTGGCCAGCTCATGCAGCGGGTGATCGGGCAGGCCCAGATACTGGACGCTTTCGACCTGCGGATGATGGCTGAGAAATTCGGCCACCCGCATGGTGTTTCGACTGAGCAGGTCCATTTTCGATCGCAGCGTTCGCATATCGTTGAGCGTCATGATCGCCTGGAGGGGGTGCAGGTTGGGGCCGTAGTCGCGGTTGGGCAGGTACTTGATATACAGAGCGAAGTCCTGCTTCATGTCCTCGTTGTCGATGTTGGTGACGATGTTCTTGCGTGCGATTACCGCCCCGCACACCCCGAAGCCGCTGGTGGTCAGCGACTTGGTGGCCGATTGCACCACGATGTCGGCCCCGTGGCAGATTGGCCGCAGCAGGGCCGGAGTCGCCACCGTGCTGTCCACGATCAGCGGCAGATTGTGGCTGTGGGCCAAGTCCGCGACCGCGGCAATGTCGAAGAACCCCTGCTGCGGATTGCTGGGCAGCTCCCCGTACAAAAAACGCGTGTTCTCGTCGATCCGGCAGGCCCACTCGTCCAGCTTGGTCGGGTCCGCCACCCAGCGACACTCGATATCGCGCTCCTCGGTCATCCGCACCTGGAACTGCTGGAAGGTTCCGCCGTAGCACTGGGCGGTGGCCACGAAGTTGCGGGGTTCGTGGGCATGGCGCCGCTTGTGCACCAGGAAGGGCTGGACTGCCGTGAGGATCGCGGCCATGCCCGAGGAGGTTGAGCAACAGGAGGTTTCCCCGTCGAACCCGTAGCCCTCCAGCAGGGCCAGGGTCCATTCGTAGTAGTAGGTAGATGGGTTGGCGATCCGCGAGTAGCACCAAGTGGGGATCAGGTAGGCCAGGGCGGCGGCCATCTCATCCGAGTCGCGGTAGGCCTGCGACGCGCTCATGAAGATCGGCTCGATTATCGCCCCCTGGTAGTCTTCCAGGGCGTCCTCCACGGAGTAGAGGCCGTGGACCGCGATAGTGTCGAACTTCCACTTCTTGACCACGTCGCGGATGTACTTGGCCCGGCGGGCCAGGTACGCGTTGTTCTTGTCGATGTACCGCTGCATTCCGGGGGTGATCTGAATTTCGTCGCTGCCGAACACGGTCACGCTCCTCATCTGCCGCTGGCCGTGGCTGCCCCGGCCAGGATATCAGTATACCGCATGCGTCGCCGCCGGGGCAAAGCCCTGGCCCGACCGCTGTATACCGGCTAAAGTGTAGCCGGCAGCAGCTCCTGGTGCGGCGGCCGCACGCAGCGCTGCCCAGGTTGACGAGTCCGGCCAGTCGAAATGCTCCAGTCGCTGCGTTTTTACAGCACCAACCGCCAGTCGCCGCGCGTGCGGCTGGACCAGGCCCTGCTCCAGGGTCAGGCCGCTGACCGCGGGCTGTTCTTGCCCGAAAGCTATCCGCCGCTCTCGGCCGACGAGCTGAAGTCCCTGACGGGTCAGCCCTACCCGGAAGTGGCCTATGAGGTCCTCCGCCGGTACACGGTCGGCGTGTTCGAGGACGCGATCCTGCGCTCGCTCTGCCAGGACGCGTACGACTTCGAGGTCCCGCTGGAGCACGTGACCGGGCGGTCGTACCTAATGCGCCTGGATCGCGGGCCGACTGCGTCTTTCAAGGACTTCGCCGCTCGGATGATGGCCCGCTGGATGGGCGAGCTGATCGGGCGACAGGGCGGCGATCTGGTCATTCTCACCGCCACGTCTGGCGATACCGGCAGCGCGGTCGCGCACGCCTACCACGGGGTGGAGCGGGTACAGGTGGTCGTGCTCTTTCCCCCGGCCGAGGTCTCGGACCGCCAACGCAAGCAGATGACCACCATCGGGGGGAACGTGACGACTATTGCCGTAGATGGCAAGTTCGATGACTGCCAGGCGATGGTCAAACGGGCATTCGCCGACCCGGAGCTCGCCGATCTGCACCTGACCTCGGCCAATTCGATCAACATCGGACGGCTGTTGCCGCAGTGCGTGTACTACGTGTACGCGTACGTGAACTTGGCAGACCTGGCAGCGGGCGAGCCGATGATCGTCTGCGTGCCGTCCGGTAACTTCGGGAACATGATGGGGGCGGTCATTGCCCGTCGGATGGGGCTGCCCATTCGCCGGCTCATCATCGCTACCAACGCCAACGACGAAGTGCCTCTCTACCTGCGGACCGGACGGTACCAGAAGGTCGTCCCTTCCCGGGTCTGCATTTCCAACGCCATGAACGTCGGCCACCCCTCGAACCTGGCCCGGCTGGTCGACGTTTACGGCGGCTGGATGGACGAGAGCGGGCTGGTCCGGGAGCAGCCGGATTTGGAGCAGATGCGCCGGGACCTGTACGCGGTCAGCATTGACGACGATCAGACCCGGGCGACGATCAAGAGCGCTTACGAGCGTTACAACACGATCCTGGAACCCCACGGGGCGGTCGGCTGGGCGGGGTTGGAGCGGTACTTGGCGGAGCACCCGGAAGACGGCGAGTATGTCGCCGTCTCGGTTGAAACGGCCCACCCCGCCAAGTTCCCGGAGGAGATTCAGGCCACGATCGGCGTTACGCCGGAAACGCCGCCCAGTTTGGCCGGCCTGGAGAGCCGACCGGAACACTACGACACAATCCCGAACGACTACCTGGCGCTTCGAGACCTGCTCCGTGAGCACTTTCGGTCGCCCTGAACGCCACCATCTGTCCACCCCAGTCCGCGGGAGCCTGGAGCGCGAGCGAAGGGCCAGGCCGTGCAAGCCTCGGCGGTCAGGAACCGGCCAACCGGTCGGAGCGGCGGGCCCGCAGGGCCGTAGTAGAAGCGTTATTATTCGAGGCTGGCAGCGCCGATCCGACACATAGCGTGCCCCAGAAGCTTGTTTCGGAGGGTATATGATTGGACAATGGGGGGGCGAGAGGTAGCTGGAAGCGGCACCCGGCCCGCCGGCTCCGATCGACGGGCGGGCCTGGAGGAGCGATGGCACGGCGTCGTAAGCGACTGGGCGAGATCCTGGTAGGCTGGAATATCATCTCCCCGGAAGCGCTCCGGGAGGCGATCGCCTATGCCGCCAAGCATGGGAAGCGGATCGGCGAGGCCCTGGTCGAGCTGGAACTGGCCAAGGAAGAGGATGTTACCAAGGCCCTGGCGGCGCAGTTTGACCTGGAATACGTCGACCTGGACCGTAACGTCCAGATTCCAGCGGCGCTGGACCTGATTCCGGACAAGATTATCAAGGATGAAAAAGTTCTGCCGATGAAGAAGGAGGGGAATCGGCTGAAGATCATCGTTTCCGACCCGCTGGACCTGGAGTTGCAGGACAAGCTCCGGTTCCTGCTGAACATGGAACTGGACATCGCCCTGGCGCCCAAGAGCAAGATCCAGCGTTTCATCGACACCTTCCTGGGCGGGATCGGGACCAGCATGGACGACGCGATCGAGGAAATCGACCGCGACTCCGACCTGCACGCCAAGGAAACGGAGGCATACAAGAAGGAGTTGCTCAGAGGCGAGGATGCCGAAGCACCGGTGATCAAGCTGATCAATCTGCTGATCAGCGAGGCGGTGCGGATGCGGGCCTCGGATATTCACGTGGAGCCGATGGCCGACCGGGTGCGGGTGCGCTACCGGATCGACGGGATCTGCATCAACCGGGACAACATTCCCAAGAGCATGCAGGGTGCGGTGATCGCCCGTCTGAAGATTATGTCCGGGATCGACATTGCCGAGAAGCGTCTGCCCCAGGACGGACGGATCAAGATGAAGATCGGCAACCAGCTCATCGATTTCCGGGTCAGCACCCTGCCGGCCTACCACGGGGAGAGCGTGGTGCTGCGGATTTTGCGGCCGGATTCGGTGAAGCTGGGCATCACCGGGCTGGGGTTCGAAGAAGACGATTACGTGCGGTTTCAGCGGATCATCCGCCAGCCGAACGGCATCTTTCTGGTTACCGGTCCCACCGGCTCGGGCAAGACCACCACTTTGTATGCGGCTCTCCAGGAGCTGAACCGCCCGGACCGCAAGATCATCACTGCGGAAGACCCGGTGGAGTACCATTTCACCGGGATGAATCAGTGTCAGGTGAAGGAGGAGATCGGGCTGACGTTCGCCCGGATTCTCCGCTCCATGTTGCGGCAGGCGCCCAACATCATCCTGGTTGGAGAGATCCGCGACCGGGAGGTCGGAGAGGTTGCGATCCAGGCGGCACTGACCGGGCATCTGGTGTTCAGCACGCTGCACACCAACGATGCTCCGAGCGCCATCACGCGTCTGATCGACATGGGCATCAAGCCGTTCCTGGTGGCTTCTTCGATCCAGGCCATCATGGCCCAGCGGCTGGTGCGGGTGATCTGCAAGGAGTGCAAGGAAGTCGACCCGGCCCCGGACCGGTTTCTGCTGCGGATGCTGGGTTTCACCGACGCCGACCTGGCTGGGCGACAGCTTTACCGCGGGCGGGGCTGCAACCGCTGCCAGAACACGGGTTACCGCGGCCGACAGGGGATTTTCGAACTGCTGGAAATGAACAACGAGTTGCGCGAACTGGCGTTTCACCGTGCTCCCACCAGCGAACTACGCCGGGCGGCGATCGCCAGCGGAATGCGCAACCTGCTGGAGGACGGCAAGCTCAAGATTCTGCGCGGGATCACCACCGTCGAGGAGGTGGCCCGAATTTGCCAGGCCGAGGGTATCTTAGCTGCCGAGGAGCAGTAGCCGCCGGGCCCGTCGGCCGGACCGGCAAGGGCAGAAACGAGGTTCAACCGTGGCGACCGTTCACATTGACCGCTTGTTGGAAACCTGCATCCGGGTGGGTGCGTCCGATATCCACCTGCACGTGGGCCGGCCGCCTGTGCTCCGCATCGACGGAGCCCTGCGGACCCTGGAAACCAAGTCGCTGGAGCCCGACGACACCGTGGCCCTGATGAAGTCGGTGACGCCCGAGCGCAATCAACAGGAATTGCAGGAGGAGGGCGGGACGGACTATGGCTTTGCTTTCGGGGACAAGGGGCGTTTCCGGGTGTCGGTTTATCGCCAGAAAGGCAACATTTCGATGGCCTTGCGGCTGATCCCGTCGCGGATCCTCACGTTCGAGGAGATCGGCCTGCCCCCGATCACCAAGGCCCTGTGCCGCCGGCCGCGGGGGCTGTTCCTGGTTACCGGACCGACCGGCTCGGGCAAGACCACCACCCTGGCGACCATGCTGGACTACATCAACCGCTACGTCGGGGACCGGCACATCATCACCATCGAGGACCCGATCGAGTATTACCACACCCACATCAAGTGCGTGGTGTCGCAGCGGGAGGTGGGCGTGGATGTGCCCAGCTTCGCCGAAGCTTTGCGCCGCTCGCTGCGTATGGACCCGGACGTGATTCTGGTCGGCGAGATGCGCGATCTGGAGACCATGGAAGCCGCGATCCGGGCCGCCGAGACCGGCCACCTAGTCTTCGCCACTCTGCACACCACCGGCGCCCAAGGCACCATCAACCGGATCATCGACGCCTTCCCGGTGTCCCAGCAGGAGCAGGTGCGGGTGCAGCTCAGCACCAATCTACTGGCAGTGCTCTCCCAGAACCTGCTGCCTCGCCTCGGCACCGGCGGCCGCGTCGCGGCCTACGAATTCCTGGTGATAACCCCCGCTATCTCCAACCTGATCCGCGAGAACAAGACCTACCGCATCGACTCGGCCATCCAGACCGGCAAGAAATACGGCATGCAGTTGCTGGATGACCACCTGTGGCAACTCTACGACAACGGGATCGTCGCCGCCGAGGAGTGCCTGGATCGAGCCCGGAATCCCTCGGAATTCCAAGCCAAAATCGAGGCCAAGCTGCGCGGCAGCACGGTGAGCGGGGCACTGGGCAAGAAGACCTACGAGGAGCAGATCCTGGAGAAGGAGAGCCAGGGCTGAGCCACCGCAGGCCGGTGCGCCAGCCGCAAAAGAGCGCGAAGCGGCGCCAGCGACTCAAAAACGCGGTAGGCCGGAGTCGGGGCGCCGGGACCGCCCGACTCGGAGCTCCGGCGCCAGGAGGCCAATCGCCGGTCTGACGCTGCGGGTCCGATGGCAGGTGGGCTAGCAGATTGTGGACGGACGGCCAAATGCGCTACTCCAGCGTTGTGGAAAGCGTTTTCTTCTGGCTGATGCTGCTGGCCGGCGCCGCGAGCCTGGCACCCTGCCTGGTTCTTCCGGCCTGGCTCGAGCGTCAAGCCCACTTGAGCTGCCTGGCGGCTCACCAGAAATACGTCGCCGACCTGCGCTACCGCCTGCAAAGTGCCCGCAAACAGATCGAGCATCTGGAGAATGATCCGGCGTATCTGCTGCGGCTGGCCGAGCATGACCTGGGCGGCCTGCTAAAGGTACCCAACGTTCGGACCATCCCGGTAGACCCGGGAACGCCCTTGGAGCAGGCCGGCCAGGCCGAGGCCGACGCGCCGTCGGTAACCGAAGATGAGCTGATCCCGGAGCTGTCAAGCGCGCTGGCCGAGCTGGTGCGACGCTGTCCCCGGGTGGACATGTTCGTGAATCCTGAAACGCGACCCGTGATCATGGTGATGGGCGCCACCCTGCTGGCGGCCGCGATACTCTTGCTGGGACTGCCCAGCCAGCGCTGGCGGAAAGCGGACACTGCGGACGGCGGCTAGCGACTCGCGGCTCTTCCGTGCCGAACGACCGCGCGCGAGCCTACGCCGCGAGTCGAGGCGACCAAAACCCAAAGCCCCGGCAATGGATGGTACCGCGGGTTGTGCCTGGGAGCAGATCAGCCCGCCGTGAGAGAGCAACCTCAGCGCTCCTGGAGTGGCATCCCGCGCTTGTCAGTTTCTTGGACGCTTCCCGCTGGCCGCTTGCCGCTTGACGGCCAGGCCCCCGCGGCGGCCAGGTGTTCTTTGACCTCCGTTTGAGTCGGGTCGCATTCCAGCGAGCGGCGCCACCAGGTGATCGCCTGGTCGCACAGTTCGCGAGCATCATCGGCGGGCGTCTGGCAGTCGGCCCAGCTCAGCTCTGCCAGGCGGTTGAGTACCGGCACGTGACAGGGGTGGCGCTCCAGGTACTCCAGCAGGCCGGAGCGGGCCTGGTCGCTGCGCCCGAGTTTGGACAGTGCCAGGCTGAGATTCAGCAGGACGTCCGGCGTGTCCGGCTCACTTTCCAGCACCCGCCGGCAGTCGGCCGCGGCGGCAGACCACTCGTGCAGGTCCAGCAGTACCTCGGCGCGACGGGCCAGGGCCTCGCTGCTGGGCGACAACTCGATGGTCCGGTCCCACGCCCACCGAGCCTCGGCCAGATGCCCCAGAGCCTGGTGCGCGGCTGCCAGGTTGAACCAGCCGCGCGACCAATCCGGCCTCTCCTGCACCACCCGCTTGAGCACCACCAGCGCTTCGCTGAAGCGCCGGAGCCGCATCAGCAGTGCGGCCTGCTCGAAACGCAGTGCGCTATCGTCCGGATAGAGCTCGAGCAGTACCCTCAATGGTTGCAGAGCTTCCGACCAGCGGCCCATCTCCAGCAGAGCCGTCAGTTCGTCGCGCAAAGCCGCCGGCTGATACGGATCCTCTGCCAACGCAGCCCGGGCTTCCTCCAGCCGCTCCGGGACTTTCCGAACCGCAGGGTCTTGAGCCCAGCGAGTGGCCGCCCCGGGGGCGACGGTCGACTGAGGCTCTTGGCCAGACTGAAGCAACTCTGTTGGCGGCGTTGGGGATGCGGACTGGGCTTGGGGCAGGGGAACCGGTGCCGCGTGGAGCGCAGGGGGCTGGACGCGGTTATCGGCCGGGCAGCGGGGTCCGCGAGCACCGCCAGTGACCAGGTACCGGACCACCAGGCCGAGCATGAGCGCGCAAACCAGCCCGAATGCGGCCAGCAGCTTCATGACCAGGGACTCCTTCGCGGGCCGCCAGTGGCGTGCCGGAAGAGAGCACCCGTACCGGCCCGCGGTCGCCTGCCGCGGCCCGCCCGCCGGTCTGGTCTGGAGCCGGGGTTACGGTTTCTCAACCGCCTGCTAGGCCACATGCAGGGCCTCGATCACGTTGGTACGCGAGGCGTGGCGGGCCGGGAAGATGCCAGCCAGTACGCACAGGCCGATGGTGAGCCCGACTGCCAGCTCGACGATGCCCCACGGCACCTCGTATGGCAGGGAGTAGCCCCACATCCGCTCGGTCATGACCCGGATGTTCCAGGCCAAGTGCAGTCCCAGCCCCAAGCCCAGCCCGCTGCCCAGCAGCCCGAGAATCAACGCTTCGCCGATGACCATTCGCAGCACTAGTCCGCGGGTGGCTCCCACCGCCCGGAGAGCGGCCAGTGGCTTGGTCCGACTGGCGACATTAGCGGTCATCAGATTGGCTACCCCAATCGCGGCCACTACCAGGGCGACAGCCGGCACCGCGCTGAGCAGGTAAGTCATTTTGGTGAGTTCGGCGTCGATTTCGTCCTTCAGTTCGCGCGCGGTTCCGTACACCGCCTGGGTCTTCAATCGCCGGCAGATGTCGTCCAAGACCCTGGTTTGCCGGTAGTTCTCCCAGCGACGTTCCAGAGGCAGTCGCTGGTCGTAGTGCATATGCGAGAGGCCGGCCGCCTCGGGAGTGCCGGGCGGCGGCGGCCAGCCGGGCGGCACCGGCTCGGGCGGCAGGTCAAAATTCAGCAGAATCGCCTTGGTTCCGTCAACGTTCCACACCCGCTTCAAGTCTTCGTTCGTCCCCACCACCGACCCGACCGCGGCCATGTAAGACTCGCTCTGAACCTGGAAATAGCCAGCCGCGATGTCCAGGGCCGGCGAATCGACCACCCCGGCAACCTTGAATGTCGCCCAGCGGTTATTGAACCACACCTGCACCGTGTCGCTGACTACCACCCGGCCGGCTTCGTCCCGGACTTCACGCACGCCTTTGTGGCGTGTCCGAGCGAAATCGGACGCCACCAGTACGTACCCGCCCTGCTTGAGCAGTCGCCTGGCAGTCTGCTCATCCCCTTCGATGAACTCCAGTTTAAGCAACGGGAAAAATGTGTCCGGATCGATTCCGAGAAACCAGGTGATCGAACGTAACAGCCTTTCAGTCAGGATGTTACGTTCTTCCACAATGACGTTGGGGGCGTTGGCCAGGGTGAAATTCTTCACACCCGGGACCTGGGCCAGCACGGCCGCCACGTCTCCTTCGATCTGGTCGTCACTCCAGATGTAGGCTTCCGGGAACTGCTTGGGAAACTGCCAACCGCTCTTGAAGCTGGCGTTGAATACGATCAATCCTACGATTAGTGACAGGCCAACCATCAGGCCGCAGCAGATGCCCGCCGATCGCCAGACGGCGTGCCCGACCTGATCATGAAGTAGTCGGCTGCGGACCGCGACCAGGGTTCCCGTAACCGGTACCGCCAATAAGCCGACTAGCCAAACCAGCAGGGGTGCCGCGCACGCGTATACCAGGTAGAGCAACACGACCGCGACGGCCGACCAGCGAACAAATTGCAAGTTGCGGTCAACCAATCGGTTGCTCACGTATAGCTGTGCGGCCAGAAGCAGGCAGGCTGCCAGGAAAGCTCCCACAGTGATGGCTAAACCAGTCCGGCGGGCGCGGGGCCGGGTGGCCTCCAAGGGTGAGACGGTGAGGGCGGCGATGGCCGGGAGCGATGCCGCCAGCAGCGCCGTCAGCAGCCCGGCCCCGCAAGCCAGCAAGATCCCCCATGGGCTGACCGTGAAACTTCCCACATACTCGGGCACCAGCCGCACGGTGAGCCCCGTCAGACCCAGGCCCACCGGAATGCCCAAGGCGATCCCGATCAGTCCCAGCGGCACTACCTCACTCAACACCAGCCCTGAGAGCTGCGAGCCGGTCATGCCCACACAGCGGAGCAGTCCCAACTGCCGCACGCGCTCGATCATTCCCATGCTGAGCGTGCTGAGAATGATGAACAGGGCCGTCAGCAGCGCGACGCAGCTCAGCAGGACCAGCACGACCCGCTGTTGATCCTGAGCCAGTCGGATGCGTTCCATGCGGCCGACGGCGCTGCGGATCAGGACGTTGGGGGCATCGCCGCGGACGGCGTAATAGATGTCCCGCTCCGCCTTCTGGAGTTTGGCCGGGTCCGGGTTGTCCAGCACCACGTCGATCCCATTGACCAGGGCCTGCCGGTTGCTGATCTGCTGGAGGACCGGCAGTCGCAACAGGGCGATGCCTTTTTGAAACCTGGCGATCCGCTCCCGGCGTGTCAGGCCGACGATCTCCAACTCGGTTGGCCGATCGTCCGGCAGGCCGCCGCCCCAGACCAGGAGGCGGTCCCCCACTCCTACGCCCTGTTCCTCGGCGATCGACTGCTCCAGCACGCAGGCCAGTTCATCCGACTCGACCAGCATCCGTCCTGCGGTCAGCTTGCTTTCCCAATCGGGTCGGACATGAAACTCGCGGGCCAGGTCGATACCCTGGAAATCGACGTCTTCCATGGTGGGCCAGCTTCTGGCGGGGGGAGTGAGCAGGTCGCGTTTGCGGGTGGCCGAGGGGAGCCGCAGGGTCAGGGTGGCCACCACATGCTTTACGCCAGGCACGGCCTGGATTTTGGGCACGATGCGCTGGGGCAGAGTGTCGTACTTGCCCATGGGGGATTGGACGGTGATGTGGCTTTTTCCGATATATCCGCCGGCCCAGGCCAGCATGGTCAGCCGCACCGATTCGTAGCAGCAGGTCACCCACACCACCGCCCCGGTGCCCAGGGCGATGGCCAGTATGGCGCCGGCGGTGCGAACCCGCTTAACCCGCCAGTTCCTGGTAGCCAGTTGCGACCAGTGCCGCATCGCCGCTTCCCTTCGGTTCCAATGTGCCCACGACCCGGCCGTCCTTTAGAACGATCACGCGGTCGGCATACGCCGCCCCCTGGGCTTCGTGGGTCACCATCAGGATGGTCTTGCCCCGTTGGGTGCCGATTTCACGCAGCAGTTGCCAGATCTCGGCGGACTGCTTGGAATCCAGGTTTCCGGTCGGTTCGTCGGCCAGAATGATGGCCGGATCATTCAAGAGCGCCCGGGCGATGGCGACGCGCTGCTGTTCGCCGCCGGACAAGGCATCCGGCCGGTGATCCGCCCGGGCCCGCAAATGCACTCTGTCCAGGAGGTTGTCGACCCGTTCCCAGCAGCCACGCAACGACTGGCCATCGATCAGCAGCGGCAGGGCCACGTTCTCGCGCGCCGTCAGCGTCGGCAGGAGGTTGTATTCCTGGAAGACGATTCCGATTCGCCGACGTCGGAAGATGGTGCGGGCCCGGTCGGACATGGCCGCGAGGTCGCGGCCCTCCACCAGGAGCGTGCCGGCGGTCGGGGGGGTCAGGCCGCCGATCACATGCAGCAGTGTGCTCTTGCCGGAGCCGCTGGCCCCCATGATGGCGTAGAAGCAGCCGCTGGGGACCTCCAGGTCGATGCCGTCCAGGGCTGTAACCGGATGCCCGCCGGTATGATAGACCTTGCGCAGGCCGTGAGCCGCGACCACCACTTGCTCGGCCCGGGTTGGCTGGGCCGCTGCCGATTGGGCGGGGTTTGAGCTGTTCATGTTGGTGAGTTTAGGATCGGCGGCGCGTACGGACAACGCGCTGGCGGGCTCAAGCGGCCGATCCCGGCCCCCGGAAGCGGCAGTCCTGCACCCGGTCCGCCGTCAGGTTCTCTGTCGTCGCCTGCCGCTTGCCGGTACATTTCACAGACCGACAGTTGCGCGACCCCGAGAACGTGGAGGGAGCCGCGGCAAAGCGGCCCGCGGCTCGGAGGTTCCATGGAGCAGGGCGTCATCTTCGACATGGACGGTGTGCTGGTCGACTCGGGTCCGGCACATCATCGAAGCTGGCAGATTCTGGCCGGAAGGCACGGCCGGTCGGTGTCTGCGGAGCGGTTCGCACAGACCTTCGGCCGGCCCAGCCGTGACATAATCCGCGTCATCTGGGGACAAGCGGTCAGTGCGGAGCAGATTCGCCGTCTGGACGAGGAAAAGGAAGCTATCTATCGCCAACTGATCGCTGACCACATCCCGCTGCTGCCCGGCTGCCGGGCCGCGCTTGGGCGTCTGCGGCAGGCCGGACTGCGGCTGGCGGTGGCCACCTCCGGTCCGCCCGAGAACCTGGAGCTGGTTCTGTCGGAAGGGCTGATCGCCAGCTACTTCGACGCGGAAGTGCACGGATTCGACGTGACCCGAGGCAAGCCGGCGCCCGATTGTTTCTTGCTGGCGGCGAGGCGCCTGGAGCTGCCGCCGTCGGCCTGCGTCGTGGTCGAGGACGCACCGGTGGGAATCCAGGCCGCGGTCAGTGCCGGCATGTCGGCGATCGGGCTGGCGGGCACCCATCCCGAGCCGGTGCTGCGTGAATCTGGAGCGAAGTGGGTAATCCACTCGCTGGAGGAACTGACGCCGGAGCTGGTGCGGCAGTTGCTCGGGGCTGCCTCGGGCAGTAACGCCGAGGTTTAGGTGAGCCGTTTGCGGCAACGCCGCCTGGGGGCGGCGATTGCCGTCCAGGTGCGATTTGAGCCCGGGCTTACGCCGGGGGCTATGGACCCGGCGTTCCGGGCTCGGGGCCCGGATCGGCCAAGCTAGCAGCCCGTTGAAGAACGGCCATTTCGCTACGCGGCGGTGAGTCTGAGGGTCCCGGCTGTGATCGGCGTCGGCCTCGTGTTCGAGTCGTGAATGCACACGTCGCGGG